>WBZV01001456.1_pt1 | contig 10657 bp, 6 predicted proteins | sample 5204221 | NCBI WGS metagenome assembly WBZV01 (sample SAMN12344360, study PRJNA552823) | activated sludge metagenome | biome: Activated sludge suspended growth; feature: Nitrification reactor; material: Wastewater; isolation source: activated sludge from nitrification reactor of wastewater treatment...
GTTCAACTCAGCGGAGTATCTGCTCGCATTTCTCCCGATCTGCTCGCTTGTCTACTTCTGGCTGAATTCCAAGCGACTGGCTGTGGCTGGCAAAGTCTGGCTCGTCGCGGCAAGCCTGTTCTTCTATGCGTGGTGGGCGCCGGCATATCTCGTGCTGATGCTGGCTTCCGTCTTGGCCAATTTCTGGTTGGGCGTCCGTCTGAATGCAGACGCCTCCCCGGATCGATCCGCCGGATCCCGATTGCTCGTCGTCGGCGTGATATTCAATCTCGGCCTTCTCGCCTGGTTCAAATACGCGGGATTCGTGGTCGAGAACGCCAACCTCCTATTGGGAGTTCAGTTCCCGGTGCCGAATATCGTGCTGCCTCTTGCGGTGAGCTTCTTTACGTTTACGCAAATGGCATATCTCGTCGACTGCCGTAGGAGAATTGCGGGGGAATACAGCTTCTCGAACTATGTCCTCTTCGTGACGTTCTTTCCGCACCTGATTGCCGGCCCAATCCTGCACCACAGGGAAATGATGCCCCAGTTCGAGTCGCGGAAGAACCTCCGTCCTCGACCGCACAACCTTGCACTCGGCCTGAGCCTGATCAGCATGGGACTGTTCAAGAAGGTCGTGATCGCCGATACGTTCAGCGTCTGGGCAACGGCCGGATTCGATCAGCCGATCAGTCTGTCCTTCTTCGAGGCCTGGATCTCGAGCCTTTCCTATACGTTTCAGCTCTACTTCGACTTCAGCGGCTATACCGACATGGCATTGGGCTCGGCGCTGCTGTTCAACATCCGCTTGCCGATCAACTTCAATTCGCCCTACAAGGCTCGGAACATCCAGGAGTTCTGGCGGCGCTGGCACATTACATTGAGCCGCTTCCTGCGCGATTATCTGTACGCCCCCCTGGGCGGAAACCGGCGAGGTCGCGCCCGGGTGCTGGCCAATCTGATGATCACCTTCGTTCTCGGTGGGCTATGGCATGGCGCGAGCTGGATGTTCGTCATCTGGGGGGGACTGCATGGCGCTGCAATGATCATTCACCGAGCCTGGGTGCAGCTTGGCATCGCGCTACCCCAATGGCTTGCGTGGTTGATCACGTTCAACTTCGTCAACCTTGCCTGGGTATTCTTCCGCGCCCGCGACATGGCTGATGCGAAGCGCGTTCTCGAAGGCATGGCAGGTATCAACGGCGTCGTGCTTCCACCCGCATTCGGCGACTGGTTGCCTCAACTGAAGTCTTTGGGAATCAGCTTCGGACCCATCCTGCGCACGGGCAACGACGCCTTTCAAATGGTGCTCTGGATGGTTGGCGCCTTCGTGATCGTCCTCGCATTCCGTAACAGCAACCAGCTGGCGCCATTTACCGGCGAAGCGCGCGCGATCGGGCCGGGAAGGGCCATCCTTTGTGGCCTCATGGCATCGGCATCACTGGTCGGCATACTCGCTTCGAAATACAGCGAGTTCATCTATTTCAACTTCTGACATGCGCCGCAATTCGCTTCGACACGGTGCACGTCGGTTCGTGCAACTCTACTTTCTGTTCCTCGTCCTGCCACTTGCGACAGGATTCGTACCGCTCTTGGTTTATGACCCTCTCCAGATCTATCACAAACCCTGGGCGCGACCCCAAACGCTGCACAGCAACTTTCGTCTTCAGGCAGCCGCAATCATCAGGCGCGAGCCATTCGACGGACTGATACTCGGGACGAGCATGACAGAGAACACCTCGGCCGAGGAAGCAGGCAGGCTGTTCGACGAACGCATGGCGAACCTGTCGATCACCGCGTCGGATTTCATCGAGCGTTCCCTCATCCTGGACGACATCTTCCGCCGCCGGCAGATCCGCCACGTCATCTACACGCTCGACCACGTCTACATCGGCACCCGGAAGGGGTATTCTCTGTACCCGTTGCCAACCTTCGACTTCCTGTATGACCGGAATCCGCTCAACGACATCCGGGTCTATCTCAACGAACACTTCGCGAAGTGCCTGCTCCACTGGTCGGGTGCTCCAGACTGCGTCGGCACGGCCGTCTCGCTCGACAGGCCCAATGCGTGGATCAATCAAACGGAATACGCCGTGCGCTTCGGCGGGATTCGTAACTGGTGCGGCGCCAAAGATAATTACCAGATCCGCGACGCCTACATGCAACTGCGCAAGGCCATCGATAACAAGGCGAGCGGGGTTGAGCAATCTCCATCGGCAGAGGAGCTGCAGCAGCGAGCCGAGGCCGCAAAGCGTTATGTGGACGAGAATGTACTCCGGCACGTCAGGCGCCATCCCGAGACCCGGTTCGATTTCTTCTTTCCGCCCTATTACCGCGCGACGTATGGAATCTGGCACCAGGCACGTCCGATCCATTCCGCTGTTCACATCGCGATGATCCGATATCTTGCGGAGCAGGCCGAAGCCCTGCCCAACATGCGCGTTTCCGGATTTGAAACCGAATCGTTTCCGGACGACATCGCAAATTACAAGGATCTCTCGCATTACGCGGATGCGATCGATTCGAAAATCCTTGCTGCGCTGAAAGCGGAATCGCACGTCATTACGCGCCGAAACGTTGACGCGTACGTCGACGCGTCGGTGGCACGCGCAAGGGAGTTCGATCTGGAGGGGCTCGCCGCCTCGCTTCGCAATTGCGGTGCAGGCAACTGAACCGGAACGCAATCCATGAATCCGCACGATAACCTTCCCGTGACGCCAGCTGCGATGGCTCGCGGCCTGTGGCGCAACCGCGACCTGATTCGACAGATGACGTGGCGAGAAGTCCTCGGGCGATATCGTGGTTCTCTCTTTGGTCTCGCATGGTCGTTCTTCAATCCGGTGTTGATGCTCGTTGTCTACACGTTCGTCTTCTCGGGCGTGTTCAAGGCGCGCTGGATGGTCGAAGGTGATGTGCAGGCCAGCCATGCCCAGTTCGCGCTCGTACTGTTCGTGGGGTTGATCCTCAACGGACTGTTTGCAGAGATACTGAACCGGGCACCGTCGCTCGTACTCGGCAACGTCAACTACGTCAAGAAGGTGGTTTTCCCGCTCGAGATCTTGCCGGTCGTCGCAGCCGGTGCAGCGGTCTTTCATGGCCTCGTCAGTACGGGCGTCCTTGTTGCGGCCATTCTGCTGGTCAATGGAAGCCTGCCCTGGACAGCAGTATTCGCACCACTTGTAATGGTTCCGCTCGTCGTTCTCGCGCTCGGCTTCGCATGGTTTCTTGCGTCACTGGGCGTCTATCTGCGCGACGTCGGCCAGACGATAGGCATACTGACGACCGTTCTGATGTTCCTCGCACCCGTCTTCTATCCCACTGCAGCGCTTCCCGAGTTCATCAGACCCTGGCTACTGCTGAACCCCCTTACACTCGTCATCGAGCAGGCACGAGACGTACTGATCTGGGGGCGGCTGCCGTCGTGGCGTGGTCTGCTTGTCTACTCCGGCGTGGCGGTGTCGTGTGCGTGGTTCGGTTACGTCTGGTTTCAGCGAACCCGAAAGGGGTTCGCAGACGTACTCTAAGATGTCCTCTGCGATCGCGAACGAGATGAGCGGGAACGAAGCGGCGAGCGCGCGCGGAGCGGAGATGTCCCCCGTCGTGATCAGCGCTCGCGGCATCTCGAAGTGTTATCCGATCTACGACAAGCCGCGAGATCGATTGAAGCAGTTTCTCCTGCCCCGTCTGCGACGCTATGCCGGAAAAGCGCCGGGACAATATCACCGCGAGTTCTGGGCGCTTCGCGACGTGTCATTCGACATCTTTCGTGGCGAGACCGTCGGCATCATCGGCAGGAACGGCGCGGGAAAATCGACGTTGCTGCAGATCATTTGCGGCACCCTCACGCCGACGTCCGGCGTCGTCGAGACGCGCGGCAGGATTGCTGCGCTGCTCGAACTTGGCGCGGGGTTCAATCCCGAATTCACGGGCGCCGAGAACGTGTTCCTCAATGGTGCTCTGCTGGGATTGAGCCGGGAGCAGGTGGAGGCCCGGTTCGATGCCATTGCCGCATTCGCCGACATCGGCGAATTTCTCGACCAGCCTGTCAAGACCTATTCGAGCGGCATGTATGTGCGGCTTGCCTTCGCCGTACAGGCATGTGTCGATCCCGAGATTCTTGTCGTGGACGAGGCCCTGTCCGTCGGGGATATCGGTTTTCAGTACAAATGTTTCCGGCGCATGGAGGAACTGCGCGATCGCGGCGTGACCATCCTCATGGTCACGCATTCGACGGGCAGCATTCTCCAGTACGCCGATCGCTGCATCGTGCTCGACGGCGGCAGGGTTTCCCACGACACGCCGCAGGTGTTGGAGGCGGTGCTTGCCTACGAGAAGGGCATGATGGCGCAACAGCACCTGCCTGAATCGACGGTGTCTCGGCCATCGGTTGTATCGGCCGTGACGTCGCAGGAACTGGCGGCGAGGCAGGCGAGCCAGCGCAATGCGGCATTGGAAGAGGTGCGGTTCGGGTCGGCGAGAGCGATCATCGATGAGCTCCACGTACACTGTGGCGCCAGTTCTGGCGACCCGGACCAACCGGTCATTCAGTCGGGTGACGAGGTCGTCTTCCGATTCCGGATACTCTCCTCCGATTGGATTCCGGATGTCGTGCTCGGCGTATCGCTTTCGAAGACCATGGGAGGCGACATCTGGGGCGACAACAACCTGAATGCAGGCGTGCGGATCGACCTGCCCGCAGGGCCGACGGAGGTCGACTACCGCGTCAGACTGCCGGTCAGCGCGGGCGAGTATCTGATTCACTGCGGGCTGGCCCGCTTCGACAAGGATGCCAGAGAGGAACTGGATCAACGGCGCCCCATGCGCAAGCTGACGGTCTGGTCGCCACGCAGCCAGGTCGGCGTTGTCCATGCGCCCGTGACTGTGACCGTTCGGTCGGGAGCGGGCACGTGATCGCGGTCTTTCTCGTGCCGTTCCCCGTGCGGGCTGTTCCGGCGCCGTATCTCTGGGTGTTCTACAAGATGCTCTCGGCCTATCGCGAGAGAGTCCTGTTCCTTATCGGAGAGGACTACATTGCCGACCCGCAGCGCTTCGCTGCGGAAGGCCGCTGGGAGGTCGGTGAACATGCCTGCAACGATTACGGCTATCGCATACCGTCCCGATCAGACCTGGAGCAGCATGCGCTGCGCTTCCTGCCGGCAGACCTCTTTCACGGTCTGCTGCGCGAATGTCTGGACAATCCCCTAGAGGCGTTTCGCAGGATGCTTACCCGGCGCATCCCGCAGCTCGAGGCGGCAATCGACCAGGCGCTGACGGCAGAGATCGCGGGTGGCGCGAAGATCGAAGCAATCGTGACCTGGTGCAACTGCCCATCACTGACCGCGATTGCGAATCGCCATGACATCAGGGTGGTCCACCTCGAGGTTGGACCGCTGCGTGCACCGGAGTATCGACCGACCGCCTATTTCGATTTCAGCGGCGTCAATGGACACACCGAGGCGGCGGCCCGATTCGCCGCGATCGGTGGCGAACCGCCGGCGTTCGATCTCGTTGCCTTGCGAGGGTTCTTCACCCTGCAAAGTGAGTCACCGCAGCCGGCTATGGGCGGACGCGTCGGGGTGGCGTTGCAGGTCGAGGACGATTCCAATCTTGTCGCGTATGGCAACGGCTTCGACAACCAGTCGCTGATCGTTCATGCGAAGCTGAAGTATGGGGGGCGGGCGAAGCTTGTCGTACGCAGCCATCCGGGGAGCGGGTACTGGCTCAAACCGGGGCAGGGATTCGAGCTCGATCAGTCGCCGGACAGCATTGCGTTTGTGCGCGGTTGCAGCCGGATATTGACGATCAACTCCAGCGTCGGTCTCGAGTCGGTGCTTTGGGGCGTGCCGGTTACGGTGCTCGGCGATACGTCGTATGCATTCCTGCTGGAGGCCCGTGATAATCGCGCGCTGCTCGCACGCCTTGCCTTCTATCTGTACGGTTACCTCGTGCCACGACAAGCCCTGTTCGATCTCGCCTACCTGCGATTCCGGCTGACGCAGCCATCAGAGGCGCGAATCGTCGCTTATCACTTGCAGTTCCATGTGCCGGACCACGATGCGGCGGGGGCCGACCTTGAAGACAATCCATGGCGCCTTATCGCATCGGTGCTTGGCGATTCGGGAAGGTAATGCCCTTGGACTCATCAAGGTTTCGCCGGCCCGATGACCGCTTCACGCGGCCTCCTGACCGGATGATCACGAGTCTCGTGACCCCGAGTGCGCCCCAATGACAGACGGGTCGCTTCGTGTCGGCCTCGCCGTGCAACGGGGCACTCGAACTGGCGAAATGGTTGCGCTGACGGGGTTCCGCGGCCTGGCTGCCCTGTGGGTGTTTCTCTACCACGCCTGGGGTCAATCGGGGATGGCCTTCGTCGGTTTCAACCTCGGCGAATGGCAGGTCGACCTGACGCCCTTCTTTCGCATGGGAGGCGCCGGGGTCTCGATATTCTTCGTCCTGTCCGGGTTCCTTCTCGCACTGCCGTTTGCCGAATGGCAGGCCGGGCGGTGCGACAAGCCCGCGACGTGGCTGTACCTGCAACACCGCGTGTTGCGGGTTTTCCCCGCATATTATGTCCAGCTTGCGATTCTGCTCGCGTACGCATACCACCTTCACGGAGCGTCGGCATTGCCCACGCCGACCGACCTGCTGCAGCATCTATTCATGCTCTTCGTACCGCCGCCGCTGGGTGTCGAGCCGCGCAACGGTGTCTGGTGGACGCTGCCGATCGAGTTTTCCTTCTATCTGGTTCTGCCGCTGCTTGCGCCGTTGCTAAGATGGAATCGACTCTGGTTGCTGGTGTCGCTCAGCCTTGCATCGATGGTGCTGTGGCGCCATGGTGTCGTCACCGTCCTGGCCGGCAGCCCCGTTCCAGTGCGGGTGATTGCGTCGTACCAATTGCCGGGCAGCATGGACATGTTCGGCATCGGCATGCTGGCTGCGGTGGTTCTTGTGAACAGAGATGCGCTGACGCGATGGACCGACGTGTTCGCCAACCGGGATCGCTTGGTCTTTCTGGGAATCGGGCTGCTGACTGTGGCCATCTACTGGCTGAGTCAGCAGGCAAGCCTCTACTGGGCCGACAATCCCATCTTCTATCTCTGGACGCCAGCGCTGAGTCTTGCCGTCGCAGGCATCCTGCTCGCGGGGGCGAGCGGGGGAAGGTTGGCCAATGCGCTGCTTGGCAACCGGGTGATGCATTTCATGGGAATCGTCAGCTACAGCATGTACCTCTGGCACTTTCCGGTACTCGTCGCACTCAAGGAGGCGGGCTTATTCACCGGCGAGGGCGTCGTTCGGCTCGGATCGGCGCTCCTCGTCGGTTTGCCGCTGACGCTTGCAGTATCGGCGGTTTCCTACTATCTGGTCGAGCGCCCCTTCATGCGCATGCGGCGGCGGGAACGAGGCTGAACGGCAGATGATCGACGTGATCGTTCCGGTCTATCGTGGCCATGAACAAACGCGGCGATGCCTCGACAGCGTTCTCGCGAATTGCGATGTCCGCGCAGTCGAGGTCGTTGTTGTCGATGACGCATCGCCGGAACCCGCACTCGCGGAATACCTCGACGCGTTGAGTCGAAGCGGCTCGATCACGTTGCTGAAGAACGAAACCAATCGTGGTTTCGTCGAAAGCGTGAATCGCGGGATGTCACTTCACCGCGATCGCGATGTCGTACTCCTGAACAGCGACACCGAAGTGGCTGCCGGCTGGCTGGAGAGGTTGGCCGCATGCGCGTATCGCGAGCCGGATATCGGCACCGTGACGCCGTTCTCGAACAACGCAACGATCTGTTCCTACCCGTTCGATGGATGGGCCGGTGGCGTGCCGGGAACGCTCGGCCTGTCCCGGCTCGATCGGCTGATCGCCACGACAAACGCCGGCAGGCACATCGAGCTTCCTACCGCAGTCGGCTTCTGCATGTACATCCGGCGAGCGTCTCTCGATGCCGTCGGGGATTTCGACGTCGAACGCTTCGGTCGCGGCTATGGCGAGGAAAACGATTTCTCGTTGCGCGCCCGTGCCGTGGGATGGCGCAGCGTACTTGCCGCGGACGTATTCGTCTTCCATCAGGGCAGCGTCAGTTTCGGCACGGAACGCACCGGGTTGCAGCGCGCCGGCCTGCAACGCCTGCTGGAAGCGCATCCCCGATATCTCGACGCTCTCGGGGACTTCTCCCGTCGCGATCCGGTTGCCTGCGTGCGGCGTGCCATTGACGACGCCCGATACGCGCTCGGTGGCGACGAACGGGATTCCGTCATTTGCGAGCAGCGTACGAGACGGGGCGCTACGCCCGGAGTGTCCGGTCCGGTGCAGCTGCATTTCACGCACAGCTGGGATGGCGGCACCAACCGCTGGATCGCGGATTTCTGTGCGTACGATACTGTCCGGCGCAATCTGGTTCTGCGTTCGGTTAGCAATCGCGATTTTGCAGCGTGGCGCATAGAACTGTGCGATCCGCAGTTCCTCGACGCCCCCCTGATGCAGTGGGATCTCGAAAAGCCGATTCGGGCAACGGATACGTTGAATCTCGAGTATCGCCTCATCCTGGACGAAATCGTTGCGACCTTCGGCGTGCAGGCCATGGTCGTGTCCTCGCTCGTCGGCCACTCGCTCGAGGCGCTCGACACCGGATTGCCGACGGTTGTCGTACTTCACGACCTGTATCCGTTCTGTCCGGCGATGTTCGCGACATTCGGCCAGCCCTGCACCACCTGCGACTCAACGGCACTCGCGCGATGCATGCAAGGCAATCCCCACAACGCGTTCTGGCACAACACCGATGCCGGATTCTGGCTGGCCTTCCGCGAATCCTATGCAAGGCGCCTGGCGCAACCGTGGATCAGGATCGCGGCGCCGTCGGCAAGCGCATGGAACCGGTGGGCGCAGCTATTCCCGGCGATCGCGGGCCGGCCCTGCGAGACGATTCCGCACGGACTGGCGCCGCTGGAAAAGATGGCTGCAACCGGATACAGCGGAATGCCGGAAGCGCGGCGGAAACTGCGTCTGGTCGTTCCCGGCAGGCTGCTGCCCCACAAGGGGCTGGCGCTCTTCGCCGAGGTCGTACCGCGCCTGCTGGCGCATGCGGATATCCTGCTTCTTGGTTGCGGCAGATTCGGCGAGCCGTTCAGCGATGTCGAGGGCGTCACGGTCGTGCGGCACTATGTGCGGGAGGATCTTGCCCGGCATGTTGGCGAGTTCATGCCGGATGCAGCGTTGCTGCTTTCGGTCGTCCCCGAGTCCTTCAGCTACACGCTGAGCGAAATGCTCGAAATCGGCTTGCCTGTGATCGCAACCCGCGTCGGTGCCTTCGCGGAGCGGATTCGCGATGGCCGAGATGGACTGCTCGTCGCGCCGGATCCCGATGCGGTCGTTGCAGCGGTGGAGCGGCTCGGGCGCGACGGCGATCTGCTTGCCGCGCTACAACGAGCCGTTCTGTCAAGGCCGGCGCGCACCGCGGCGCAAATGGTCGCCGATTATCATGCGCTGCTTCCGCTGGCCCGGAGTACCGGTGCGGACGATACGCAATGTGCATTGCAGGCCTCGATTGCCCTGGCCTTGTCGATCCGCGCAGCAAAGGAGAGAAAGCGCCTGGAGGACGCCGGCCATCGTTTGCGAGCATCACTCATTGAAGCACAGGACCATGGGCGCGAACTCGGTGGGCAACTCGCCGCGGCGCACCGTCGCTGCGGCGAGGCCGAAGGTCGTGCGAGCCGTGCAGTGGCGGATGGCGAAGCGATGCGCCGTTCCCACTCATGGCAGCTCACGGCACCGCTGCGAAAGGTAGCCAGCTTGCTGCGCAGTTTGGTCGGATCGGCGCCACCCCGCGCCGGTGACGGGCTGCATGCCGAGGAAGATGCGAGCCTCGTGAACCAAACCGGCGCGCCCCGGATCGTGTTGTCCGACGATGCCGAAGTCCGTGTCGCGGCACGCCACAAGCTGCGCGAACAGTTGGCGATTCCCGGCTGCTCGAGGATCGTCCTGGGCTGGTCGTCGGGCGCAGACAGGGCGTTCGCCGCGCACTTCCTCGACCTGGCGGCGGGCTTTAACGCGGCGCGCAACGACGTGTTCTTCTTACTCCGTGGCGTAGCGGGGGGAGATCCGGCCATGGCGGATCGGCAATTCGGGTTGATGGTCGCAACTCACAGGCTGTTTGTCGAGCCATTCGAAGAGTCGGTGGCCGACACCCTGCTTGGCGCCGATGTTGTCCTTCTGGACGCGAGCGATCCGCTTCGGAGTATCCTGACTGCCGAGTCGTCGCGCGGCGGACCGAAAGCATTGGTTATTGCGCCGCCGAGCGTCGGCAGAACGGGGGGCGAGACCGCGATGCCGAACGATGTTTCACACGTTGCGCCTGTCGACGCGGCACGTCTGCTCAGTACGCTGCTCGATCAGTCCGGCCCGGAGAAGGCGTGAAGAACCGTCGCAAGCCGCTCGTGTCGCCGGTGCCGAAATCGGCCGCTGTCGACCATTCTGCTGTCGGTGGTTGCCTGAGACCCGTCTCGGCAACGCATCCGCTGATTGCGCTCAGCGGGTTGGCGGCTTTTTTTGCGGGGATCGTGGTGCTCTCCCTGCTTCGGCCCTTCCAGATGGTGGCCTATGATGCGGCGTTGCTGATACTCGTCGTCGCATTGGGTGTCTTCGTGCCGGACATGCTGTGGCGGCGCGTGTGGCGCAACCCAT
>WBZV01001457.1_pt1 | contig 10657 bp, 6 predicted proteins | sample 5204221 | NCBI WGS metagenome assembly WBZV01 (sample SAMN12344360, study PRJNA552823) | activated sludge metagenome | biome: Activated sludge suspended growth; feature: Nitrification reactor; material: Wastewater; isolation source: activated sludge from nitrification reactor of wastewater treatment...
CAACTGGGCAAACATCTGGTCGGCATCGACGAGATGTTTTCTGTTCCCCATGGTTTCGAGCTCTTTGCAGCAGGCGGCCACCGCAATGGCGCCGAGCTGCGCGCTGCTTGATTTGAGGCGGTGGGCGATTGCTTCCAGGGCCCTCGGGTCGTTGGCGCGGATAGCGTCACGGAGTGCGTCCACGCTTTCTCGCGAATTGTCGAGATACTTGCGAAGCACAGAGGCCAGCACGTCCGGCCGGTTGGGACGTTGCAACGCGCGGATGCCATCCAGGGCCTTGAGGTCCATTCCGGGCGGTGCAGATAGGGTGTCCGCAGCCGGCTCAGTTGTGGGTTGAGGTGGTGCGGATTGATTTCCGGGAGCGGTCGTGTTCGGCTGTGCGGCCTGCGAGGGGGGCTCATGGTGACTCAGCCATTTGCGGACGATTCCCTGCAACTGCATCTGGGTGAATGGTTTACTCAGATAATCGTCCATGCCGGCTGTAAGGCAGTGTTCGCGGTCCCCCTGCATGGCATGCGCCGTCAAGGCTATGATGGGGAGCCGACGCCGACCGGAGGCTGTTTCGCGACGGCGAATTTCTCCGGTGGCCGTGAGCCCGTCCATTTCAGGCATCTGACAGTCCATCAGCACGATGTCGAAATGGTCGCGTTCGGCGGCCGCGAGTGCCTGCCGGCCGTTTTCCGCCACCTCGACTTCATAGCCCAGTTGCTCCAACATGCCGACGGCCACTTCACGATTGACCGGACTGTCTTCGGCCAACAGAATTCGCCCGCTCTGTTTGGGACTCGGCGCTGCCGCTCCCGCTTCAGTTACCAGGGGGGAAGGGGTGCCGCTTGTCTGTCCGGGCGAGACGAGGGGATCTGCCCATTGCGTATACGGCGCGAGCTTCGTCGAGAGTCCAGATCCCAAGGGTTGCAGATCGAACCGGGTGGTAAACGCGAAGGTCGAGCCGCTTCCCGGTGTGCTTTCCACGGTGATGGTCCCACCCATGAGGCCGACCAGTTGCTTGGCAATGGAGAGGCCCAGACCGGTGCCGCCGTATCGTCTGGTGGTCGAACCGTCCGCCTGAGAGAATGCGTCGAAGATGCGTGACTTGGCTGCCGGCGGGATGCCGATGCCGGTGTCGGTCACCGCGAAGCGCAGCAGGGCCTGGGTGGTGGTTCCCTCCACATACTCGGCGCTCAATGAGACACCCCCAGTTTCGGTGAATTTCATCGCGTTGCTCAGCAAATTCATGAGGATCTGGCGGAACCGGACCGGGTCGCCCTTGAGGTAGCGCGGGACCGCATCGGCGATGTGTTGCGACAGACGAAGCTGTTTCCGACGGGCCGCTTCGCCGAACAGTTCGAGCGATTCCTCGAGCACCGGGAGCAGGTCGAAGTCGACGCATTCCAAATCGAGTTTCCCGGCTTCGATTTTGGAGAAGTCCAGAATGTCGTTGATGATGGCCAGCAGCGTTCTTCCGGAACGATGCACGGTCGATGCAAGATGTCGTTGTTTGTCCGTCAGCGCACTATTGAGCAGCAGTTCGGTTGTGCCCAATACTCCGTTCATGGGCGTGCGGATTTCGTGACTCATATTGGCCAGAAACTCGCTCTTCGCTTTGCTGGCGGCCTCTGCGGCTTCCTTGGCCGAACGGAGTTCCTCTTCGGTGCGTTTTCGGTCGGTCGTATCGATGTGGATGCCGACCATGCGCGCGGTCACGCCATACAGGTCTCGAATCAAGCTGCCGCGGGACAGGATCCAGCGATAGGAGCCGTCTCGGTGTCGAAGGCGATGTTCAAGTTCGAACTGGGATCGTTGACCATCCAGGCAGGCTTGGATGGTCTCCTGCACGAACGGTTGGTCGTCAGGATGGATCCGCGTTCGCCATTCGTCGAAGCTATTGGGAAGTGTGGTGTCGTCGTAGCCGAGCTGGTTCTTCCAGTGCGATGAGAAATAGATTGCGCCGGTGGTGAGATTCCAATCCCAGATCCCGATATGCGAGCCCTGCACGGTCATTGTCAATCGTGCTTCGCTCGTGCGCAAGGCTTCTTCCGCCTCTTTTCGTTCCGAAATATCAACCACAAAGGCGGTGAAGGTATAGGCGTTCTCGATACGGAGGGGGGTAATGGCCAACTCGACCGGGAACTCTGTGCCGTCGCGTCGCAGCGCCGTGACCTCAATCCGTTTGTTCAAGATCGGGCCGTCCCCCGTCTTGAGGAACCGCTCAAGCCCGCGTTGGTGGGTCTCGCGGTGCGCATGCGGAATGATGGTGTCTGTCATCGCACGACCGAGGGCCTCCTGGCGGGTCCAGCCAAAGATCTGCTCGGCCTGTGTATTCCAGCCGATGATAAGGCCTCGCTCGTCCATCCCAATCACCGCGCTCAGTGCAGTGTCGATGATCAGTCTGGTCCGGCCCTCGCTCTTGCGCAACGCTCCTTCCGCGTGAAGCCGTTCGACGGCTTCGAGAGCCAGAGAGACCAAAGAGGCGATCGCATGACCGAACTGCTGTTCCTCCAGCATCCAGGGGCGAGGCGGGCCGATATGCTCATTGCAGAGCACCCCGACGAGTTTTCCTTTGAAGCGGATCGGAATATCCAGCATGGCGCCGATCCCGAGGGGCTCGAGATAGCAGGCGGTGAACTCACGGGTGCGAGGGTCGCTTCTGGCATCTGCGGCATCGATCACACGCTCGGAAAGAAGTTCACGGAAGTATTCGGGAAAGTGGGCCGATTGGAGATCAATTCCCGAGGAGTGGCTGTGCGTCGACGATTCATAGAGATCTTTGCATCGGATTGAGTCGTGATCTTCACTCAACAGCCAGATGCTGGTCCGGCTCACTCCGAGGGTCATCGCCGTCGCGCGGGTAATTTCCTGCAACGCCGGTTCCAGGACACCGCTCTGAATGATGCTGTTGCGCGTCAGCTCAAGGAGGGTAGTCTGTTGCCGCCGCAGCAAACTCTCTGTGTGACGACGGATGTCCTCGCTCTGTTTGCGTTCCATAATGTCGCGAAACACGAGCACGGCCCCGGCCGAGCGGTTCTCCTGAACGATCGGTGCCAGGACGCACGACACCGGAAACGAACGCCCGGTGATCGAGGTCAGCAACCCGTCATCGGTCCGGAACGAGCCTCCCTGCGCCGTATCGTCCAGCAGAATCTGGGTGAAGATCGGTTCCGTAAGCTTCGTGCCGTAGGACAAGGAAATCATGTCGTGCAGCCGGCGACCGACGACCTCTTTTTCGGTCAGACCCCACAGCCGTTCGCCTTCGGGATTCAACAGCACGATGTTCCAGTGCCCATCGACCACGCAGAGGCCGTCACCGATGGAGCGGAGGACTGTCTGCAATTTGTCCCGTTCCCCGGCGAGCTGGCTTTCTGACGTGCGACGGAGTTGCTCGTTCAGCTCCTGCATTTCCTGCGACGACAGCGCGATGGAACGTTCCAGGAGTTCGTGCCCTTGGTCGGACTCCAGATAGCTCTGGCTCACTCGTTCGAGGAGCTGTTGCCAGCTGTCGAGCGAGGGGGGCACGGTGTCCGCCTCCAGCCCGATGCGCTTCAGTTGTCGTTTAAGCAGCGGATGCATGGAGATTAGTGTTCGGCAATGGTCGTGAGCGTCATGGTTTGGTTATGCAGATCGCAGGCGCCGCTCTTGTAGGGCGAGATTTCGCCATAGGAGTAGAAGCCGATTTGCCGACTGCCTTTCGGCAGGATCTCCAGTGTGGCTTCGATTTCCTCTTCCGTCCGTTCGCCAAGCACCAGGCGTCGGCCGACACAGCTGATCGCGATGGAGAGAGTCGGCGAATCGGAGTACGAACCGTTATGGTGATCGAACGTGAGCGTGGCGGCTTCAGAGGCGCCCTGAATCAGCCGATCGAAATTCGCGCGCATCAGCTGCGCAAAGACCCCTTCGGGAATGTCTCCGGCAAACGTCATGGATTGGGTGGCTTCGTCCACGGCCAGAATGGTGCGGACCAGGACTTTCCCCTCTGCCTGCGAAGTTCTGATTGCAAGAGGGAACAGGAGCCCGGTGGCGGGTAGTCCGGAGGCGCGATCCCCCAGATATTCTTTGTAGAGCCCCAGTGCGGGGCGGCCGTCCAGTTCATAGAGTACATTGCCGATCGATTTGGTGACCTGACGTTCCGGGCCGAATTTATCCCAGCCCCCCTTCGAGCCATGTCCAAGCCGGATGTGGTCGCCATAGAATCCGACGGCGGTCACGTAGCCGCTTTGAGGCGTGCGATCTTTCAATACCCAGGTTCGTTTGAAGTGGGTCCCATCGCCCGCCAGCCCGCCGGTGACGACAACGGCCTCTCCCAGCGTGTCATTGAGTCCTTTGACGAGTTCGCTGCCGTTAACATTCAGGCCGTCGGAGAGGACCAGGACACCTCGTAGCGAAGGTTGGGCGAGCTGTGTGGCGATCGCGCGTCCGGCGGCGTACGAATCGTGTGGGGAGTGCACTGCCGCTTGTGCGGTTCGGATGGGGGTGTTGTCGAAGCGCAGGGTGGCAACGGCCATGCTGTCATCGGAAATTTCGCATCCGTGAATTTCGCCTGCCGTCGAACAGCCCATTACGTGACTCCGGGGACAGGCGTCGACGACCTCCCGGATTCGATGCGGCGCATCGATCAAGTCCGGGGCTCCGAAGATCAGGACGAGGGTTTCCTCCGAATCCAGTGTGGAGAGCGACGCAGGGGAGAAGGAACCGCCGGTTTTGATAGAGCAAGTCTCGACATGCATGTGAGGGATCTCCTTCTAGTTGTCTGGTTGCTGTCGTGTCGCCATTGTGAGGGGTGTTTCATCGGACCTGTGCGGCTGCGACTCCGTTTCTGGTGAGGTGCTCCTGTCTACGGAGATGGTGAACCAGAAGGTCGTGCCTTGTCCGGGTGTGCTGGTGAGGCCGAGTTGTCCGCCCATCATGCCGACCAGTTGCTTCACAATGGCGAGTCCAAGTCCGGTGCCGCCGTATTTTCTCGTCATCGATCCGTCCGCCTGCGAGAAGGAGTCGAAAATCTTCTCCTGAGCCTGCAGCGGGATGCCGATGCCCGTATCGGTTACCTCAATGCGGACCCGTCCCGGACGACCTTCGTCCGGTCTCACGAAGGCCGCCACAGTTCCCGTCTCGGTGAATTTGAGGGCATTGCCGACCAGGTTGGTCAGAATCTGGCGGAGCCGGTGCGGATCGCCGTGGACCATGTCGGGGATGTCCGGCGTCATGGTCATGCTCAGCGCCAGTCCCTTTTTTCGAGCCTGCTCGTGATAGAGCCCGATGGTTTCGGTGAGTAGCTGGCGGAGACCGAAGGGGATGTATTCCAAAACCAGACGGCCGGCTTCGATCTTGGAGAAATCCAGAATGTCATTGATGATGTGCAACAGATTGGTTCCCGAGATGTGCACGGTGTCCGCGTATCGGCGTTGTGTGTCGTTCAGCGGTGTCGTCAGGAGGAGTTCGGTCATCCCGAGGACGCCGTTCATGGGGGTTCGAATTTCATGACTCATGTTGGCCAGGAATTGGGATTTGGCCAGGCTGGCAGCCTCGGCGGCCTCCTTCGCGCGGCAGAGGCGCTCTTCCTGCTGCTTTCGCTCGGAAATGTCCTGCACGAAGATGGTGAACTGCTGCGTCCCGCCGATGGCCAGACAGCTCATGGCGATTTCCACAGGAAAACTTGTTCCCTGGTAGGTATGGCCCAGCATTTCGCTACGCCGGTTGAGAATGGCTCCCGGGACTAACCCCGCGTATGGTGTGATGGGGGTGGATCCGCTTGCGGGGCATGCGGCGGATACGTAGGTGGTTAGGGGCTTTCCAATCGCCTCGGTTCGCGGGACGTCAAACATCAACTCGGCCTGGGTGTTCCATCCGTTGATGGTCCCCGTGGCATCCGTCGTGATGACGGCGTCAAGGGCGGTTTCGATGATCATGCGGGTTCTGGCCTCGCTTTCCCGGACTTCGTCTTGTGCGAGCTCATTGACCCGCCAGAAATAGAGCAGAGCCGCACATTGGGCTAGGATGAAACCGCCATGGATCAAGGCCCAGGTCCAGGGGTGTGTTTGTCCGTCCGTATGCCCGTACACCATGTCAGGCATGAGCGTGCCCACCACTCCGTGATCGAGGATGATAAATTGGAGCCCGACGAGAAACGGCAGCCAATCCTGGTACAGCACAATCACAGACATCATCACGAAGAAATGAAAGTGCAATTCCGTCTGGCCTCCGGCGAGGTGGACGAGGAGGGCCGAGGCGGTCATCAGTCCGCAGGTGGCGATGGCAGATTGGAGACGGCGGCGGACAACGGAAAGCCGTGCGGCGACGGCGATGAAGGCCAGTAGCCCGCCTCCCCCGAGATAGAGGGTGGGACTTGCCCCCATGTAGATACCGAACATCGGCACTCCCGGCACGTGGAGCCAGAGGATCGAAAGAATGCCCCGGTGACGGGCGTTCCAGGCCGGTTCGGCCAGTGCCTCTCCTTTTGGCAGGCCTGCCAGAAGATCCATAACCAAAGAGCCCATGAGTTTCAGTCAGTTGTGGCGATTCGCCTGGCCGCGCTCCTTTGCGCAGTCGTAGGTCTTGGCACGCCTGTATCGGAAGAAATCAGCCGAAACTAAAGAGAAAATAGGTGCAGGGAAGGCGCAGGAATCAACAGGAGCAGCCGGTTACGGGCATGATGGGGCAGTGACGGATGCAAGCCTGATCAGACGAGGGGTTAGTGATGGTGATGACGGCATTCCGGACTATGAAGATGGGCCGGCTCCTGGGGAGGCGGGGTCAGTTGGCCCGGGAGCACGATTCGGCCGGCTTCGTGCTGTTTGGTCAGGTGCTCTGCAATCTCGGGGTGGAAGGTTTTGACGTAGCCGATCATGCCGTTCAGGAAGCGGCGTGATTGAAAGTCCTGGCCGGAAAACTCTGTCAGAATCGCGACCGCGCGATCGAGAATTTCCGGAGCTGACCCGGCATCGCTGACCTGCTGGGGTTGTTGCTTGACGAAGGTGTCGTATTCCTTCTTGAGTCGTTCCGCAAACACCGGCATCGGGGCCGACGGCACATGGAGGGGACTCAAGGTCCGGCGAAGGGCTTGGATGGCGGCGAAGACTTCGGCATCCTGGCCGTCGCGCCGGTCGTGGAAGTAGCCGAAGGTGACGACCTCGATGAGGTTGAACAGCGCGGCCGCCTTTTCGCCTCCTGCCACACTCAGTTGCCGGTAGAGCTCCCGCCGGACCGGGGCGAACTGCTCGCCCAGCCGCTTTTGCTGATAGTCGCTTCCGGTGTCGAGATAGTCACAATCAGGAGGACAGGAAATTCTCGTCAGTCGATGTTCCCCGCAGCATTGGCTGCAGATCAACCCGGTGAGGGCGGGACAGGAACGTTTGCCCTTGCGTTGCTTGCAGTAGACACATCGGCTCATTTGCGAGGGGATCCTTCCTTGTCGGATTTCTTGGGTTCGACGAATCCGTAGTCCGCGAGTGTGCGTTTGGCCCGATCACCCGCTGCAGCCGTCGGCGATTCGAGGCCGTTGACCTCGGCGGCATTGGAGTCCTGGTAGGGGACGAGAATCAGGTGGTTGACGCGATCGATTCCCACATCGGATGGCCCCGGCAGGTATTCTGCGATCACTTGAAACTTTCCATTCGGGAGCATGCGCCAGATCTTGCCTTTCGTCCCATCCGAGACATACATGCTGCCCCACCGGTCGAAATCCACGCCGCTGAGATTCTGAAACCGGGCGGTGAAAAATCCGTTCGACGCCAGTTCTGTGAGCGTCCCTTCCGGGGTGATGTCGAAAATCTTTCCGGAATCATAACTGACCACGACCACATGTCCGGTCTTGGGATGCACGGCGACTCCGGAGGGGCCGGCCAAGTGCGCACCGGAGACATACAACGACAACGTCAATGTCGGCGCGAGATCCACGCGGTAGATCGCGTTGCCGCCCTGGTCGGCCAGGTAGAGGTGGCCTTGGCCATCGGAGGCCACATCGGTGAGGGACTGGGCGGCGCCGCCGGCTGCGGGGCGTGGGAGCGTCAGAGTAGCGAGAGGTTTACCCGTCGTCTTGTCGAAGGCGCGCAGGATATCCAGGTCGGTGACGTAGAGGACGTCATCGACGACCACCATGCCCTTGGGGGCATGGAGCGTGACGTCTCCGCGGCCGCCCTCAATGAACTTGAAGGCGGTGATCCGGCCGTCGTCGCTCAGCTTGGTTATGAATCCATTGTTATCCCGGGCATCGGCTTCCCCGTTGATGTTGGAAATGTAATAGGACCTTGTCGCCGGGTCGGCCAGGAAACTATGCGGAGACTCCAGTCCGCTCACTTGAAGAGCCCAGGCCCAGGGTTGATGGAGCAGGACTCCAATGGCCAGAGCGAGTGCCAGGCCGAGGCCCCGGCGGCGCAGTGGCCGTGTGAATCTGTTGTGGCGGATGGCCGTGGAAATCATGAACGAAGGTGTCGCACAGAGGATAGTGTGCCTGCATCGTAGCCAAGGGCCTCGGAGACTGTCAAGGAAGCCGTAGGTCGGTGCATGGAGGAGCGACTGATCGCGGAGTGGCTCCGACAGGAGCGGAGCGGTGGAATATCGCTTCCTAACGGGGTGTTATCGGTGGTCTACGCGGAGCCGCCAGCGTTGACTTGTTGAAAAATTGCCTGCTATGGTGCCGACACTTTTTGCTTCTATTCAGGCCAGGGAGGATATCGTGGCAGCTCGAATTATCGATGGGAAGGCGTTGGCGCAACAGGTTCGCGAAGGACTCGCGAAAGAATCCGCGGCGGTATTGGCCAAAACAGGGATGAAACCGGGGTTGGCCACGATCTTGGTGGGAGACGATCCCGCCTCGCATCTCTATGTCAAAAGTAAACAGAAGGCCTGCGATGCAGCGGGGATCTATATCGACGATTCGAAGTTGCCTGCCAGCACGACTCAGGCCGATCTGTTGTCCCTGATCGCCCAGAAGAATGCCGATCCGAAGATCCACGGCATTCTGGTGCAGCTGCCGTTGCCCAAACATATCGACAGCAAGGTTGTCCTGGACGCGGTGTCCGCTCAAAAGGATGCCGATGGCTTTCACCCGTACAACTTCGGTCGGCTCGTCGAGGGAAGCCCCATTTTTGAGGCCTGCACGCCGAAGGGGGTGATTAAGATGATCGAATCGACCGGCGTGTCGATCGAGGGCAAGCGTGCGGTGGTGCTCGGCCGCAGCAACATCGTCGGCAAACCCCTCGCGCTCATGCTGCTCCACCGCAACGCGACCGTCACGATTTGTCATTCCAAAACAAAAGACCTGCCGGCTGTCTGCCGGGAGGCGGAATTGCTGCTGGTGGCGATCGGAAAAGCCAAATTCGTAACGGCCGATATGGTGCGCGAAGGCGCGGTGGTGATCGATGTGGGTACCAACCGCCTGCCGGACGGCAAGGTGGTGGGAGATGTCGATTTCGACTCGGTCAGCCAGAAGGCCGGGTGGATCAGTCCGGTTCCCGGCGGAGTCGGGCCGATGACGATTGCGATGTTGCTCGACAATACGGTTGAATCTGCTAAGAGAATGGCAGGGATGAAGTAGGGTCGGTTGACGACAAGGCTCGTCTCATTGACGAGCCGGCGTGCGCACAGATGCGGGGGAGAACGAGATGATCCGAGAGCCGCGGCGACTCAAAGACGTATTGGCCCAGGGACAATTTGCCGTAACGGTGGAATATAACCCGCCGAAGGGCACGAACCTGACCCATGTGGTCGAGAGTGCCAAGGCACTCGTCGGACGTGTGCATGGGGTGAACGTCACCGACAACACGGCGGCAATCGTACGCGCCGGGTCCTTGCCGGGCTGCCGCGTGTTGTATGAGTTGGGGCATGACCCGGTGATGCAGCTGACCTGTCGTGATCGCAATCGAATCGCGATGCAATCGGATCTCATGGGGGCACACATCCTGGGCATCCGGAATATCCTCTGTCTCACCGGAGACTATCCCACCGTAGGCGACCATAAAGAAGCCAAGCCGGTGTACGATCTGGATTCTGTTCAGGTCATGCAGCTGGTGACGGGATTGAATAACGGGAAGGACTATGCGGGCAACAAGCTCGACGGATCCACCGCTTTTACGATCGGCGGGGCCGTGACTCCCGAGGCCGACCCGCTCGGCCCGATGCTGGTGAAGTTCGAGGTCAAGGTGCGGGCCGGCGCGGAGTTCTTTCAAACCCAGGCGATTTATCAGCCCGAGCAGTTCAAGACCTTTATGCAGGCGGTGCGTCCGTTCAACGTGAAGGTGCTGGCCGGCATTCTATTGCTTCGCAACGCCAAGATGGCGGAATTCATGAACGCCAACATTCCAGGCGTCTGTGTGCCGCAGGACATGATCGACGAAATGCGCGCAGCAGGCGACAAGCGCGCGCTCGATGCCGGAGTCGAGATCGCCGTGCGCACCATTAAAGCCGTACGCCCTTACTGCGACGGCGTGCACATCATGGCGATCAAGTCGACGGAACGGCTGCCGGAAATTCTCACGAAAGCAGAGCTGGGGTAATGACCGTCCCCGACTTGCAGAAGTGCAAGCGTGACAGGCGGAAGATCGCGGTCGTCACCGCGTACGACGCGTTGTTTGCGCGCATCGTCGAGCAGGCCGGGATTGACGTGATCCTGGTGGGCGATTCCCTGGGGGTGGTGGTACAGGGCAAGTCGAATACTCTCTCCGTCACG
>WBZV01000413.1_pt2 | contig 10643 bp, 6 predicted proteins | sample 5204221 | NCBI WGS metagenome assembly WBZV01 (sample SAMN12344360, study PRJNA552823) | activated sludge metagenome | biome: Activated sludge suspended growth; feature: Nitrification reactor; material: Wastewater; isolation source: activated sludge from nitrification reactor of wastewater treatment...
GCTCCTGCGCCGGGTATTTGTGCGCCACCGCCCAGCGTGGCTCGCGCGAGACGAAGCCGAGGCGCTTCTGCAGCGCGACCTCGTTGACCTTGTAGACCACGCCGTCGATGTCGAAGGGCAGCGCATCGCGCATCGCGGCGATGCGCTGGTGGAAGGCCACCAGCCCCGCCGAGCCCGCCACCACCGCGCGCTCGCGATTCACCGGCAGGCCGAAGGCGGCGATCGCGTCCAGCGTCGCGCTGTGCGTGGCCGGCTGCGCCCAGCCCTGCGCATCGCCCAGGCCGTAGGCGAAGAAGCTCAGCTTCTTGTCGGCCAGGGCGCGGCTGTCGAGCTGGCGCACCGCGCCGGCCGCCGTGTTGCGCGGGTTGATGAAGGTCTTGCCGCCGCGCTCGCGCTGGCGCTCGTTGAGGCGCTCGAAATCGTCGCGCCGCATGTAGACCTCGCCGCGGATCTCGATCAGCGGCGGGTGAGTGTTTGCAGGGCCCAGCAGCCGCAGCGGGATCTGGCCGATCGTGCGGATGTTGTGCGTGACGTCCTCGCCGGTCTCGCCGTCGCCGCGCGTCGCGGCCTGCACCAGCACGCCCGCCTCGTAGCGCAGGTTGATCGCCAGGCCGTCGAACTTCAGCTCGGCGGCGTATTCGATCGCGGCATCGGCCTCGCCGAGCTCCAGCTCGCGGCGCACGCGCGCGTCGAAGGCCTCGGCGCCTGCGGCCGTGGTGTCGGTCTCGGTGCGGATCGAGAGCATGGGCACCGTGTGCTTCACCGGCACGAGGCCCGGCAGCACCTCGCCGATCACGCGTTGCGTCGGCGAATCGGGCGTCAGCAGCTCGGGCTGCGCCGCCTCGATGGCCTGCAGCTCCTGGAACAGGCGGTCGTACTCCGCATCCGGAATCTCCGGCGCATCGAGCACGTAGTAGCGGTGCGCATGGTGTTGCAGCGTGGCGCGCAGTTCGGCGGCGCGCGCCGCGGGATCCTTGGAAGTCATGCAGCGTTCTAGCTGAACAGGCGCCGCGCCGCCGACGAGCCCGCGGGCAGGCCGCGCGCCTCGAGCGCGTCGTACAGCGATTTCAGCTCGCTGCCGATGATGGCGAAGCCCTCGGCCGCCAGCGCATTGCCGTTGTCGTCGACGATGGCCGCATCCATGCCCAGCGAGAGCGCCTGCGCGCTCGCCTGCCAGGCGACGAAGGGTTCACTCGCCGGGTCGGTCTGCGGCACGTCGAAGCTGAGCGTCACGTCGCGCAGCGCCGACTGGTTGGGGTCGTCCGCCAGCGCGGCCTGCGAATCGAAGGCCAGCGTCAGCACCGGCGGTGCGCCCTCTTCCGCACCGGGCAGCACCAGCCGCCCCGGCACCATGCCCGGCACGAAGCCGTGGCGCGCCGCATGCTGCTGGATGAAGCCCACGCTCCAGGCCACCGAGCGCGAGCGCAGGTGCACCGCGAGCTGCGCATCGTGCTCGCCGGCGAAGGTGTCGAGCTCGCGCGCGCGCGCCACCACCTCGAGCATGTCGGGGAAGTCGGCCATCGCGCCGACGCCTTCCGCGAAGGCCTCGACCTTCTGCACGAACTCGGAATATTCGATCTCGTTCAGCGCGCCGCCGCGGTTGGCCAGCTGAACGCCCGCCTGGAACTCGGAATAACGCTGGCCTGCGAAGGGCGGCTCCCATTCCTTGGTGAGCGCGTTCAGACCCTCGATGAAGAAGGGCTTGCTGCCGGCGCGCCGCGTGGGCGGCAGGTGCGTGATGGCCATCTCGCCGCTGATCTGCACTTCGACGGTCAGCGTGGCGATGGCGTCGATCAGCGCGTCCAGGCGCGGCTGCATGCGGCGCGCCGGGCGCAGGTCGGCGGGCGGCGTCTCGATGCCGGGCTCGCTGGTCGGTGCGTCGAAGCTGGGCTCGACGCCGCCCTCGCCCAGGCCCGGCTCGCGCTGGGTCTCGCCGCGCGGCGCCAGCACGCGCCGCGGCTGCGCGCGCCGCGCCTGCCACCACAGGTGCGCGGCCATCGCCGCCAGCACCGCCGCACCGAACAGAGCCAAGGCGACGGTGAGTGTCATGCGTTCGTCCTCAGGCCGCTTCGGCCATCGAAACCGCGGCTTCCATGTCGACCGCGACGATGCGCGAGACGCCCTGCTCCTGCATGGTCACGCCGATCAGCTGCTCGGCCATCTCCATCGCGATCTTGTTGTGGCTGATGAAGAGGAACTGCGTGCCCGCGGCCATCTCCTTCACCAGCTTCGCGTAGCGCTCGGTGTTGGCGTCGTCCAGCGGCGCGTCGACCTCGTCGAGCAGGCAGAACGGCGCCGGGTTGAGCTGGAAGATGGCGAACACCAGCGCGATCGCGGTGAGCGCCTTCTCGCCGCCCGAGAGCAGGTGGATGGTGCTGTTCTTCTTGCCGGGCGGCTGGGCCATCACCTGCACGCCGGCATCGAGGATCTCGTCGCCGGTCATCACCAGCTTGGCCTGGCCGCCGCCGAACAGGCTGGGGAACATGCGGCCGAAGTGTTCGTTGACCTGGTTGAAGGTGCTGCCCAGCAGGTCGCGCGTCTCGAGGTCGATCTTGTGGATGGCGTCTTCCAGCGTGGTGATCGCGTCCGTCAGGTCGGCGTTCTGCGCATCGAGGAAGGTCTTGCGCTCGCGCGCCGCGGTGAGCTCGTCCAGCGCCGCGAGGTTGACCGCGCCCAGCGCATTGATCTCGCGGTTGATGCGGTCGATCTCGCCCTGCAGTCCGTAGAGCTTGACGCCGCCCTCCTCGATATTCTTCGCCAGCGCTTCCAGATCGACCTGCGCCGCGCTGAGCTGCTCCAGATACTGCGCGCCGCCCAGCTGCGCGGCCTGCTCTTCCAGCTGCAGCTTGGTGATGCGCTCGCGCAGCGGCTCCAGGCTCTGCTCGTGCGAGAGGCGCTGCTCTTCCGAGCGGCGCATGCGCAGCGTCAGGTCGTCGTACTCGCTGCGCTTGGCGCCCAGCGCGGCCTCACGCTCCAGCTTCAGGGCCAGCGCGGTCTGCAGGCCGGCCTGCGCGGCGGCGTCGGTGAGCTTCTCGAGCTCTTCGCCGAGCTGCTGCAGCGAGGCTTCGTTGCCCGCCACCTGCTGCAGCGCCGTCTCGATGCCGCGCTGCAGTTCGCCGCGCCGCGCCGCCAGCGAACGCGCGTGAAACTGCGCCTCCTGGCTCTGGCGCTCCAGCGCACGCAGCTGTTCTCTGGCCTCGGCCAGCTTGCGCTCGGCCGTGATCACGCCTTCGTCGAGCTCGGCATGGCGCTCCTGCGTGGTGGCGAGCTGCATGTCGAGTTCCTCGAACTTCGCCTCGCCGGTGGCGCGGCGCTCGTTCAGGTCTTCGAGCTGGGCGTCGAGCTCGGCGAGTTCCTCGTCGAGCTGGGCGCGGCGCGTGCTGGTCTGCTCGGCCAGCTGCGACAGGCGCAGCAGTTCCACCTGCAGCTGGTGGGCACGCGTCTGCGCCTCGGCGGCATCGCGGCGCACCGTGGCCAGGCGCTGCGAGGCCTCGGTGTAGGCCGCTTCGCTTCGCACCAGGGCGCTGCGAGCTTCGTCGGCGATCAAGGCCTGGGCGCGCAGCTGGCGCTCCAGGTTCTCGATCTCCTGCGCGCGCGCCAGCATGCCGGCCTGCTCGGAATCGGGCGCGTAGAAGGCCACGGCGAACTGGCTGATCTGGTGGCCCTCGCGGGTCATGATCACTTCGCCGTGCGTCAGCTTGCCGCGCGCGGCGAGCGCCTCGTCGATGCTGGCGGCGGTATAGACGCCTTCCAGCCAGTCGTTGAGCAGCGCCTTCAGCCCGGCGTCACCGAGACGCAGCAACTCGGAGAGGCGCGGCAGCGTCTGGTGCGTATTGGCGATCGCCGCCTGCGGCGGCGTGTAGAAGGCCAGCTTGGCCGGCGGCGCATCGTCGGCGAAGGCGCGCACCGTCTCGACGCGGCCCACCTCCAGCGCATTGAGGCGCTCGCGCAGCGCCGCTTCCAGCGCCGTCTCCCAGCCGGCCTCGATGTGCACCTTGGTCCACAGGCCCTGCAGGCCGTCCAGGCCGTGCCGGGCCAGCCAGGGCTTGAGCTTGCCTTCGGTCTGCACCTTCTCCTGCAGTGCACGAAGCGCTTCCAGGCGCGCCGACAGGTCGGCCAGCTTGCCGGCCTCGGCGTTGACCTGATCCTGCTTGGCGCGGCGCTCCTCGTCGAGCGCCGGCACCTGCTCCTGCAGCTCGTGCAGGCGCGCATCGGCCAGGCCTTGCGATTCCTCGGCGGCGGCGAAGCTGGTCTTCAGCTCGGCCAGGCGCTCGGTGTCGGGCGCGGCGAGCTGCTGCTTCTCACCGGCGAGGCGCTCGCGGCGCGCATTGAACTGGCGGCGCTGCTCGTCGATGTTGCGGCTCTCGGCGGCCAGCAACTGGATCTGCTGCTGCACCTGCGCGACCACGTTGCGCTGCTCGTTGCTCCTGCCCTGCGCGGCACGCACTGCGTCCTCGAAGTTCGGCAGGTTGCCCGAGTGCTCCTCGGCCTGCGCGGCCAGCACCTCGCCCTGCTCCTCGGCGGCGGCGATCTGCTCGGCGATCTGGCCGAGTTCGTCTTCGGCCTCGCGCTGGCGCTGCGCCCACTGCTCGCTGCTCGCCTTGAGCTCGACGAGGCGCTGCTCGACGCGCGCGCGGCCTTCGACCACATAGCGGATGCGCTCTTCCAGCCGGCTCACTTCGAGCGCGGCCTCGGCGAGCAGGCCTTGCGCACCGTGCAACTCGTCGCTCGCGGCGTAGTGCGCCTGGCGGATCGTCTCCAGCTCGGCCTCGCCGTGGCGCAGCTCGGCCATGCGTGCTTCCAGCGCATTGGTGGCTTCCAGATGGGCCTTCTTGACGCGCTCCTCCTCGCTGGCCGCGTCGCGGTGCTTGAGGAACCAGAGCTGGTGCAGCTTGAGCTCGCCGCTTTGCTGCAGGCCGCGGTACTGCGTCGCCACCTCGGCCTGCTTCTCCAGCTTGTCGAGGTTGGTGGTCAGCTCGCGCAGGATGTCTTCCACGCGCGTCAGGTTCTCGCGCGTGTCCTTGAGGCGGTTCTCGGTCTCGCGGCGGCGCTCCTTGTACTTGGAGACGCCGGCGGCTTCCTCGAGGAACAGGCGCAGTTCCTCGGGCTTGGATTCGATGATGCGGCTGATCGTGCCCTGGCCGATGATGGCGTAGGCGCGCGGGCCCAGGCCGGTGCCGAGGAACACGTCCTGCACGTCGCGGCGCCGCACCGGCTGGTTGTTGATGTAGTAGCTCGAGGTGCCGTCGCGCGTCAGCACGCGCTTCACCGCGATCTCGGCGAACTGGTTCCACTGGCCGCCGGCGCGCGCGTCGGCGTTGTCGAAGACGAGCTCGACGCTGGAACGCGAAGCCGGCTTGCGGTTGCCCGAGCCGTTGAAGATCACGTCCTGCATGGACTCGCCGCGCAGCTCGCTGGCCTTGCTCTCGCCCAGCACCCAACGCACCGCGTCCATGATGTTGGACTTGCCGCAACCATTGGGCCCGACCACGCCGACCAGCTGCCCCGGCAGCTGGAAGTTGGTGGGCTCGGCGAACGACTTGAAGCCGGAGAGCTTGATGGAGTTCAGGCGCATGGGAGAGCGGGATGATGCCCGGCGTCGAGGCGTTTCGACCTTTCGCCAAGTCCTTGATTCATATGAGAAAACCCGCGCGTTTGCGGGCCTTCTGCGGGGCGGGATGATAGCATCGCGGCCTTCGCGCATCCCTCTCCAGTCGTGTCCGCCATGGCCAAGAAGTCCCCTGCCCGCCCGCCGCTCAAGGAACGAGCGATACCGCCCAATCCGCCCAGCGCGCCGAGCAAGGAACTGCACGTCTTCCCCAACCCGGCGCCGGAGCGCGACTACGTCATCCAGTTCCAGGTGCCCGAGTTCACCTGCCACTGCCCGCTGACCGGCCAGCCCGACTTCGCGCACTTCACCATCGACATGATCGCGGACGAGCTCTGCGTCGAGCTGAAGAGCCTGAAGATGTATTTCTGGAGCTATCGCAACGAGGGCGCCTTCCACGAGAAGGTGACCAACACCATCCTCGACGACATCGTGAAGGCCACTGCGCCGCGCTTCGTCCGCATCACCGCCAAGTGGTACGTGCGCGGCGGCATCTACACCAACGTGGTGGCCGAGCATCGCAAGAAGGGCTGGAAGCCGCAGCCGCTGGTGCAGTTGCCTGCGCATGCGGCCGAAGGCGGGCTGTTGTGACATGCCGCCGCCACAGTTCGTGACGTCGGAGCGCGTCGCCGACCGGGCAGGCCGGGCTGTGCGCGGCCCGATATCCGTGCTCGCCCGGCCTGCCCGGCCGACGCCGGCCCACCAATGGTGCAGCGCGTTCTTCGCCGGCCTCGCTGGTGCCTCGGCGAGGGCGTGGCCCGCCGGTCGAGCACCGATATCGGGCGGCGCGCAGACCGGCGGGCCACGCCCTCGCCGCGCTCCCTGGAAGATGCGATGAACCCGCTGCTCACCCGCCTCCACCCCTACCCGTTCGAACGCCTGCGCGAGCTGACGCGCGGCATCACGCCCAACCCCGCGCTCAAGCCCATCGGCCTGGGCATCGGCGAGCCCAAGCACGCCACGCCGGAGCTGATCAAGCGCGCGCTGATGGACAACCTCGCCGGCCTCGCCAGCTACCCCGCCACCGCCGGCGAGCCCAAGCTGCGCGAAGCCTGCGCCGCCTGGGTGCAGCGCCGTTACGGCGTGACGCTGGACGCCGCCACGCAGCTGCTGCCGGTGATCGGCTCGCGCGAGGCGCTGTTCTCGCTGGCGCAGACGGTGATCGACCCGAACCGGCCCGGCGCGACCGTCGTCTGCCCCAATCCCTTCTATCAGATCTACGAGGGCGCGGCCCTGCTCGCCGGCGCGTTGCCGCACTACGCCAACAGCGACCCGGCGCGCAACTTCGCGGTCGACTGGGCGAGCGTGCCGGCCGAGGTCTGGGCGCGCACGCAGCTGCTCTACGTCTGCTCGCCCGGCAACCCGACCGGCGCGGTGATGCCGCTCTCGGAGTGGAAGACCCTCTTCGAGCTGAGCGACCAGCACGGCTTCGTGATCGCCTCCGACGAGTGCTACTCGGAGATCTACTTCCGCGACGAGCCGCCGCTCGGTTCGCTGGAGGCCGCCACGCAGCTCGGCCGGCGCGACTTCCGCAACCTGGTCGCGCTCACCAGCCTGTCGAAGCGCTCCAACGTGCCGGGCATGCGCTCGGGCTTCGTCGCCGGCGATGCGGCCGTTCTCAAGCAGTTCCTGCTCTACCGCACCTACCACGGCAGCGCGATGAGCCCGGTGGTGCAGGCGGCCAGCATCGCGGCCTGGAGCGACGAGGCGCACGTGGTCGACAACCGCAACCTCTACCGCACCAAGTTCGCCCAGGTGACGCCGCTGCTGGCGGGCGTGATGGATGTCGCGCTGCCTGACGCCGGCTTCTACCTCTGGGCGGGCGTGCAGGGCGGCGACGACGTAGCCTTCGCCCTGCAGTTGCTCGCTCAATACAATGTGGCGGTGCTGCCCGGCAGCCTGCTGGCGCGCGAAGCCGGCGGCGTCAACCCGGGTGCCGGCCGCATCCGCATGGCGCTGGTCGCCGGCGTCGACGAATGTCTCGAAGCCGCGCAGCGCATCGTTTCCTTCATCCAATCCCGCTGAGCCATGAGCCAACAACTGCAGAACATCATCGACGTCGCCTGGGAAGGCCGTGCGAATATCACCGCGACCGGCAGCCCCGAGGTGCGCGAGGCGGTCGAGCAGGTCATCGCCGACCTCAACGCCGGCCGCCTGCGCGTGGCCGAGCGCCAGGGCGTGGGCCAGTGGACGGTCAACCAGTGGGTCAAGAAGGCAGTGCTGCTGAGCTTCCGCCTGAACGACAACCACGTCATGCGCGCCGGCGACCTGAGCTTCTTCGACAAGGTCGAGACCAAGTTCGGCCACGTCAGCGAAGACGCGATGCGCGCCACCGGCATCCGCGTGGTGCCGCCGGCCGTGGCGCGCCGCGGCTCGTATCTCGCCAAGAACGTGGTGCTGATGCCCAGCTACGTGAATATCGGCGCCTACGTCGACGAAGGCACCATGGTCGACACCTGGGCCACCGTCGGCTCCTGCGCGCAGATCGGCAAGAACGTGCACCTGTCGGGCGGCGTGGGCATCGGCGGCGTGCTGGAGCCGCTGCAGGCCAACCCGACCATCATCGAGGACAACTGCTTCATCGGCGCGCGCTCGGAGGTGGTGGAAGGCGTGATCGTCGAGGAGAACTCGGTGATCTCGATGGGCGTGTACATCGGCCAGAGCACCAAGATCTACGACCGCGCCACCGGCGAGGTGAGCTACGGCCGCATCCCGGCCGGCTCGGTGGTGGTCAGCGGCAACCTGCCCAGCGCCGACGGCAAGTACAGCCTCTATTGCGCGGTGATCGTCAAGCGCGTCGACGCGCAGACGCGCGCCAAGACCAGCATCAACGACCTGCTGCGCGCCTGAGCGCAGCCTCACGACAACTCGACGGGAGGAACGGCATGAGCGGCGGTGGAAACATGGAGCGCGTGCTTCGCCTGATGGCGGAGAAGAACGCCTCGGACGTGTACCTGTCGGCCAATTCGCCGATCCTCATCAAGATCAACGGGCAGTTGCTGCAGCTGTCCGACCAGCCGCTGACGCACTCGCAGCCGCGCCAGCTGCTGGCCGAGCTGCTGACGCCCAGCCAGCTCGAGGAGCTCGACGACACCGGCGAGCTCAACATGAGCATCGGCCTGCCCGGCGTGGGCAGCTTCCGCCTCTCCGGCTTCAAGCAGCGCGGCTCGATCGCGGCGGTATTCCGCTGCATCCCGGTGGTGATCCCGACGCTGGAGAGCCTGAACGTCCCGACCATCCTCAACACGCTGATCCTCGAGAAGCGCGGCCTGATCCTGATGGTCGGCGCCACCGGCACCGGCAAGAGCACCACGCTGGCGGCCATGCTCGAGCAGCGCAACCAGCAGATGGCCGGCCACATCCTCACCATCGAAGATCCGATCGAGTTCCTGTTCACCAACAAGAAGTCGGTGGTCAACCAGCGCGAGGTCGGGCGCGACACCAATACGCTGCAGGTCGGCCTGAAGAACGCGCTGCGCCAGGCGCCCGACTGCATCATGATCGGCGAGATCCGCGACCGCGAGACCATGACCTCGGCGATCTCGTACGCGCTGTCGGGCCACCTGGTGCTCTCGACGCTGCACGCCAACAACAGCTACCACGCGCTCGGGCGGATTCTTTCCTTCTACACGCCGGAAGCGCGCCCCGCCCTGCTGGCCGACCTGGCCGCGGGCCTGAAATCCATCATCTCGCAGCGCCTGGTGCGCGCGGTGGCCGGCGGCCGCATCCCGGCGGTGGAGGTGATGCTCAATACCAAGCTGGTTTCCGAGCTCATCGAGCAGGGCGACTTCACCGGCGTGAAGGAGGCGATGGAGAAATCCATGGCCGAAGGCTCGCAGACCTTCGAGCAGGATCTGGCGCGCCTGATCACCGGCGACCTCATCACGCGCGACGAAGGCCTGGCCTACGCCGACTCGCCGACCAACCTGATGTGGCGCCTGCAGAACGACATGTCGCCGGTCTCGCGCATCCAGCCGAAGAAGGAAGAGACCGACGATCAGCCCACCTTCACCGACATCCAGCTCGACGTGCGCGAGGAGACGAGCACGATGTCGGGCCTGTTGCGCCCCTGAGGATGTCGAACCGCACGCTGCATCTCACCGAGCAGCTGATCGCCTGCCGCTCGGTGACGCCGGACGACGGCGGTTGCCAGGATCTCATCCGCGAGCGCCTCGCGCCGCTGGGCTTCAGCTTCGAGACCCTCGTCAGCGGGCCGGACGACTTCCGCGTCACCAATCTCTGGGCGCTGCGCCGCGGCAGCGACGCCAAGGCGCCGCTGCTCGCCTTCGCCGGCCACACCGACGTGGTGCCCACCGGGCCGCTGGAGCAGTGGCGCAGCGACCCGTTCGTGCCCACGCATCGTGACGGCCGGCTGCACGGCCGCGGCGCCGCCGACATGAAGAGCTCGCTGGCCGCGATGGTGGTGGCCACCGAGGAGTTTCTCGCTGCGCAGCCGGCGCACCGTGGCTCGCTGGCCTTCCTGCTCACCAGCGACGAGGAAGGGCCGGCCGTCGACGGCACCGTGAAGGTGGTGGAATGGCTGCGCGCGCAGGGCGTGCGGATGGACGCCTGCATCGTCGGCGAGCCGACCTCGGTCGACAAGCTCGGCGACATGGTCAAGAACGGCCGGCGCGGCTCGCTCTCGGGCAAGCTCACCGTGAAGGGCGTGCAGGGCCACATCGCCTACCCGCATCTGGCCAAGAACCCCATCCACCTCGCCGCGCCGGCGCTGGCCGAACTGGCCGGCATCGAGTGGGACCGCGGCAACGCCTACTTTCCGCCGACCAGCTGGCAGATGTCCAACATCCACGCCGGCACGGGCGCCAGCAACGTCATCCCGGGTGCATTGGTGGTGGATTTCAACTTCCGCTTCTGCACCGAATCCACGCCCGAGTCCTTGAAGGCGCGCGTGCACGCGGTGCTCGATCGCCACGGGCTCGACTACACGCTCGATTGGACGCTCGGCGGCGAACCCTTCCTCACGCCGGTGGGCACGCTCAGCGAGGCGCTCGCGGCCGCGATCCGCGCCGAGACC
>WBZV01001459.1_pt1 | contig 10639 bp, 15 predicted proteins | sample 5204221 | NCBI WGS metagenome assembly WBZV01 (sample SAMN12344360, study PRJNA552823) | activated sludge metagenome | biome: Activated sludge suspended growth; feature: Nitrification reactor; material: Wastewater; isolation source: activated sludge from nitrification reactor of wastewater...
CAGAAGCTCCGCTTCTTGAAAAAGTTAAAGGATCTTTTTATGCACAAAACTTAACAGAAGCTCCGCTTCTTAAAGAAGTTAATGGAAATTTTTATGCACAAAACTTAACAGAAGCTCCGCTTCTTGAAAAAGTTGAAGGATCTTTTGATGCACCAAACTTAACGGAAGACAATGTAAGATTCTCAAAACATGGTTCTGTTCAAGAGTTAAATTATTTTGATGATTCGCTATTTAATGATTTTGTTTTTATAACAAAAGACAAGATCGCAAAAAGAAGAGAAATATCTAGACTAAAAGGGACAAAACTAGAAGCTAGTTTAATTATTGATGAAAAACAAGCACATGATGCTCTTAAATCAATAAATCCATTATATCTTAACGAAGAGCATCTTGAAAGATATTCTTCTATATTATCAAATTTTGTAAATACAAGGTCTAAAGTTGACAGCCCTCCTCTATCAAGAGAAAGTATTCAATCTATATTATCTTCTCTTTCGGAAATAACAAATCATCAAAATGAACAAATTTACGATAAATATTCAAGAGAGTTTCCTGATATAGAAGGTATTAATTTCAGAAAAGAAGACGGGACTATTGATATTGAAAAGCTTCAAGATTGGGTTTCATCTAGAATAGAAATAGATGATGTTTTAGAGTCTCCAAGGCTGATTGGAGAAGATCATGCTCAATACATAGAAGCTGTTGCTATGCTACAGGAACAACTCTCTGAGGAAATTAATGATCCTGATTCTGTTATTTACTCAATGGTAAACAAAGACAATAATGTTATTGACACAGGTGATGATATATTAGATAAAGGAAATAATATTGTAAGAGAAAGATTGAATGATGTTAAACAACATTTAAATGATTTTGTTTCTCAATTGCTTCAATTTGATCCACTTGAGGCAACATTCAAAGAAACAAGAATAAATTATTACTCTTTAATGTCAATAATTGGAGACGGATATCCACTCAAAAGCGGATCATTTATTTCGTCTAGAACAAAAAGAATCCTTGATTCGGAGGGAAATAATTTTATTAACCCATACAAGAGAAAACAAAGTGAATCTTGGATGGACAAGGCAATGTCTTTTGGAACAAAAATTAGAAGATTATCTGCTGACGATAAATCTCTAAATGCTTTATATGATCTTGTGGCACCATTTAGAGAGGGAATATTTAACGCTCAAAGATGGACAACAGAAGTAGCAAGACCTTACCTTGATAGGGCATTAAAAGACGCTGAAATATTACAAGGAAGGCATTTTGGCGATTTTGATAGAGTAAAAATGGGTGTTTATGCTTTATTAAGAAGATATAACCTTACAGAAAAACCAGGAGAAGGCTTAAAGAAAAACATAGAATGGATTAAAAAATCTATAGATAACTATAAGAGAAGTTATGACAAAGAGCTTGCTAAATCAGCAGAACGTCAAGAATCTATCATAGATTTATTAACAGATGGTCTTGATTTTAATTCGGAATATGTAATGCTCTCTCTCGAAGAAAGAGCTAGAGATATTATTGGTGACGGAGCTGTTAAGCTTGTAGATGATATTGTAAGATTGTTTGATACACTTAAACCACTATCACGGATTTCTACAGAAGTAGTTTATGGAAGGCCGTTTGCGGAAATCGTAAACTATATTCCATCCATGCAGATGATTATCAAAGGCAATCACTCAGAAATTGATATTTCTGACATAAGCATGAGTTCTGATAATGTTTCTATAGCCAACGGCTCTGTTGGTAATAAAGATATTATCAATACAAAAGGAATGTCAACAACAAAAGAGTGGCTTAGAAGAATTGACAACAATAGGTCTATAGTTCTAGACGTTATGCTTTTAGCTGATAACGTTGGTCGCCTTGCCGCTCTTGATTATTTCACTTCTTTCGAAAGACGTGAAATACAGAACATGATGAATCACAGAACAGGAATACATAAAAAGCTTGCTAAATTTTTAGGTGATACAGAGAATAATCTTTATAGAGTTGGAATGTTCAATAATGCAACAAAAACAATGTGGCAAAATGAACTTGAAAACCATACTTTTGTTGCGCCTATACAGGGTATTGCAAACAAGTTAGTCAATTTGTGGGCAAGGAGTAAACTTAGTGGACTTCATCAAATATTTTCTCAAACTCTTTCTAATTACGCTCCTTTCTTTGTTGCAAATATAAATAATCCAAAAAAGATATCCTCTTCTTTTGATGCGTTTACATTAATGATAAGATATAATACTGGAATGACAACAGAAAGACAGAATAGGCTTATTGAAAAAATTACATATGAAATTAAACATAGAGCACAAGACACATTCCTTGATAAGTCTGCAAATCTTAATATTAAAGGAACAGAAATTAAAGACTGGTTCAAAACCACAGGTCTTTATCACTTTATAAAAGAAGCAGATAGCATATTAGAAAAAACGTTATTTTTCCCATTCAAAGCATCAGACTATATAGCAGGGGTTCCTATTCTTTTAGCAGAATATTTACATAACGAGATACAAAGAACAGGAAACACATCAATGTCTTTTGATGATATTGTTTATAACAAAGAATCACATCATAAAGCCGTTGATGAAACAGAGAGATTTATAGGAATTGGAAACAGTTCTAGAAGAGCGGAATGGCTTCATAATAGAGATGGACTTATTTCGTTTGCACGAAATTTATTTACAGCATTTTCATCTCATAGAATAAATAATGCGATGAATTTTCAATCAGAGCTTAGGAGAATAACAGAATTAGATTTATCTCCAGAAGAAAAAGCAAAATCAGCAATGTATATGGCTGGCATTGTTGCGCAAACGGTAGTATTCGGAGGAGTTAAATTTATAGTACAAAAATTTATTGCGAAGATGATTATCAATGCAATAGTTGGAGATAATGATGATGACATTGAAGAGCTTTATATTGAAAGAGATGGAATGTCTCAAGATGATAAGAATATAATAAATGCAGAAATATCATTTAGAAGAAATATAAGAAGTCAAATAAATCAATTAAAAGATAGATCGGAAAACTATGAAGCTCTTGCTGTTTCTTTAGCAAAAGACGGAATCATTAATATGTTTATTATTCCATCTTTTTGGGAAATGGCAGTTGATATGGTTGTCCATTTAGGTTACGATCAGTTCCAAAAAGAAAGTTTTGGAAAATGGAAAGAGGAGGAGCTTAAAAGATTAAAAAATCTTTACAAAGAAGAAAAAGGAGAAGGTTCAGAAACAGAAGCTTCTGCAAGAATAGCAGAAGATATCTCTGATCTAGAAAGCCAAGTTTATTTTCCTGTTACATTTGAAACAAGAAGCGTTGCTCCTCTTGGTGGAAGTTTCGGCGGAGTGATGAAAGGACTTGAAGATGCCGCAGAGACATCTATCAATAACTTTATTAAACTTAAACCAGTTTCAATAAAGGATATCTTAAATTATCTTTCTGTTATTGGCGTTTCTCAGCCTGACTTAATGAAGCTTGCAAGAGAAGCAGACAAGGTTGATAAAGCAAAAGAAGAATGGTCTAAAAAACTTGAAAAGATAGAAGAAGAAGACGAAGAAACAAACGTATTTTCCTTTTAACAATGAAAAGAAAGTATAATAAATCTACTGGTCGTAGTTATGTTTACGACACAAAGTATCAATCTTCTCCAGAGCAGAGAAGAAATAGAAGCAATCGCAACAAAGCAAGAAGAAAAGTATTTAATGCTTTAGCTAAAAAGCACGGTTCTTCTGTTGCTAAAAAGCTTATGAACGGAAAAGATGTGGATCATATACGCCCAATAAAGAAAGGCGGATCAAACAGAACGAGTAATCTTAGGCTTATTCATAAGTCCAGGAATAGAGCCAGGAAGTGAATGTATATAACATTTAATATCGTCTCCCGAAAAAACTTTTTCTATAATTGGATAAACGATATTCCAGTCTCCTCCTCCATGTCCGCAACCAATATAGTAAGGAACATGAACATTTCTTTTCATCTCAATACTTCTATTTAAAACTTTAACAAAACACTCTTCTAGTTTATTGTATAAAGTCGCAACATCTTTATTGTTTTGTAATACACCCAGTTGAGCAAAACAGTTTGCAACCATAAGTCTTCTGCTAACATTGAAAAAGAGAACCTTCCCAAGAAGTTCTCTTTTTTTATTTAAATACTCATTGCATGTTTTTCTATATTCCTTAAACAAGCCTTTATGTAATAATTTTATTTGTAATGCAAGTCCCCTTCCCATTACACCAAGACAGTTTACTTGGTGGCAAATTATACCACCATTAACTTCAAGTATATTTGAATTTTCTTTTTGTATTATCATATATTTATTATATATGTTATAAAACAAAATCACTTGTTATTAGGAACAGGAGGAATATCAAACCAGTGTGTCGGCTCTGGACCTTTCGGATTGTAATCTGCTAGTTCATTATCGTCATATGTCCATCCAGACCAATATGGAGATTCTACCCATCTAGCAGAAACCCACTGTGATTGTCCGGTAGTATCATTCACAATTATCACTTTATCTTTTGGGGCAGATTCAATTGTCTTCCAACCATTGGTAGATTCTTTCATATATTTATAATGTTATTATTAGTTGTTTATGTCTATCGAGTACATTATTAAAACTCGTCATTATTCATAATAAATTCCTTTTTTATTTAAAAACCAATTAGAAACATCAGCTTCTATTTTTACTTCTGTTTTTTCTGGAATTTTGAGTATTCTTTTAAAGCAAGACCTTGGAATCCAAAACTCTTCTCCGTCAATATTAACAAGAAGAGCTTTGTCTGTTTCGTTTATAAGAGAACCTTTTATTTTTGAGTATTCCATAAATTATTTTAAAACTCTAAAATCCGACATCTTAAAAAGCCTTTCGTTTCCCATGTGATCCATTAACAAAGAAACACCAACTATTGTGAATTTATACTTATCTCCAATTGTAAACATTGAATTTAAGTTATAGTGTTGATCGAATAGTCTGTTTATGTAATACGTTTCGTTTAGGTTTAACGATTGAATATCTGATTCTGGATCAATAATTTTATTATATTTTTGTTGTCCAGAAATTAGTAGAATTTTTGTTGTTCCAAAAATATCAAAAGCATTTACCTCTTGTATTCTTTTACTAGAATAAAACACAAGACCTGTTGTTGTATCAAAATTTATACAAGATTTTGGATTTTGTAATTTAATCTTATCATATCTTTGATACATCTTTTTCTTTAGTGCCTCTTCGTGATCTTCATACATATTTTATCCTTCTAGTATTTTTCTTTCTTTTTTAAGGTCTCTGTTTAATGCATGATGCTCTGTAAATTTAACAGGATATCTAGCCTTTAGTTTTTCTATGTTCTTTTTTAAAAAATCAGTGTCAATATTAATGTCTTCTAGTTTTATTGCTTTTACACCAATTGCTTGGTACCAAGCAATATCACCAAACTCTTCTAGAATATTGACAAGATCAATATTTTTTTCTTTTAATACATTTAGTGCTTGATTACATAGCTCACCTGCTTCTGTAATTATTCCAATTAAAGAATGAAGAAGCCTTGCTTGATTATCATTAAACAATGATTTGGATTTTATTGTTTTTTTATTATCATCTCCTTTTCCGTAAAATAAAAACTTTTTAAGATCATCAAGTTCTTTACATGATGATTCAATATCTTCTAATAGAAACGAAACACTACTAAATGTTAGCTCATCGAGCCTATTGAGGGTATCTTTATATGAATCTAAATCCGTCCTTGATGCATCTATTATGTATTTTTTGTTCATAGTTTTCTATTGCTCATTTGGTTTTTTTCCTCTTCCGTAAAGTATTCCTTAATTGACTTTACTGTGTTTTCACACTCAAAGAAATCCAATACATCTAATGGAAACATTATATGTCTTGGAGTTTCTAAGAAAATTATTACTGGTCCTGTGTATTTGTCATCAATTAATATTCTTTCTATTGTAAGATGTTTTCCTTTTTTTATAACTAAATCTTTTCCGTTTAAAACATCTTGTATTTTAAATTCTTCTTTGCATTTTATATAATTTCCAATCAAAGGAGATGCTGAATTCATTTTCTGTCTAAAAACTTTTTAGTGTTTTTTGGTATATCAACAAAAATTGAACCGTCTCTAAAAAGTCTAGATGATATTCTTGTATCAATTAATTCTATATCATCAATACTTTTATTAGTGTCCATAATAGTTGGTTTTCCGGCTCTTCTGTTTAATATTCTATATGTTATATCTGTAACAAGCTCACTATAATTGTTTGTTTTGTTGAAATGTAAAAGATCGTCAGCTATAAGTATTGCGGCTTTTTCTATTCTCTTAAAATATCCTTCCCCATCATCGAGTATTCCAGATACTATCTTTTCAAAAGGCTCTCTTACTATTTCAAACCCAAATTTTAATTTTATTGAATCGCTTTCTTTTTGGCAAAATCTACGGATATCGTTTAAAAGGCAGGTTTTTCCTGTCTCTGTTGGTCCAGAAAAAGTTAAGAAACAATACTCTTTTTTTGATATTTTTATTATAAATTCCTTTGCTTTGGAAAGCATTAACAAAAGAGTTTTATCATTGAATGTTTTGAATTTCCAGTCAAATAAATCAAGCTTTTGTTGCAAGGTTAGAAAAATTTCTTCCTTTTTCGGAGTTTTTACTTCCTCCGCTATCCCAAGCCCCTCCTCTATTTCTAGAGTTTTTATCATTTGTTTTATGCTCATCAAACATCAATGTTACAAAGTTATTATTGACGGATAATCTTAAAGCGTTTAATGATTCTTCTAGTGTTTTTCCCTCAAAACAAGAATAAATTTCTTTTAATGATTTTGGTCTATTTTTTTGTTTTAACTTGAATTGCCATTTTGAACATAAGTGAATAAATTCATCATTTTCAAATGTTGGTTTTGTTTTGTTTATAATTGAAGGAGTTACAGAAACAAGCGATAATATTTTTTCTATATTTACTCTATATGCTCCGGTTGGATTTTCTGTTTCTAAAATATATCCCAATTTAACAAGATCAGTTATAGAAGAAATATCAGACTTGAAACCAAATGGATTTCCAAAAAAATCTCCTTTTGTTGTTTGTAGAAGATACCACAAAATACTAGCGTTAGCTATTCCTAGCTTATGTGCCAGTCTTTTTGGATATGTAGAACATTCCCCAAAGTATAGAATTTCATCAATTTTGTTCATTTTTTGAACAGTATAAAATATCCTTTAGTCTAACAGAAAGATAATACTCTCTGTTTATTTCTATTTCTTTGTGTTCGTTTTTCCATCCATCAAGCATTACTTCATCTCCGATATGTATTCCCCAATCATTTTCTATATCAATAATTTTTTTATTATTAAGTCCGGCTGAATAGACAATACCGTCCTTTGATTGATCTACAGTTTGATAACAATCTGGAATTATTATCCCTCCAGAAGTAGTTCTTTCAAAAAGCTTTCTTTTAATCAATATTCTGTTTCCTATAGGTCTATAAATTTTTCCAGACCTAACAAGAAGTGTATCGTATTGATCGAATACGTAAAAATCTTTATATCTTACTTGTGGTTTATTTTCAAACAAACATACATATCCTTTGTCTAATTGTGTAACAAGTTTTCCGCAATCAATTACATGACCGTAGAATGTTTTCTGAACAGTCTCATCTGGAATATGTAGAGATTGTCTTTCTACACTAAGTTGCTTTACAACTACTCTTGATTCTGTTGCTCTCAAAGAGATTTTCATATTGTGAAATTTTTGCCTTATCTTTATTTGTAAGTCTTTTTGTTTTTATGTTATATTTTTCTTTTATAAGATCGTCTTCTTTTTTCTTAACAACAGGCATTAATAATTTTTCTATTATCTTGTCTAGTGTTTCTGTGTCAATTTTTTTTGTGTCTATAGAAACAACACCAACAAGAGCGGTTTGTTTTATTTTTATCTCTTTAGTGTTTTTATTATACGAAAAGTAATCTCCGCCTTGAAAGAAACAACGAAGTTCGTTTTTTACTAGCTTACAAACAATTCTTTCTGGACACTGTTTATCTGTTAAAAAATTTAGAAGCCTAAAATTTATCCAGTTCATTAATCTAAAATTTTATATTCTTTCAGAATTAACTCAGTATCTTCTTTTGACCATCCTGCATCTGTATTAGGAAACATAAATGCTTCCATTAAATCACCATCAAGTGGCGTAGAAACAATTCTTTCTATTGCTTGTGCTGCTTTTGTTGCAACCTTTAGTCCCCAAATAAAATCATCTTCCGACAACCTTATTTCTTTGATATCAAATTCTTTTTTACATATTCCAAATGTAAAAACAACAGGAACTTTCATTACATGCCTATAGATTGCTCCTTGAATTTTATATGCATCTGTTAATTCAGATGGGGTTTTTCCTGTAATCTTACAGTCTCTTATACATCTTCCTTCCCAAAAAAAATCAAGATATCCTATCAATGGAATAGAACATCCTTCAAGATATATTTCTATTTTATCTTGAATTCTTGGTTTGCTTTTTAATGTATCGCATATATCACTAAAATGTGAGATCATTCTAGTTGTTGCCGGGGCAATGCTTTGTCTAATAGATAAATCATCCACTAATCCTGTTGATGATTTATCGTACTCTTCCATTGCTGCCCTTACAGCAGCAGTAATATCAGGTTTGTCATTTGTGATAAAATGGTTTATACCTGCTTCAACTGCCCTTCCTCTAGACATTGCGAGAGAGCCAGGCGTTTTAAGTCCCCTAAACCTCTTAGCAAACCACATTGCTCTGTTTGTAATAAATTCATTAATTTGTGACGCTGATATGTTTCTTAATTCGAGCATTGTTTTCTCCTTTTAGCCTTTCAATTTCGTCGCTAATATACCACCTTGCTTTTTCAAGGTCTTCTATTCTTGTTGATTCTCCACCCTTTAGTCCAGACCTCCAAAGATATTTTACAGCATTTCCTATATTAAAATTAAAATGTCTTGTTATTTCAATACATTCAATTCCTGATGGATGTTTATTATAATGAATAGTACTGTTTACATTATCTTTCATATTATCTGAGAATATCCTTTCCACCAAGAATCAAAAATAATTCGTGAATTGCTATCCTAAAGCCACATGCTTTTTTGTGGCCGCCACCACCAAATGTTCTTGCAATTTCATGTAAATCCCTTTTGTCTGAATACATTGAAACTTTTATCATCGAATCTCCATCATAGCACCAAACCAGAATAAAATCTTCGTCTTGTTTTAGATTATAAATTAAAGAACTTCTAATATGTGTATTAAATGCTCTTCCATTTAAACCACAAAGCTTAATAGGAACACCTTTTATGGATTTTTCTGTTTTTTGTATATAAGAAAGAACACCTTCACCTTGTTCGCATATTCTTAAAAAGAGAGAATTATTCTCGATTATATTAGAGTCATGGACTCTTATGAAATCTTCTCTTTCTTTTTCATTTAGTTTTGATTGTATTGGAGAAGATAAGATATGCTTTGTTTCTCTAAAGATAAAATCAACATAATTAAATGCAAGCGATGAACTTACACCAAAATTAATTAATCTTGAATATCTAGATTGCTCATCCCAAATGTCATATTCACCAGCCATTGTTACAAAGAATGGCTCAACAACATTTCTGTCTTTATAACTAGAAAGAGACAGAAATGCATAATCAATATTTGTAAAAAATTGAAGAGCAAGTCTGCAAGCAGCAACACCCTCTTCGAGAAATTTATTAACTGGATAATTTTTATCTATACATGTTCTATGGTGGTCAATTAAAATAATTTTATCTTTATGTTCTGATGTAAGAAGCCAGTCATCTGAAAAATCAATTACATAAATTTTATCGTAATTTTTGTAATCAACTTCTTTTATTTCAATGTCTCCATAGTCTGTTGGAAATAAATATATTAAATCATTTGGGTTTGCTCTTTCTTTGATATAATAATTAGCTATTACTCCAGAAAGAACTCCATCTAAATCGGCACCGTGATACATTATTAACGTTTTCATGCGTTTTGAGACTTGTAGTATTCAAATATAAAATAAGCTTGCCATGAATCATTGACAAGCTTAATATTTTTTTCAGATAAAAACTTTCTTACTTCTTTATCGTTTTTTAGCTTAAAGTGAGAAAGGGCTTCTTTTCTTCCTATCCTGTGAATCATTTTACTTTTAAATGCTTCATAAAATCTTCCTATTTCAAAACATGTTTTTAGAATTGAGTGACCAACTCTTCCATGAACAGAGTCAGGATATTCTATAATTACTTCATTAAATCCTGTCTTTTTTCTAATAGTTTTATTATCAGTCTTTCCAAATTCTATAATTTCATCTTTTGTGCAAACAACAAAACCGGACTCTTCTGGCCCAGGATCAATGCACAAATAAATAAAATTATTCATTTTAATTTCCCTCCCTGGTTTTTTAGGCCAGGGAGGGAATAATGGTTACTTATTGCTGTTGATCTTCAACAACAAAAGGGTCTTCCATGTGATCGTCAACACTTGTTTTCTCAACCTTTCCATCAACTTCTTTCTCGATCTCTTTTGTGCGAGTAATAAGACACTCAATGTCATAATCTTTCAGAAGAATACTCTGGAGATTAAGCATTGCGTCTTGTTGGATATCAG
>WBZV01001460.1_pt1 | contig 10635 bp, 12 predicted proteins | sample 5204221 | NCBI WGS metagenome assembly WBZV01 (sample SAMN12344360, study PRJNA552823) | activated sludge metagenome | biome: Activated sludge suspended growth; feature: Nitrification reactor; material: Wastewater; isolation source: activated sludge from nitrification reactor of wastewater...
ATAACGTCTTGTAACACTGTGCACACTCTATGCCGGCATGGATTTTCAAAATGAAACTTAGTATCTTCGTAATCCGGCACAGCGTGTGCACAGAGCCCGTTAGGCACAAGCTTAAAATGACAGCGTAGATTAGAAATGACGACAGACAACGAGATTAAAACATTAGAACAAGCCAAGAGATATTTTATATCAATGGGCTGTAGCCATTTCCATTTAGACAGAGAGGATTTTGACCGAGCAAAGGAATATAGGTCGTTTAAAATTAGTTCTTCAATAGAGTCAGCATGGCGACAAGAAGAATTTGACAAGAAACTTTATAACTTCTTCGACACCGACAAATCTGAACTTGGTTTTGCATTTTCTAGCTTGGCAGATATTTCCGAGACAACGGATTACTATTTGCAACACTTAGCTGATTTGACAATTCAAATCATTGACAAAATATCAAATGAACAAATCAGAATTGTTTTATCAACTATTATCGGTAACGACTCAACCAATACACATGGCGGCTTAATCCAAAACGCTTACGGGATAAGAAGAAAAGATTTAAGAAACAATTTCATCAAATGTGCATTAACACTTATTGACAGGGCTGACAAAGAAAATATTGATATTACTTTTTTAAGAACCAACTTAGCTGACATTATTTACTATTTCAAAATAACTGAACTTAACGACACAGCAATCAAACTAAGACAGAAGGACGATATTTACGGATTTAAATATTATGAAAAAGGAGCAATGGAAGGAAACAAATTTGCTATGAATATACTTTCCAAATATTATCGAGAGGGAAAAGGTTGTAAAATTGACAAAGAAAAAGCAAAATATTGGGAGCAAAAAGCAAAACAGTAAACAAGCCTGTGCCTAACATCGTATTGGCAATAGTGGGGCTGACAGTTGTAAACTCAACATTTGTAATTCTATCAGGCATTTGTGCAAATGTTGGGCTGACGTTTTCCAAATGCCCCACCATCGCCAATACGTAAACCGTTACAAGCCATTTAATCACACAGCATAAATGAATAAGAAAAAAGCAAGGCAATCTGAATTTACTAAATGGTTTGGGCCGTTACTAGATGCTCTTAGGGATTTGGGCGGTTCAGGCAAACCAAAGGAAGCCACTGATAGGGTTGCAAAAAATTTAAATATCCCGGATGAAATATTAGAAGAAACATTAAAATCTGGAACACCTCGTTTTGCCAATCAAGTCGCTTGGGCGAGGCAGTATTTAGTATGGGAAGGACTATTAGATGAGAATACTCGCGGAATTTGGACTTTAACAGAAAAGGGACGTAATACTAAACTAACTGACGATCAGGGGAGAAAAATATTTTTGAAATGGGTTGAAATTCATCAAAAAGCAAGAAAGGATAAACCCAAGATTGATATAATAAATGAACAAAGCGAAGAAGAACCTGAAAAATATGAACTAGCATATTCACCAAGCTTATTGGATGTATTGCAAAGTATTTCTCCCAAAGGGTTTGAAAATGTATGTAAAAGACTTTTAAGGGAACATGGTTTTGAGAATGTAGAGGTTACAGGAGGATCTCATGATGGAGGAATAGATGGATATGGAACATTGGAATTAAACCCATTCGTAACAATTAAAGTATTATTTCAATGTAAACGCTACAAGGGAACTGTATCCAGAGCACAGGTTGGTGATTTTCGAAATGCAATGTTTGGTAGAGCAGAAAAGGGGATGATATTAACAACAGGAACATTCTCTGAAGATGCAAAGAGAGAAGCATCAAGAGATGGAGCTCCCCCCGTTGAATTGATCGATGGACAAAAACTAGTGGAATTATTTGAAATTAAACATTTAGGGGTAAATCCTAAAACTATATATGAAGTTGATCTTAAATTTTTTGAACCATACATTGAGAAAAAAAATGAATAAAACGGCTTGTAACACTGTGCACACGCTATTCCGGCATGGGTTTTCAAAATGAAACTTAGTATCTTCGTAATCCGGCACAGCGTGTGCACAGAGCCCGTTATAAGCAAAGCCATAACAACAATCAATAGAAAAGAATGGAAATAAAAGGTGACCCAATTTTGCAACTCCAGAAACTTCTAATTCCAGAGCAATGGAAAGTGGTAAAGAATGAATTTGTTGTACTTGAACCGGATAATAGCTTTCCAATAGAGCAAGTCTTTTATCATTTTGACGAGGATATTTTCAATGTAACTTATAAAGACTGGTGCGTTGATTTAGGATTTTATGGCGGATATTTAGATAATGACAGAAGTGGTTTTTTTAAAATAGTTGTTTTTAAAGGAGACTTCAATGATGGAGAGTTTTTTGAATTTTTCATTTCTAGGTCAACTGACAAAATCAAAGACAAATTAAATTTCTATCTTACCGCCATACCAAATGGCCAATTAAACAAAATAAAAGGAATAAAGTATGACGACAATTATGACTTTAAAACATTTCATATTTTCTCTTCAATTGACAACATTAATTATAGACTAACTGACAAAGAACTTGAAGAGATTTCAAAACCAAAGCCTATTGAAAATTAATCCCAGACTGATTATGAAGTTTTATATTGAAGAAATAGGCTCAGCTTATAACATTGGATTTGCGTCAGTGTGGCTTTTCTACTAGGCTGAACATTTGTACTTTCTATTAGCTTTTGTACTAAATTTGAACTTGGGTACTTTCTATTCCACACCGAACGCAAAGCCAAAAAACGTTATAGGGCATAATAAAAAAATGGAAGTCATAGATATTTTCTAAATTTACTAGAATAAAAACAAGTAATCATGATTGAAGTATTTGATGAAAAACATAAAAGAAACATCGAAAGGATTGATGGTATTTATGCATCAATAGATGAGTATTTAATTATTATGAAGAACGCATGGGACTACAGGGTTCAAAGTAACCGGTCGCCCGCAATTGATGCATGGAAAAATCGCTTTATTGAGTGTAAAAAGAACATAACTCAAAGTTATGAGAGTATTTTACAGAATATTTTTCATTTAAATTATTTGAAATCTGAATTTGGTGATTCTCATAACTCAGGCATTGATAATTTAATAAAATTGCTTCCCTTTATACACAACACCAACATAAGTGGAATTGGCAATTTGATTAATGTATCAAAGCACCCACAAGATACATTGATAGAATTAATAAAGAATAAAACTATGGTTGATAGAGAAGAAATTAATAGATTACTTCCTGCAATTAATAAGTCATTCCAAGAGTATACAAACTGGATTTCAGAGTTGGAAAAAGCTAAAACTGCCAATTATGAATCGATGGGTTTATTAGAGCAAATACTATTTGAGGAGAATAATGAGTTAGGCAGAGAATTGACTAACTTCATTCTAAATCTCAAGTTCGAGACCTTATCATTTGTTGAATTTCAGAAATTGCTGTATTTAAAAAATTAATAAAACATGGAAAAGTGGAATCCGACTCAAGAGGCCATCAATAGGGCACTTCGACCAAATAGAATAAGGAAATGGCTAAATACAATTTTAATTGGAATTATTGGTATAGGAATTATTTTACTAATCATTTACTTTGGGTTCAAGAAATCTGCTGTTAATTCTTCAATAGAAAAACAAGCAATTGAAAATAATTCGAGCTCTAAAAGACCTGAAGAAACTAATCATAGTATTTCACATTCCAATAAAAATGAAGTTTTAGAAAATTTTAGTTCATATATCAATACTTCAATTACAAATTTAAGTGGCAGGATTAATATTGCAGTAACAATAGTAGATGAAAAGGGTAATTTATCTTCTTCAATATCAAGTTCAATTGCTGACATTTATAATCAAGCAGGCAATAATGGAAATGTTGGGTTAATAAGAAGTTCTTTTCTTCACAAGTCTGGTTTTCAAGAATTGTTTGAAGGGAATTCAGAGATAATTGAAAAGTTGAAGCTTAGTAGCTATACTGATTATATCATGATAGGTAAAATTAAATACTCAACTAGACAAGGAACCTTAGTTGATGAAACTTTTATTTGTACGGTTACTTTAACTATGAATATCATTTCTGCTAATCAAAGAAAATTAATTAAAAGTTTTAATTGTTCCGTAAATGGAAACGGAGCGACAGAGGAGCAAGCAAAAGACTACGCTATTGATAAACTTTTAAGCAAGTATAAATTTGAATATTCAAAAATTTAACCAATTTGAAATGAAAAGTATTTTATGCACAATCGCCTTTTTATTAGTATTTTCAATGATTGGGAACTCTCAAGAATCCTTTAAAAAATCATTGGAAGTAATAAGCACAGACTTATGTTTAAAAATAAGCGAAAAAGGAAAAAAGAAAATAGTAGTATTGTTTGTAACCGACATTTCTAAATCACCATCAGCATTCGGTAAACATATAGCTGATGTTGTGTCATTTTATGCTGTAAATAATAAGAGTGGTTTTTCAGTGTTTGATAGAGAAAATCTTTCTGGAATTGCAGAAGCTAAAAAATTGATAGCTGAAGGATATATAGATGTAAATAATACAAAACAATTAGGTAAGTTGTTAGCTGTAGAAGCTATTCTTGTTGGGAATTATACTGTGTTAGCAAACACTGTATCTTTAACACTTAAAGCACTGGATGTTAATGATGGGTTTGTTATAGCTCAATCGTTGATTGAATTACCAATAGATAAAGACGCTGGAGCGTTGCTTGGTGTTGGTTCTATGGTTGGTCAAGAGGATAGCATTTTAAATAAAGGTTTTAATAACAGGCCTCTAAATTCTAATGAAACTTATAATAATCCGAAAACTGTTGATAAGAATTGCGAGACTTCGGAGTCGGGAGATTACTGTTTTACTAATTTATCTAATGACGAAGTTATGGTGGAACACTTTGGTACAAAGAGGCCAGATTTTACGTTAAAGCCAAATGAGACTCAATGTATTTACAATCTTAGATCTGGAAGTTATGAATATACTATTCGGGATATGAATTCTGTTGTTAAAGCGAAGGGATCATTTCTTGTTGAAAAATGCAAATCTAAAACATTTACTATTAAAAAGGAGAGCAAGCAAGAAACGAAATTGAGTAAATGTGAAGAAAAAGGCTTAGGGGATTATTGTTTTCAAAATAATAGAAATAGGAATATTAGGATTATAGTCTCTAGTTCAAAGGGATGTAGTAATTGTGCGATGTCGACTCCAGCAACGTTTGAAGAACTTACTTTAACACCTGGACAAATTCAATGTGCATATGATCTTAAAGAAAATATCTATTATTATTTTATTTCAGAAGATGGAAGTCATCCATTTTGGGATGGACGAGCAACAATGAAAGGGCAAATAATAATTGAAAAATGTACTTCTAAAACATTTATAATAAAGTAATAAGATAAAATTACGCCCTATAACATAGTATACACTCAAGCGCTGATGCGCCTGCTTGTATACCCGACCGTTATGTGCTATTTTGAGACAGGACACCGTTAAACAAAAAACGTTAAGACTTAATGACACAGTTTAATTTTCTGAAAACATCCATACTGACTTTTCTAACCGTTTTTTTTGTTGAAACAACGTTTTCGTGTAGTATGTATAAAGTGACAGCCAATGGAAAAACAATGGTTGGCAATAACGAAGACAGTTGGCGACGTGATGCAAGAATTTGGTTTGAGCAAGGAACAAATGGCAAATTTGGTGTTGTGTGTGTAGGTTATGCACGTAAACAACACCCTGACGGAGCAATGAATGAATATGGTCTTGCTTTTGATGCTTTTACAATGTATAGAAAAGGAAACTTAGGAGAAAAGGACCCGAATAAAAAAGATTTTGCATACAGCCATTTATTGACAATAATGCAGCAATGCAAAACAGTAGATGAAGTGTATGCTTTCCTTGACAAACTTAATTTACACATCCTTGATGGCAGTCCTATTTTTAATGGTGCAATGTTGTTGTTTGTTGACAAAACAGGGAAATATTTGGTTGTAGAAGCCAATAAGATGACTTTTGGTAATGACAACAAGTTTGCTTTGGCGAATTTTAGTGTTGCCGACACCAAAGATTTAAGCACCATAAAAACAGAACGATATTGCAAAGGCGTTGCCTTTTTAAATAACAAGAAATTAGATACAAGCCTTTCTTTTTGCTCAGCCTTATCTGACACAATGAGTGTAAACAGAGTTAAAGTTGGTGACGGCACACTTTACACAAATATCTACGACCTTGATGAAGGACTTATTCACCTATATTTTTTTCACGATTTCAGCAAACGTATAACTTTCAACCTAAAAGATGAACTGGCAAAAGGCGACCATTCATACGAATTTGTTAAGTTGTTTCCAGACAATAAAAACTATCAAAGGTTTCTTGCCTACAAAACACCACAAAACAACATTGTTATTTTTAGTTTCATCGTTGCTTGTGGTCTGTTATTCTTCTTTTCATTCGTGTTCTTTCTAATTAGTTTTTTCAGGTCATCAAATTCCAATTACAGATATGTGAAACTTGGGTTGTCTGTATTAAGTATTGCTTCGTGTGTATATGCTTATGTGCTTCTCAGGAATGAAGGCATTTACTATTTTCCTTCACCTTACAATGACGGACATTCACTTATTGTTGCAATGTCTTCGTATCTACCATTTGTTTTGCTCCTCTCCATTACACCATTGCTGACTGTTTTGGTAAATATATTCCGACAAAAAAAATGGAATTGGTTTGCTAAATATTTATTCGCAACAAACAATCTTGCTTACATTATTCTCATTGGACTTTTTGTTTACTGGAAACTATTTGACGTATTCAACTAAACTAATGACAAGAGAAAAAACAGCACATAACACGGGTTTTGCGTCAGGCGGGCTGACGTGCAAACTTGGAGCTTTGTGCTTCTATTAAACTTTAGTAATAAATTGAAGCTTTGTGCTACGAAGCCCGCCCGAACGCAAAGCCCGAAAACGTTATCGGCGAGTTCAAATTGATTTAATAACTAAGGATTGCATACGAACATGCATAAATAAATTAAACTAAATCGAAATGAAAGTTGATGTAAACCAACTAGGCTGGCTCTTAATAATTATATGGATAATTCAAACAATTTTCTATTTGGGGCATATAGGAATTCCGAACATAGTCAATATTACATTTAAAAAAGTCTTTTATATTTCAGTAGCCACCTGCGTGATCCTATCATTAACAATTCAGTTTGGTGGTTTTTATAAAAGTATTCCCAATGCGACTTGCGGAACGGAAGAGTTTAATCCAATTGGAATTATCGGAATGTATGGAAGTTTTGGAAGTCTAATAATTTATTTTATTTTCTCAATATTAAAAAAGGTAATCAATAAAATTAGAAAATAAACCCGCCGATAACATGGTATACACACAATCGCACTTATTTGGCTTCATTCATTCTCTTTTGGGCTTTACTGATAATAAAAATACTTTTCTTACTTTTGGCTACAGTGGCGAGTGCGATCGCGTGTATACCAAAACCGTTATACCTCATGAAATTTAAAAAACATGAAAGAAGTAATTAAACAACTTAATAGCCTTAATCTTGACAATGCCACAGAAGAAGATATAGTTGCAATTATGCATCAGGCAGGAAGAGCTGGTGGAATAATTACAGAATACCATCCTGCTTATGGCCCTAAAGCAGTACCAAACTTCTTTGTAAGAGCAACAAATTACAACCCAAAGCCAGAATCGATTACCTCAACAGATAGACTAAGGTATCCTCCATTAGAATATAATACAAATTTTCAAAGAGCATCTACACCAAGCAGACCAATGTTTTATGCAACTCGATATAAAAGCTTAGAAAGCCAAGATTCAATATCTGCAATTAGAACTTGTTTATTGGAAACGATAGGAAACTATGATGAATTAGTTTCCGAAGGTAAAAGAGTAGCCATTAGCTTAAGATATAATATTGCACCTCTTAAATTATATTCCATTTTCAATTGGAATGAATTTCAATCAAGAAATCCAGAACATGCAGAGGTAGTTGAAGCATTCAATGCTACTATTAAGCAACTTCCTAAAGACCAAATAGAAAACACAGAATTGATTTTGAATTATTTGAGTGAAAGATTTCATATTCCAGTTGGTGAAGATGCAAGTCTTTACAAACCATCAGCAGTATTGACTCAATATCTCCTTGACAAGTTAACAGAGTATGATATTGATGGTGTTGTATTTCCAAGCACTAAAGTATTGGGGCAAGAAGTAAATGTGGCTCTTATTCCAACTAATTCTGACCAAAAACTTATTGTTACTAAAGTGTTGGATTGCGAATACAAACCGAATAAAATAGTAGAAATCCAAAGAAGAGCAGATATAGGAAATGGATCTAAAATAGTAAATTTCGCTGAGGACGTAAAAATTGAAATAGACTTAAATTAAATCACGAGGTATAACAAGCCGTGACCACGATCATGCCTCCTATCGTCGGCACGACGGGTACGGCAGGACCGTTGTGCGTCATTTTACAGAGACGCCTACCATTCGACTAAATTTTTCAGCTACAACTTACACGGATTTGGATACATTCAACATTAAGAGAGTCGCCATCTTTGCATCATTAAATGTCACTTAAAAAGTACAATGATGAATTTAAAAGGAAAAATAGCAATCGTAACAGGTTCAAACACAGGCATAGGATATGAAACCGCTTTGGACTTATACAAAAAAGGGGCAAAAGTATATGTTGCTTGCCGTAATGAAGAAAAAGCACTCAACGCCATTAAAAGAATGAAGGCTGACGGTGGAACAGGCGAATTGGTTTATGGATATTTAGACTTAGCAAGTCTGCAATCTGTAAAAGCATTTGCCGACAGAGTAATACAAGCAGAATCAAGTCTCGATTTATTGATTAACAATGCAGGGATTATGATTCCACCACCATCAAAAACGGAAGATGGTTTTGAGATTCAGTGGGGTGTAAATTTTGTAGGGCATTTTGCTTTGACAGGACACTTGTATCATTTATTAGAGGCAACAAAAGGTTCAAGAGTGGTAACACTTAGCAGTAATGCTCACAGACATGCAGTGATTGACTTTGATAATTTCCGTTTAGAAAAAGAATACAATACTTGGAGAGAGTACGGTCAAAGTAAATTAGCCAACTTAATTTTTGCCTTAGAATTTGAAAAAAGATTGAGAAAAAATGGCAAGCAATTGATTTCGTTAGCATCGCATCCAGGATACAGCGAAACAGATTTACAAAAATATATGGACAAAGATATGCTAGCATCCTTAACATTAATGACCGCAAAAGACGGGGCTCAACCTACTATAACTGCTTGCTTAAGTGAAGATGCGAAAGGAGGACAATATTGGGGACCTGATGGACATGATGAACAAAGAGGTAAGCCCGGATTGGCAAAAATTTATCCAGTAGCATTAGACGAAACATTGAACGCTAAACTTTGGGATTGGGCAAAAGTAACCACAGGAGTTAACTTCCCTTTCTAAGAGCAATTAAAAGTTATTAACTTTGGAAATAGATTTAGTGTAAATATGCCAATTCCAGTTAGATTAAGAACAATTAGTGAGCTTCATCGATTCAACAACATCGCTCCACCTAATCATCCATTGATTAGCCTGATAGATTATGGCCAAACAAGGCCTACTCCTATAAACAATGAATTGAAATGGGTGCAGGAATTTTATACTATTTCTATCAAACGAAATGTTGTGGGCAAATATCGTTATGGACAAGAATCATACGATTTTGATGAAGGTTTAATGACTTTCTTTTCTCCAGAACAAGTCATTTCAGTTAAAATTATTGAAGAAGATATGAAGAGTAAACCATCAGGATGGATTTTAGCAATTCATCCCGATTTTTTATATGGTTCTTCGTTAGCAGCAAATATCAAAAAATATTCATTCTTAAATTATTCTGTTAGCGAAGCACTTTTTTTGTCTGAAAAAGAAGAAAATACAATCTACGAAATACTTCAAAACATAAAAGGCGAATATCAAGGTAACCTTGACCAGTTCAGCCAGCATATAATAATTAGTCAGTTAGAATTATTGCTTAACTATTCGGAGCGTTATTATCAACGACAGTTTTTAACTCGTAAAATTTCAAATCATCAAATATTAGATAGATTAGAAACTCTTTTGGAAGATTATTTCAATAGCGAGACTATTATAAATATAGGCTTGCCGACCGTTCAGTATATTTCACAAAATCTAAATCTTACCCCAGATTATTTAAGCACTATGCTAAAAAGTTTGACGGGACAAACCACACAACAACTTATACACAACAAATTGATTGAAAAAGCGAAAGTGAAACTATCAACCACAAATTTATCAGTAAGTGAAATTGCCTTTGAATTAGGTTTTGAGCATCCGCAATCATTCAACAAGCTATTTAAATCCAAGACAAAACAAACACCGAAGGAATTTAGAGCATCATATAATTGAAAAAAACGAACGCACAACAACGGTTTTGCGTTATGGGGGCTGAAGTGCTTCGCAGAAACATTTGTACAAGGTTCAAACTTTGTGCTTCGTATGAACAGTAGTGCTAAAAATCCCCCACAACGCAAAGCCGCAAACCGTTGCGCAATCCTGTCGCCCGCAACCACGCAGTACAGGAGCAGCAATGAAGAAAGACATTATGCTAAAAAAATAAGCGTGTAAGTAAGATTAAAGGCGAATAC
>WBZV01001461.1_pt1 | contig 10626 bp, 13 predicted proteins | sample 5204221 | NCBI WGS metagenome assembly WBZV01 (sample SAMN12344360, study PRJNA552823) | activated sludge metagenome | biome: Activated sludge suspended growth; feature: Nitrification reactor; material: Wastewater; isolation source: activated sludge from nitrification reactor of wastewater...
CAAGGGCTCCACGGGTGAGAACCTGCTGAAGTTGCTGGAATGCCGGCTGGACAATGTCGTGTACCGCATGGGTTTTGGCAGCACTCGCGCCGAAGCTCGCCAGTTGGTTTCCCACCGGGCGATTACCGTCAACGGCCAGCGAGTCAACATTCCTTCCTATCAGGTCAGGCCGGAAGATGTGGTTGCGATTCATGAAAAGAGTCGCACGCAGACCCGCATTCAGTACTCGCTACAACTGGCTCAAGGCCATGGTTTTGTGGATTGGGTCGAAGTGGACGCCAGCAAGATGAGCGGGGTGTTCAAGCGGATTCCCGATCGTGGCGATCTGCCACCGGATATCAACGAATCCCTGGTTGTAGAGCTGTACTCCAAGTGATCGACCCCGAGGGGGAACGGATGGTGGGCGCTTTTGATTTGCTGAAACCAACCCGCGTCGAAGTGGAAAAGCTAACACCGCGATTGGCGCGGGTGAGTGTGGAACCGTTGGAGCGTGGGTTTGGCTATACCCTCGGTAACGCCCTGCGGCGGATATTACTCTCATCCATCCCGGGTGCCGCGATTGTCGAGTGTGAGATTGAGCAGGTGCTGCACGAATACTCCACCATTGAGGGTGTGCAGGAGGATGTGATCGATATTCTCCTTAACCTGAAGGGCGTGGCGGTTACCCTGCAGGAAGGGGTGAGTGAGGCGAGCTTGACACTGACCAAAAAAGGTCCAGGGCCAGTCACGGCCGGTGATATCGAGAAAAGCCATGCCGTCGAGATCATCAACCCGGAACAGGTCATTGCCCACTTGACCAAGAGTGGTGAGCTGAGCATGCGGCTCAAGATCGAGCAAGGTCGCGGTTACTGGCCAGCGGCTCAGCGGGAAGGGTCCGATGGCGAATCGCGGCCAATCGGCCGATTGCGCTTGGATGCTTCGTTCAGCCCGATTGAGCGGATCAGTTATCGGGTCGAGAGCGCGCGCGTCGAACAGCGCACCAACTTGGACAAGTTGATTCTGAATCTGGAAACCAACGGTACCATTGATCCAGAAGAGGCAATTCGCACGGCGGCCCGAATCCTGCTGGACCAACTGTCTGTATTCGTGGATCTCAAAGGTAAAAGAGATGAACCTCTGCCGCCGCCGCCGGTTGATATTGATCCAGTCCTGATGCAGCCTGTGGATGATCTGGAGCTGACCGTGCGTTCAGCTAACTGTCTGAAGGCGGAGAATATTTATTATATCGGTGATCTGGTGCAGAGAACCGAAGCAGAGCTTCTCAAGACTCCCAATCTCGGCAAGAAATCGTTGACCGAGATCAAGGATGTGTTAGCCAAGTATAAACTGGCTTTGGGAATGAAGGTCGATAACTGGCCGCCGCCAAATCTGAGCACGGAAGCGGAAGAGCGTGCGGCGGCGCGACGCGCTGCTGGCACGGCGGCCGAAACGGATAGACCTCTGCAGGAGGAGGTAGGTTCGAAAGCTGTGGCTAGCGATGATGGCGATGCCGATGGCGATGCCGAATAAGATAGATCTTGGATTTTCCCTGATTCAATGATTATTGACTGCCCGATTTTAAGTCTTAAGGAATAATTGTCATGCGCCATCGCAAAGCCGGCCGCAAATTGAACCGAACCAGCAGCCATCGTAAAGTCATGCTGCGCAATATGGCTGCTTCGCTGTTTACCCACGAACTCATTCGCACCACCCTGCCTAAGGCCAAGGAATTGCGTCAAGTGGCTGAGCCGCTAATCACGCTATCGAAGCAGGATAGTGTGGCTCATCGTCGGCTGGCGTTTGACCGATTGCGTGACCGAGATGTGGTGACCAAATTGTTTAATCAGTTGGGACCACGCTATCGATCGCGCCCAGGCGGTTATCTGCGTATTCTAAAATGTGGGTTTCGGATTGGCGACAATGCTCCGATGGCTTATGTCGAGTTGATGGATCGCCCCGATGCAGTGGGCGAATGAGCCACGCTCCGTATCCAGTCGCAAAACCGAGCCGGGACCAATCCCGGCTTTTTTATTACGGGTACGGGGTTAGGATGATCGTTACAAAACCAAGTTGCTGGTAGTTTACACCAAGCGAGCGACCCAAATTATCGGTTGACTGCTATAACGTGCGGTAAGCGAACGGGATTCCTGACGGACACTCCGTTATTTGGCGATGGCTTTGCTCAGTTGTTGGCTCAACCCTTGGATCACTAAAAGGTTATAGCGCGCTTCAGGTAATTCCGGGTACGGTCCGAAGCACTCGCCAAACACTTTGAACCACCAGCCGCTTTCTTCGAACCACACGAATGGGTGCTGAGATTTGTAGACGCCGCGCATGATTTTGACCTCTCACCTGTAACAAAGAATACCGACCGACTGCTTGGCCAAACTGTTTCGTCCCTTAGAAGCTGTTTGGAAATTCTGCTTTTATCGGTTCATTCTTCGGATTTTGCACGAACATGGCCTCAAAAAGCGGAAGAAACGTTATTCGAGCAACCTCAGCGAAGGGGCATGGCGTGGCCTGAAGCCCTTGCTACCGGTGTCGACGGTGGGTAGACCACGGGAGGTGAGCCTACGCCAAGTGGTGAACGCGATTCTCTACGTGCTCAAGACGGGCTGCCAGTGGCGGCAATTGCCGCGCGAGTTCCCGGCTTGGGGCACTGTCTACTATTACTTTTACCGCTGGTCGCGCGACGGGACGTGGGCGCGTCTCAACCATGCCCTGCGTTCGCGGCTGCGGCAGAAGGGTGGTCGGCACAAGCACCCGACGGCAGGCTGCTTGGACAGCCAGAGCGTCAAATGCACGGCGGTGCCGGGGCCGAGGGGCTACGACGCCGGGAAGAAGGTCAACGGGCGCAAGCGCCACCTCCTGGTGGACACGCTGGGGCTGTTGCTGGCGGTCGTCGTGACCGCCGCCCGCGTGCAGGATCGTGACGGTGCCCGGTCGTTGCTGGCGCGTTTGCCGGGCGGCTGCAAGAAGCTGAGGAAGGTCTGGGTGGATGGAGGCTACACGGGCACTCTGGTGGACTGGGTCGCGGCGCGGTTCCAATTCTGCCTGGCGGTGGTGCCGCGCCCCAAGGAGAGCCGGCAGTTCGTGCTGCTGCCCCGGCGCTGGGTGGTGGAGCGCACCTTCGGCTGGCTGAACCACTCCCGCCGCCTGAGCAAGAGCTACGAGCGGCTCACCCGGACGGACGAGGCTTGGATCTACATCGCCATGACCCGCATCATGCTGGAGCGCCTGGCTTGAGGCGGACATTTCCAAACAGCCTCTAAGCCGTTGTTCGGAAGTCCAGTAGCTGTAGATCAGACGCCAGACGCGGGCGAAGTGGGCGCGGGTCAACGGTGGGTGTTCCATAAGATTCCCGAAGGGCGGTTCCGGCGAAAGCCGCGGTGCGCGGGGTCGTATCGAACCGCAACCCAAAGACCCCCGTTTGGTCGGGCGTTGCGCTGAAAGGTTCCCCTGCCAAGCTTATCTTTTCCACGCCATCGAGCCGTGTAGAATCGCATCGCAGGTCGCCGGCAGATGGTCGGTGGAAGGCGGCTTGGGTTTCCGGTAGGGCTTGGGCGATAGTGCCGCTTGGTGGATTTCCTCGACCCAGCGGGCGAGATCGGTGTCGCAGCCGTCGCCGGGCGGTAGCGGCTTTTGCGGTTGACATTCCCCGGCATCGGGCGGGCACGCCAGCCGGATGTGGAAATGGTCATCGTGACCCCACCACGGCCGTATCTTATTCAGCCAAGCACGATCCATTTCACTCGTGCACAGCGCTTGTTTGATGATCGGATTGACGAAGATCCGCTCTACGTCCGGCGACTGCGCCGCCAGTTTCAGGACGTCTCGATCCCGAGGCGACCAGAGCGCGTGGTCAAGCGCGCCATCGGCGGCGCGGACCATCGACGGCGCCTCAACCTGTTCGGCGTCGAGCCGTGACAAGGGCTGCTCGCGCGGCTGTTGGAGAAACCAGATATCCACATCCAGTCCGATCTGGTGGCTACGATGACCGCTCGGCATGGGCCCGCCGCGCGGTTGCCCCAAATCGCCGATCAGCAGCCGCACGCCGCGCGCCGCCGCCTGCCGGCCCAACCACTCCACGAATCCAATCAGCACAGGATGGCCGTAGTACCGGTTGCGGCTGGGTCGCATGACCTGATAGCCGTCGCCCAGCAGCGGCAGGGTCATCGCCCCTGCGATGCAGCCGGACGTATAGGACCCGATCACCCGCGGCGGTCCGGGCAGCGGATAGGCCACGTCGCTCCAGCCGTTGCCGGCATGGGCCAGCGCGGAACTCAAGAACGACAAGAATAGAAATCCGATGAATCGAGCGATCATGAAAAGTTTTCCGGCGAATGTGGAGTCAAATGCTCCGCTCGCAAAGGTAGTTGGCGCATCAACGCTGTTCGCCCTTGTAGGGCTCGACATCGGTCGCGGTCAGGGTATAGCCGGCGTTGGCTAATTGGGTATCGGTGCGTCGGGCCGCCAACTGCCCCGTCACCCAAACCGGATCGAAAACCTGCTGAATGTGGGCGCCCGTCGATGCTTCCACCAGGACCGTCTGGTTGAGTGGCGGTGGGGGAACATGAATGCAGGCACCGACATACGGCACCAACAAAAATTGGGTCGCTATTTGCCCATCGCTTTCCAGGGGGATGGCGAAACCCGCCAGGCGAATGTGGGCGCCGTCCAAGGCGGTCACGACCGGGGCTTTGTTCCACAGCTCGCGCAGTTTCGCGAACAATTCCTGAGCTTGCGGATCGTTGTCGCTCAGCTTGCTGATATCGACGTCCTTGAACAGCACACCCGGATCGAAATCGGCCGGCATCAAATCGTCCCAAGTCAGGGTGCGCACCGCACCGGCGTCGGAGGGCGCGGTGGTTGCGGATGAGGTTTTTTCTGGCGATGAGGGCGGCGTTGGCGATGGGGAAGATGAATCACAACCGGCGAGCAGCCCAGCAAGTAGAAGTAGCCAACAAACGAAACGAGACATGGTCTTACATCCGAATGGTCATGCCGTCGGCGACCGAATAACGGTAAGCGCGCCAGGCGGGGATAATGCCGGCCACGAAACCACAACCCAGCACAGCGACCAACAGCATGAGTTCATGGCTGGAGGGTGGCCAAGCGGCGATGGTCAGTCCCAACCGGGCTTCGAGTACCGGCCCGGCGAGCCACAAAGCCCCCTGAAGCAGCAACAGACCGCAGACCGCACCGGCCAGCGCCAAGGTCACCGATTCGCCCAGCACCAAGGTAAAGATTTGACTCGGTCGCGCACCCACAGCCCGCAGAATCGCCATTTCTCGCCGCCGTTCGTTGAGACTGGTCAACAAGGCAACGAGCATCACGGTGAAACTGACCAATACCACCAGCCCGGATACCACCAACAGAGCGTTTTCCGCCAGACCCATCAGATCCCACAGTTGTTGCAGGGTGAGACCGGGTAGGATCGCCAGCAACGGTTCGGCGGTGAATTCGTTGATCTCACGTTGCACCCGGAAAATGGCCGTCTTGGTTTTGAGACCGACCAGGAAAGCGGTCATGGTTTTGGGTGTCAGATCGAGTTGACGCACCTGTTCGGCGGACAGGTGAAATCCGGGCAGGGGCGCGCCGCCGCGCCAATCGGCATGAATCGCTTCGATCCCCGCCAGACTCACATGGACCGTTTGATCCACCGGCGTGCCGGTGCGCGCCAGGATACCGACCACGCGAAACGGTTTGTCCTCATGCATTGCGAAGCTGATCTCGCCGGCGCCATGCGCGAGGATGATGGACTGACCCAACCGATAGCCGAGCCGTTCGGCGACTTCGGCACCCAGCACCGCATCGAACAGATCCTCGAATTCGCGCCCTTCGGCCAAGCGCAAAGGTCGGTTGCGCGCGTAACGATAATGCTGGAAATAGCTGTGATCGGTGCCGAGCACCCGAAAGCCACGGTGCGAATCACCCAGCGACAATGGAACTGTCCAGGCGACTCGGGGATCGGCGGCCAGGGTGCGATAGCTGGTCCAATTCACGTTGTTGGTCGGATCGCCGATGCGGAACACGCTGTACAGCAGCAGATTGATCGGACTGCCCCGTGCGCCGACGATCAGGTCGGTGCCCGATAAGGTGTTGGCAAAACTGGCGCGGGCCTGGGTGCGCAGCCGCTCGACCCCCAGCAGCAGGGTCACGCTCAGGGCGATGGCCAAGACCACCAGCGCGCTGGTGAGGCGACGATTCCACAAACTCTTGGCGGCGAGCGTCAGGATGGCCACGGTTCACCCCGCCAACGGCATGGCATTGAGGGTGGACAGTTCCACCACGCGGTCGAAGTGGCTAGCCAGCGAGCGGTCGTGGCTAACAAACAGCAGTGCGGTACCGGCGCTTCGGCATTCCTGGCGCAGCAGTTCGATGAAATCCAGGCGCCGATCGGTATCCAACGCGGAGGTCGGCTCGTCAGCAACGATCAACGCCGGGCGGCCGATCAGCGCACGGGCCGCCGCCACCCGCTGTTGCTGCCCAACCGACAGCTCGGCGGTGGCGCGGCGTTCCAGACCCGGATCATCCAACCCCAGATGCGCCAGCAACCGGCGCGCTTCGGCGGGGACCGACCCGGCCGTGGCGCAGGCGCGTGCACGACGGGTGGCTGAAAACTGGCAGGGCAGCATCACATTTTCCAATACCGAGAGGTAGGGCAACAGATTGAACATTTGGAAGATCACCCCCAGTCGATCCGCCCGAAAACGGTCGCGGGCTGGATTGGAGAGTGTTGCCAAATCAACGCCCAATACCGTGATGTGCCCTTCCGTTGCCAAATGAATACCGGCGATCAACGTCAACAAGGTGCTTTTACCGGAGCCGCTTGGCCCGGCCAGGAATAGGCGTTCGCCCGCTGCGAGCGAGAAGATGGGAATATCCAGCACCCAGGGTCGATCCGGGCGCCAGCGAAAGCGCAAGCCGTCGATGGCGATGGCCGGAACGGCATCGGTTTGAATCGTCGCCGCCGCAATGCTCATGGCAGCGTGATGAGGTTCTGTCCTGAAACCAGCCGCTGACGTGTTTGCCCCGTGGTGGTCACCATGTCGACATCAAGCCGTTCTAGCTGGGGCAACTGTTGAAACAAACGCAGCGTGATTTGTTTGAGCGCTGTGGGGTGACGGCAATCGAAACCATAGCTGACATCGAAATCGGCGTGTGCATGATCGTGATCGGCGTGGTCATCGCCGTGTGCCCCATCATGGTCGTCGTGTGCATGATCATGATCGTCGTCGTGTGCCTCATCGTGGTTGTCGTGGTCATGATCATCGTCATGATCCAGCAGTTCGCTGGTCACCACGGCGGACTCGATTTTGCATTGGGCTTTATCCGGAAGGATCAGGACCTGACCTGAATCCTTTAGTAGGGCCTCAGCGTTCTGAACGGCTGCTTTCTGCTGGGCGTCGCTCGGTGCATGTTCGAAGCCGACCACATTGATTGCCGGTAGGCGGAGTGCAACACTCAGGCTGTTTTCTTCCAGGACCAGTTGCAAGGTTCCGACACCGTGGACATGCGGTGGCGCGGCGCAAAGGACCGTACTCGTCAAGGTGAGCGCGGTGGCGATGTGGAGAGAGAGCAGAGTTTTCATGGCGGGCAATCTCCGTCAATTCTTCGCCATCGCTGCCACGAGCGCGGGCACGTTGTAGCGGAACAGGCCAATATAGCTATCTCCAGGCTGACCGGCGGGGGCTAGAGCATCGGAATACAGCGTACCGCCCACGACACCACTGGCCTCGTGGGCAATGCGCTGGACCAGACGTGGGTCACTCATGTTTTCCACGAACAGCGCTCGTGTTTTTTCCTGCTTGATTTGCCGGATCAAGGTAGCGATGGCTTGGGCGGATGGCTCGTTTTCAGTGTTCCAACCCACCGGAGCCAGAAACTCAACCCCGTAAGCCGCACCGAAATAACCGAAAGCGTCATGAGAGGTGATGACCCGACGCTTGGCCAGTGGAACGGTCGCGATTTGCCCCCGCACCCAGCGGTCGGTGTCCCGCAGTTGCGCCCGATAGGCCTCGCCACGACGCCGATACGCTTCGGCGTGGTCCGGATCGACCTTGGCGAGGGCGACGATGAGATTGTCGACATAAATCCGGCCATTGGCCAAATCCTGCCAGGCATGGGGATCGACCGCGCCGTGATCGGGCTTCTCTTGATGATGTGCGCCGTGTTGTACGGTGGATTCCTCGTGCGCTTCCTCCATATGGCGCGGCGTCACGCCTTGGCTGGCGACCACGATCTCGCCCCGATAGCCGGCGGACTGCACCAGTCGATCCATCCAACCCTCGAAATGCAAGCCATTGACTGCCAGCAACTGGGCGTTACTCACTGCCTTGGCATCGGCCGGAGTCGGCTCGTACACATGAGCATCGCCATCGGGTCCGACCAACGTCGTGACCGTCACGTCCTCGCCACCGACGTTCTTGATCATGTCGCCTAGAATGCTGAAGCTGGCGACCACCCGCAGCGGTGCCCCCCACGCGGTCGACCCGAACAAGATGACGGTCAGGATAAGAACTTTGGATAGCAAGCGCACGATAACCTCCCAGGATCAAGATTGCAGATGCGGATGGGGTAGGAAACGGATCAGCAGGCCATCCCGATACCCCAAAATGAGAGAAAGCAGATAGATCAGACCGGCGGTCAGGATGATGGCGGGGCCGGACGGCAGATCGTGGTGATAGGACCACAGCAGGCCCAGATAGCCGGATAGCACGGCGATGCCGGCGGCGACGGCCACCATGCTCCACACTTCCTGTGCCCAGAAACGGGCAGCGGCGGCGGGCAACATCATCAAGCCGACCGCCATCAGCGTGCCCAGCGCCTGAAAGCCAGCGACCAGATTGAGCACGACCAGGATGAGAAACGCCAGATGATAAGTCGTGCCCCGCCCTTGGACCGATTGCAGGAAACCCGGATCGAAACACTCCACGATCAGCGGCCGATAGATCAACGCCAGCGTCAACAGAGTCAGGCTGGCGATGCCGGCCACCAGTAGCAGCGAGGCGTCGTCCACCGCCAGGATGGTGCCGAACAAGACGTGCAACAAATCCACGCTGCTGCCTCGGGTGGAGACGATCAACACGCCCAGCGCCAGTGAAATCAGATAAAACGCGGCGAAGCTGGCATCTTCACGCTGCTCGGTGAGGCGCGTCACCAAGCCGGCTAGCAAAGCGACCGCCAAGCCGGCGGTAAAACCGCCCAGACTCATCGCCGTCAGGGAAAAACCGGCCATCAGAAAGCCAATGGCTGCGCCCGGCAACACGGCGTGCGACAAGGCATCGCCCATCAGACTCATGCGTCGCAAGGTCAGTAGCACACCGACTGGACCGCAGCCCAGGCCCAACGCTAGACAGGCCACCAGCGCCCGGCGCATAAAGCTGAATTCCACGAACGGAGCGAACAGCCCATCAAACCATCCGCTCATGGTTTCACCGCGCACGGCGGGGCGCTCTCGTCCCAGGCTTCGGCCATCCGGCGGGCGCGGCGCAGATTGTCCGGTGTCAACACGTGAGCGGTTTGGCCCCAGGCGATGCCGGAGCGGGCCAGCAGCAAGGTTTCGGGGAAATGGGTGCGGACCTGCTCCAAGTCATGCAATACGGCGATCACCGTACGCTGCTCGGCGTGCCAACCGCGCACCACGTCGAGCAAATCGGCCGTGGTTCGGGCATCGATGGCGGTAAACGGCTCATCCAGCAGGATCAGCCGAGCATCCTGCAACAGCATCCGCGCAAACAACACCCGCTGAAACTGGCCCGCCGACAGGCTGCGGATCGAGCGCCGCTGGAAATCCGCTAGCCCCACCGCCGCCAGCGCAGCGATGGCCTTGGCTTGCAACTCGGCGGTCACGCCGCCCAGAGCGCCGATGCGTTGCCAGTGCCCGAGCAGGACCACATCCAAGACGGTGATCGGAAACTGACGATCGATCTGCGCCTGCTGGGGCAGATAGGCGATGTCGGATCGTGCCAGGGCTACGCGGTCGATCCGGCCTGTGGTCGTCGGCAGCAAACCCATGATGGCTCTGAGCAAGGTACTCTTGCCGGCGCCGTTCGGCCCGACGATGGCGGTCAGCGAACCGTCGGGGAAAGCTCCAGACAGATGATGGACCGCCGGGTGGCGGTCATAGCAGATCGTCAGATTGTCCAGGCTCAGAACGGCGCTCATGGCGAATCAGTACAGTGCCCAGACCACGGCTAGCCAAAGGCCGGCGACCAGGAGGATCGCCACCAGCAACCTTTGGATAGCTCCAGCTGCCAGCAGGCTGTACGAGGAGGGCCGCTTCATCGGGCGAACTCGAAGGCGGCGACTGTGCCGTCCTCGCCACCCACCGCCAGTAGCCGCTCTTGAGGATGCCAGGCTAGTCGCTGGAAACCGCCGCGCAGCGCGCCGTGCCAAACCAACCGATGTTTTCGCTCGCTCAGCGACCAGACCAACAGACCACCGCTCCGGTCGCCTGCCACCAGCCAGGGCTGGCTTGGGTGAAAGGCCAAGTCGCGCACAACATCGAGCGGCCCATCGAGGTCCAGGGGCGTTTGCCCCATGGGTGGCCCTTGCGCGAAATCCCAAAGCGTCACGATCTCGCGATCCGCCGTGGCCAACCAGTGCGAAGCGCGGTCCCAGGCCAGCGCGGCGAGCTTGCTG
>WBZV01001462.1_pt1 | contig 10626 bp, 11 predicted proteins | sample 5204221 | NCBI WGS metagenome assembly WBZV01 (sample SAMN12344360, study PRJNA552823) | activated sludge metagenome | biome: Activated sludge suspended growth; feature: Nitrification reactor; material: Wastewater; isolation source: activated sludge from nitrification reactor of wastewater...
ATCGGGGGCTCCTCTCGGGGGGATTCAGGCGGTCGTGGCAGGCCGGCTGTCGCGGCGCCGCGCCATCAGCGCGGCGAGGTCGCGCGCGTAGGCCTGCGCCTGCGCGATGTCCGCCGCGCTGGCCTCGGTACGGAACGGCGCGCCGGTGGGCAGGTCGATCAGGAAGTTGCGCTGGCCGTCGTCGTGCTCCTCGCGCAGCTGGCCGCCGTGCTGGGCGACGATCTGCTGGCACAGCTTCAGGCCGATCAGATCGCGTGAGGCGAGGCGCGCCGCGCTCGTGCCGGCGTTCGTGCGCGGCGCGCCGCTTTCCATCGGCGTGGCCCCGGCGCGCGCGGCGACGAAGGCGCCGCTGTCGCGCAGCACGACCAGCGCACGCGGCCCCATCTGGCGGTGCTCGATGTCGAGCATGCCGCCGGGCCGCGCGGCACGGATGGCCGCCTCCAGGCACTCGACGAATACGCGCAGCAGCCAGGGCTCGCTGCCGTAGATCGCCGCCAGCTGCGACTTCGGGCCCTGGGCGGTGAAGCGCGCCTTCAGGTTGCGCGCGCGCGCCAGCGGCTCGACGCGCGCCCAGGCCTGCTGCAGCAGCGGCCACAGCTCGATGCGGTCGTTGGCCGCCAGCGATTCGCTGCCCCACACCGAGGCCAGGTCGATCAGCCGGTCGAGCACCTGCGTGAGCTCGTCGACCTGGTCGCACAGCGCGTCCAGCGCATGCGCATCGCGCTCGTGGCGCGCCATGCCCAGCGCCTGGCCGACCCGGCGCAGCGGGTCGCGCAGGTCGGCGCGCAGCACCATCATCAGATTGTCGAAGCCGACGTCGGCATGCTCGTCGGCGCTGTCGGCAACCAGCACCATCGCGTCGTCGCGCGACAGCCCCGGCAGCACCTTGCAGCGCAGCTCGGGCACCGGCGCGCCGGGGCTCGCCGGGTGGCCGGCGATCGTCACCACGCGCGCACTCTGCTCGAGCACCGTGCCGTTGACGGCGTTGACCAGCGTGGGCTCCTGCACGCGCGAGCCCGCGTTGAGCCGCAGCTTGGCGACGGCCTGGGTGTTGGCGAATCGGACGAGGCCATCACGGGACAGCCACAACATCCCTGTTTGCAGATTTTCCAGCAGCTCCGATAGTGTTGCGTGCATTTTGTCGACTCCGTATACGCACTGTAATCATTTTTAGCATTTGATTCCATTTCGAACGAAGCCGGTTCTGTGTCTTCCATCACGCTGGCCACGAGCCTGGCAGGCCGGGTGGACGCAGGCCGCGCCGACGGCCGGCCCTTGGCTTGCCAGCACATTGGATCGGGGGCAAACTGGTTTTCAACGACGCACGTCGAGCGCCCCTGCGGCCCGCCCCTCGCCCCGCCTCCCCCTCCTTCCGCTTCCCCCACCCCTGCCAAAGGAGCAGTCCCTATGAACCTGACGATCAGCGGTCACCATCTCGAAGTGACGCCGGCCTTGCGAGAGTACGTGCTCACGAAGCTGGATCGCGTCACGCGACATTTCGACCAGGTGGTGGACATCAGCGTGCTGTTGTCAGTCGAGAAACTGAAGGAGAAGGAGCGTCGCCAGAAGGCCGAGGTGACCGTGCACGTGAAGGGCAAGGACATCTTCGCGGAGCAGTCGCACGAGGATCTCTATGCCGCCATCGACATGCTGATGGACAAGCTCGACCGGCAGGTCTGCCGCCACAAGGACAAGCTGCAGGACCATCACCACACTGCCGGCAAGCGCATCGAGCAGTCGGCGTCCTGAGGTATTTCCCCTCCCCGGAAACGAGCGGCCCTGCGGGGCCGCTTTTTCGTGGGCCGGCGGGGCGGCGCCCGTGTCCCGGGGGTTGTGCCGCGTTGCTGCGACGCAGCAGCAGGCGCAGAATGATGCCCTTCGCGCGACAAGGGTCCTTACAGCCCAGGCACGCGACTTCATAATTCCGCCACCTGCATTGCCACGCGGCTGCCGCGGCCACGAGCCCCGGGGGTCACACGAATCACCGATGAACCGCCTCGCCGCCATCCTGCCCGCCAGCAACGTGCTCGTGGACGTGGACGCCACCAGCAAGAAGCGCGTCTTCGAGCAGGCGGGCCTGCTGTTCGAGAACCAGCACGCCATCGCCCGCGCCATCGTGGCCGACAACCTGTTCGCGCGCGAACGCCTGGGCTCGACGGGCCTGGGCCACGCGGTGGCGATTCCGCACGGCCGCATCAAGGGCCTGAAGAATCCGCTGGCGGCGGTGATCCGCGTGCAGCAGCCGATTCCCTTCGACGCGCCGGACGACGAGCCGGTGCTGCTGCTGATCTTCCTGCTCGTGCCCGAGGCCGCGACGCAGCGCCACCTCGAGATCCTCTCCGAGATCGCCGAGATGCTCTCCGACCGCGAGCTGCGCGAGCGCCTCAAGACCGAGCCCGACGCCGCCAAGGTGCATGAGCTGATCGCCAACTGGGAACCGCTCAAGTCGGTGGCCTGAGCAGCCTGTGAAGCCCACCGTCATCAGCGCCGAGGCACTCTTCGAGGAGCACCGCCCCGCGCTGCAGTGGGAATGGATCGCCGGCCATGCGCACCCGGAGCGGCGCTTCGACGAGGCCGCGGTGCGCAACGCGCAGTCGGCCGCCGACCTGGTCGGCTACCTGAACTACATCCACCCCTACCGGGTGCAGATCGTCGGCCGCCGCGAGGTGGCCTACCTGAGCGACGCCACGCCGGACGTGGCCGAGCGCCGCATCTCGCGCATCGTCACGCTCGAGCCGCCGGTGCTGATCGTCGCCGACGCGCAGGTCGCGCCCGACAAGCTGGTGGCGATGTGCGACCGCGCCGACATCCCGCTGTTCGCCACCGCCGAGTCGGCCGGCCACGTGATCGACGTGGTGCGCGGCTACCTCAGCCAGCATTTCGCCGAGCGCACCACGCGCCACGGCGTATTCATGGACATCCTCGGCCTGGGCGTGCTGCTCACCGGCGAATCGGGCCTGGGCAAGAGCGAACTCGGGCTGGAATTGATCTCGCGCGGCCACGGCCTGGTGGCCGACGACGCGGTCGACCTGTTCCGCGTCTCGCAGACCGCGCTGGAGGGGCGCTGCCCCGAGCTGCTGCTCAACCTGCTCGAGGTGCGCGGCATCGGCCTCCTGGACATCAAGGCGATCTTCGGCGAGACGGCGGTGCGGCGGAAGATGCGCCTGAAGCTGATCGTCCACCTGGTGCGCAAGGAGACGATGGACCGCGAGTTCGAGCGCCTGCCCTACGAGCCGCTGTACGAGGACATCCTCGGCGTGCAGGTGCGCAAGGCGGTGATCGCAGTGGACGCCGGCCGCAACCTCGCGGTGCTGGTGGAGGCCGCGGTGCGCAACACCATCCTGCAGCTGCGCGGCATCGACACCTACCAGGAGTTCATCGAGCGCCACCAGCGCGCGATGCAGAAGACCTCGGAGTAGTTCTACTTGCCGCGGTGCGGGCAGTGCTTCTTGCTGCAGGCGGCGTACAGCGCCAGCGAGTGCTCCTGCAGCTCGAAGCCGCGCTGGGCCGCGATGGCCCGCTGGCGCTTCTCGATCTCGGGGTCGAAGAACTCCTCGACGCGGCCGCAGTCCAGGCAGACGAGGTGGTCGTGGTGCTTGCCCTCGTTGAGCTCGAACACCGCCTTGCCGGCCTCGAAGTGGTTGCGCGACAGGATGCCGGCCTGCTCGAACTGCATCAGCACGCGGTAGACGGTGGCGAGGCCGACGTCGGCGCCCTCGGCGAGCAGGTGCTTGTAGACATCCTCCGCGCTCATGTGGCGCTGCGAGCTCTTCTGGAAGACCTCGAGCACCTTCAGGCGCGGCAGGGTGGCCTTCAGGCCACTGTTCTTCAGCTCTTCGGCGTGGGTCATGGCAGCATGCTTGCAGGTCGGCCCGGACGACGCCGAACGCTAGAATCCGGCGATCATATCGAGCTTGCCGCGCCCTCGGCGCGCAGCCCCAAGAAGCCATCATGCCCTCACGCTTCCGCCGCGCGGCCTGCCTGCTGGCCGCCGCGCTCGCCGTCTCGGGCTGCGCCTCGCTGCAGTCCTCCGACAACATCTTCGGCGTCATCACCCCCTACCGCGTCGAGGTGGTGCAGGGCAACGTGGTCACCAAGGAGCAGCTCGCGCTGGTCAAGCCCGGCATGACGCGCGCCCAGGTGCGCGACACGCTCGGCTCGCCGCTGCTCACCGACGCCTTCCACGCCGACCGCTGGGACTACGTCTTCACGATCCGGCGCCAGGGCGCCGAGCCGCAGCTGCGCCGCATCGTCGCGCGCTTCGAGGGCGAGACGCTCAAGAGCGTGGACAGCAACGCCGAGCTGCCCGAGGAGCGCGAGTTCGTCGCCTCGATCGACACCTTCAAGACCTCGCGCAAGGCGCCGCCGCTGGCGCTCAGCGAGGAGCAGGTCAAGGCCCTGCCGGTGCCCGAGAAGCCGGCCGCCCCCGCCGCCGAGCCGATCGGCCCGACGCGCAGCTATCCGCCGCTGGAGCCGGGCAAGTGAGCACCAAGCTGCACATCGCCGTGGCCGGCGCCTCCGGCCGCATGGGCCGCATGCTGATCGAGGCCGTGCGCGGCAGCGGCGACATGGTGCTGGCCGGCGCGCTCGACATCGCCGCCAGCCCGGCGCTCGGCCAGGACGCCAGCGCCTTCCTCGGCGCGGCCAGCGGCGTGGCGACCACCGCCGACCTGCGCACCGGCCTGGCCGACGCGCAGGTGCTGATCGACTTCACGCGCCCCGAAGGCACGCTCGCGCACCTGGCGGCCTGCAAGGAGCTGGGCGTGAAGGCGGTGATCGGCACCACCGGCTTCAGCGAGGCGCAGAAGGCGCAGATCGCCGAGTACGCCAAGGCCAACGCCATCGTGCTCGCGCCCAACATGAGCGTGGGCGTGAACGTGGTGCTCAAGGTTCTCGAAGTCGCCGCCCGCGCGCTCAAGGAGGGCTACGACATCGAGATCATCGAGGCCCACCACCGCCACAAGGTCGACGCGCCCAGCGGCACGGCGCTCAAGATGGGCGAGGTGGTGGCCGCCGCCGTCGGCCGCGACCTGAAGGACTGCGCCGTCTACGCCCGCGAAGGCATCACCGGCGAGCGCGATCCCTCGTCGATCGGCTTTGCCACCGTGCGCGGCGGCGACATCGTCGGCGACCACACCGTGCTGTTCGCCGGCACCGGCGAGCGCGTCGAGATCCGCCACCAGGCCACCAGCCGCGCCAACTTCGCGCAGGGTAGCCTGCGCGCGGCGCGCTTCCTCGCCTCGCGTGCCACCGGCCTGTACGGCATGGACGCGGTGCTCGGCCTGAACTGAGCCGCCGGCGCATGGGCGGCCTGCAGCATTTCTGGGAACAGGGCGATCTCATCACGCGCGGCGTCGCGGTGTTGCTGCTGCTGATGTCGGTCAGCGCCTGGGTGCTGATCGTCTGGAAGGGCTGGCTGCTGCGCCGCGTGCGCTCCGACATCGCGCGCGCCGTGCCGGCCTTCTGGGCTGCGCCCACGCTGGCCGAGGGGCAGCGCCAGCTCGAGGCCTTCGACCGCGAGGGCGCCTTGCGCCCGCTGCTCGCCGCGGCTACCGCCAGCGCGCGCGGCGGCACGCTCGAATCGCGCGGCCAGCTCGCCTCGCAGCTGACGCGCCGGTTGCGCGACGCGCTGCATGCGGTGCTGGCGCAACTGCAGTTCGGCCAGGTGCTGCTCGCCTCGATCGGCAGCACGGCGCCCTTCATCGGCCTGTTCGGCACGGTCTGGGGCATCTACCACGCGCTGCTGGCCATCTCCGCGGCCGGCGCGATCACCATCGACAAGGTCTCCGGCCCGGTCGGCGAGGCGCTGGTGATGACGGCCGCCGGCCTCGCCGTGGCCATCCCCGCGGTGCTGGCCTACAACGTGTTCGGCAAGATCGTCGGGGCCTGCGAGGCCGAGCTGGAAGGCTTCGCGCACGACCTGCGCGAGATGATCACCGGCTCGGCCGAAGAGAGCTGAGGACGCCATGGCCTTCGGCCGCCTCGAACGCAGCACCGGCCCGCAGCCGATGAGCGACATCAACATGACGCCGCTGATCGACGTGATGCTGGTGCTGCTGGTGATCTTCATGATCACCGCGCCGCTGATGAGCTCGGCGCTGCGCCTCGACCTGCCGCGTGCCGAGGGCGCGCAACCCAGCGACGCGCCGCAGTCCATCGAACTCGCGATCGACGCCCAGGGCCGGCTGTTCGCGGCCGGCGCCGCGGTCGACGAAGACGCCTTGCGCGCGCGCGTCGCCGAGGCCGCGCGTCTGAATCCCGCCACCGAGGTGCAGCTGCGCGCCGACCGCAGCGTGCCCTACGGCCGCGTGGCCGAGCTGATCGGCCTGGTGCAGAAGGGCGGCCTCAACCGCATCGGCTTCGTCACCGAGACGGCGCGGCCCTGAGCTTCGCGCCGAGGGCGGCGCCGCAGGGGCGCTTCCTATAATCGGGCGCCTCTCCCGCAGCGCGCAGCGCAACGTCATGAGCCCCGACTTCAAGCCCGCCGAGATCGAGCGCGCCGCCCAGGCCGCATGGAACGCCGCCGACGCCTACCGCGTCACGGAAGATCCGCGCCGGCCGAAGTTCTACGCCTGCTCGATGCTGCCCTACCCGAGCGGCAAGCTGCACATGGGCCATGTGCGCAACTACACCATCAACGACATGCTCGCGCGCCAGCTGCGCATGAAGGGCATGAACGTGCTGATGCCGATGGGCTGGGACGCCTTCGGCCTGCCGGCCGAGAACGCGGCCATGAAGAACCGCGTGCCGCCGGCGAAGTGGACCTACGACAACATCGCCCACATGAAGGGCCAGATGCAGGCCATGGGCCTGGCCATCGACTGGAGCCGCGAGGTCGCGACCTGCTCGCCGGCCTACTACAAGTGGAACCAGTGGCTGTTCCTGAAGATGCTGGAGGCCGGCATCGCCGAGCGCCGCACGCAGGTGGTGAACTGGGATCCGGTCGACCAGACCGTGCTGGCCAACGAGCAGGTGATCGACGGCCGCGGCTGGCGCAGCGGCGCGCCGGTGGAAAAGCGCGAGATCCCCGGGTACTACCTGAAGATCACCCAGTACGCCGAGGAGCTGCTCGAGCACGTGCAGAAGCACCTGCCCGGCTGGCCCGAGCGCGTGCGGCTGATGCAGGAGAACTGGATCGGCAAGAGCGAAGGCGTGCGCTTCGCCTTCCCGCACCAGATCAAGGGCGCCGACGGCAAGCCGATCGGCGACGGCCGCCTCTACGTCTTCACGACGCGCGCCGACACCATCATGGGCGTGACCTTCTGCGCCGTCGCGCCCGAGCATCCGCTGGCGCTGCACGCGGCGCAATCGAATCCCGCGGTGGCCGCCTTCCTCGAGGAGTGCAAGGCCGGCGGCACCACCGAGGCCGAGCTCGCCACGCAGGACAAGAAGGGCGTGCCCACCGGCCTCACGGTCGAGCATCCGCTGACGCACGAGCCGGTGCCGGTGTGGGTGGGCAACTATGTGCTGATGAGCTATGGCGACGGCGCCGTGATGGGCGTGCCCGGCCACGACGAGCGCGACTTCGCCTTCGCGAAGAAGTACGGCATCGACATCCTGCAGGTCATCCACGTCGACGGCGAGCCGCACTTCAGCTACGACCACTGGCAGGAGTGGTACGCCGACAAGGCGCGCGGCGTCACCGTCAACTCCGACAACTACAGCGGGCTGCACCACCGGCAGGCGGTCGATGCGGTGGCGAAGTCGCTCGCCGCCAAGGGCCTGGGCGAGAAGAAGACCACCTGGCGCCTGCGCGACTGGGGCATCAGCCGCCAGCGCTACTGGGGCACGCCCATCCCCATCATCCACTGCGATGACTGCGGCTCGGTGCCGGTGCCCGAGAAGGATCTGCCGGTGGTGCTGCCGGAAGACCTGATCCCCGACGGCTCGGGCAACCCGCTCAACAAGTCAGCCGCCTTCCTGAACGTGGCCTGCCCGAAGTGCGGCAAGCCGGCCAAGCGCGAGACCGACACGATGGACACCTTCGTGGACAGCTCGTGGTACTTCATGCGCTACTGCGACCCGAAGAACGACCTCGCCATGGTCGGCGCCGGCACGCAGTACTGGATGCCGATGGACCAGTACATCGGCGGCATCGAGCACGCCATCCTGCACCTGCTGTATGCGCGCTTCTGGACCAAGGTGATGCGCGACCTGCACCTGGTGAAGGTCGACGAGCCCTTCACGCGCCTGCTGACGCAGGGCATGGTGCTCAACCACATCTACTCGCGCAAGGGCGACAAGGGCGGCATCGAGTATTTCTGGCCGCACGAGGTGGAGAACACCTTCGACGAGGGCGGCAAGATCACCGGCGCGAAGCTCAAGAGCGACGGCTCGGCCGTGAGCTACGAAGGCGTGGGCACGATGTCGAAGTCGAAGAACAACGGCGTCGACCCGCAGGAGCTGATCGACCGCTACGGCGCCGACACCGCGCGCCTGTTCGTGATGTTCGCCTCGCCGCCGGAGCAGACGCTGGAGTGGAACGACGCCGGCGTCGAAGGCGCGAACCGCTTCCTGCGCCGGCTGTGGAACTTCGGCGCGAAGAATGCCGAGGCGATCCATGGCGCGGGCGCCGTGGGCGGCACGCTGGACGAGGCCGCCAAGGCGCTGCGCCGCGAGGTGCACACGGTGCTGCGCCAGGTGAGCTACGACTACGAGCGCATGCAGTACAACACCGTCGTCTCCGGCGCGATGAAGCTGCTCAACGCGCTGGAAGGCTTCAAGGGCAACGCCCCCGCGGTGTTGCGCGAGGGCTTCGGCATCCTGCTGCGCGCGCTCTACCCGGCCTGCCCGCACACCACCTGGGTGCTGTGGCAGAAGCTGGGCTACGGCAAGCAGATCGGCGAGCTGCTCGACGCGCCCTGGCCGCAGGTCGACGAGGCCGCGCTGCTGCAGGAGCGCATCGAGCTGATGCTGCAGGTCAACGGCAAGCTGCGCGGCGCCATCCAGGTGCCGGCCGATGCCGACAAGGCGGCCATCGAGGCCGCGGCCCTCGCCAGCCCCGACTTCCAGAAGTTCTCGCAGGGCCTGGCGATCAAGAAGGTGATCGTGATCGCCGGGCGGCTCGTCAACGTCGTCGTCGGATGAATCGGCGCTCCGCGCTCGGCGCACTCGGCGCAGCAGCCCTCGCCGGCTGCGGCTTCGAGCTGCGCCGCGCGCCCGAGCTGCGCTTTTCCAGCCTCGCGCTCGCCGGCTTCAAGCCGAAATCCACGCTGGCCGACGAACTGCGCCGCCAGATCGGCACCAGCACGACCACGATCGTGGCCGACAGCCCGGCGCAGGCGCAGGTGGTGCTGGAGGCGCTCACCGACGCGCGCGAGAAGAGCGTGGTGGCGAGCACCGCCTTCGGCCAGGTGCGCGAACTGCAGCTGCGCTCGCGCTTCGGCTTCCGGCTGCGCACGCCACAGGGCCGCGAGCTGATTCCCGCCACCGAGATCCTGCTGTCGCGCGACATGAGCTACAGCGAGAGTGCCGCGCTCGCCAAGGAGCAGGAGGAAGAGGCGCTGTACCGCTCGATGCAGAACGACATCGCGGCGCAGGTGCTGCGCCGGCTGGCCTCGGTGCCGGCGCTCTGAGGCGATCACCACCATGCAGGTCCGCGCCGAGCAGCTCGCCCAGCACCTCGCCAAGGGGCTCAAGCCGCTCTACACGGTGTGGGGCGACGAGCCGCTGCTGGCGCAGGAAGCCGGCGACACGATCCGCGCCGCGGCGCGCGCGGCCGGCTGCACCGAGCGCCAGGTGCACACCGTCAGCGGCGCGCACTTCGACTGGAGCAGCCTGCTCGGCGCCTCGCAGGCGATGAGCCTGTTCGCCGAGCGCCAGCTGATCGAGATCCGCATCCCCGGCGGCAAGCCCGGCAAGGACGGCTCGGAGGCACTGCAGCGCTACTGCGAGCAGCTCAGCGACGACATCGTCACCCTGGTGCAGTTGCCGCGGCTCGACCGCGCCCAGCAGAGCAGCGGCTGGTTCACCGCGCTCGACGCCGCCGGCGTCAGCGTGCGCGTCGATCCGGTCGAGCGCAAGGCGCTGCCGCAGTGGATCGCGCAGCGCCTGGCCGCGCAGGGCCAGCGTGTGCGCGGCGGCGAGGAGGGGCAGCGCAGCCTGGCCTTCTTCGCCGACCGCGTCGAAGGCAACCTGCTCGCCGCCCACCAGGAGATCCAGAAGCTCGCCCTGCTCTACCCGGCCGGCGAGCTGGGCTTCGAGCAGATCGAGGCGGCGGTGCTCAACGTCGCCCGCTACGACGTCTTCAAGCTCGGCGAAGCCGTGCTGGCCGGCCAGGTGGCGCGTGCGCTGCGCATGCTCGAAGGCCTGCAGGCCGAGGGCGAGGCCGCGGTGCTGGTGCACTGGACGCTGGCCGAGGACATCCGCGCCCTCAAGCGCGTGCGCGATGCGGTCAGCGGCGGCAAGCCGCTGCCGATGGCGCTGCGCGAGAACCGCGTCTGGGGCGTCAAGGAACGCCTGTTCGAGCGCGCCGTGCCGCTGCTCACCGACAACGGCATCGCCGCCCTGCTCGATGCGGCGCAGGTCTGCGACGGCCTGGTCAAGGGCCTGCGCCACCCCGACTGGCCGCTCGATGCCTGGGAAGCGCTGCGCCGCCTGGTGCTGATGTTCATCGAAGCGTTGTCG
>WBZV01001464.1_pt1 | contig 10622 bp, 12 predicted proteins | sample 5204221 | NCBI WGS metagenome assembly WBZV01 (sample SAMN12344360, study PRJNA552823) | activated sludge metagenome | biome: Activated sludge suspended growth; feature: Nitrification reactor; material: Wastewater; isolation source: activated sludge from nitrification reactor of wastewater...
GCGGATTTCCATCAAGGCCGGGGTTCCTGCCCAACAGAGGCCGGATACATGTGCGCAACCTTCTTTCACTTCAAGCTGAACTCAGCCCTTGACCACGCGGGACGGACCATACATGGGGAATCGGGTGGGTTAAAACCCCCGCCTTCAGGCGGGTAGATTTCATCTGCGGCCCTCACGCTGTGTAGAGTTGCTGTGCGCGTTAGCACAGGCCATAGGGGGCAAGATGGACTATCGGTATGGGAGCCACACGGTTTACAAGATTGAATATCACTTTGTTTGGGTGACGAAATATCGTTACAAGGTCCTGACGGGAGATGCGGGTTGAACGGGTTCGGGACTGGGTGAGGCAAATTTGTGCAGCTTTGGAGATTCGGATCATCAAGGGCGTGGTGAGCAAGGACCATGTGCATATTTTGGTCTCGGCACCGCCCGAGAGGGCGCCCAGTGAAATCATGCGACGGATCAAAGGGCAGACAGCCCATAAAGTCTTCGAAGAGTTTCCGGCCTTGAAGCGGAGGTACTGGGGTCGGCATTTTTGGGTACGAGGATACTTTTGTGCGACGGTTGGGGAGATGACTGAGGAAATGATTCAAGAATATTTGGAGCATCATTTTGAGCCCGATCCGACCGCTAACTTCCGGGTTGAACCCTAACGGGTCTTTGACCCGTATCCTGGACTTCCAGTCCGCTATCTCAACCCACCGGCTTTCAGCCGGTGGTTGTTGAGTTTGAATGGGTTGCCGGCCGATTTGTCGGTGTTTGATTTCGTTCCAAACCTGTTCGTCGGGATTGAGTTCGGGGGCATGGGCGGGGAAAAAGAAAAAGAACAGGCGGAGTTGGGTGCGATGGGTGCGGACGAACTGGCGCACCACCGCCGAGCGGTGGAACGAGGCGCGATCCGCCACGAGGATCAAGGGGCGCGGGCGATCCCGAAACAGGCGCTCGAGGAAGGCGATGAATTGCAGGCCATCCACGCTTTTTTCCACCGTGGCGGATTGGCATTCCCCCCGCGCGCGCGCCAGGTGCGACCGGCCCGGGTGCGCACGCCGACGCCGGCCTCGTCCTCAAAGGCGATATCCGCGCCCGTGCGCTCGGCCAAGCGTTGAATTTTCGGAAATTTCACCGCCAGAAACGCAGCCACTTGCGCCCGGTTCCGCTCGCGCGTCCGATAACCCGGTTGCTGGGGATTCAAGTCCAGCGCCCGCAGGTGCAAACCCACCGTCGATTCCGCCACCCGCACCCCGAAGCGTCGCTCCAGCAACTCCACCAGAGTCTTGCGGGTCCACAGCACCGTGTCGTAACCGTGGTCCACCGGCGTCGACCGCAACACCGTTTTCCGCAACCACCCCTCCATCCCCCGAGTGATCACCCGCAGCGCACCAGGCGCGGTTCGGGTATCCAGCGCCGCCTCGCCGTACGCCCGATAGCGCCGCAGCCACTCATAAAGACTGCTTCGGCTGATCCCGAAAATCGCGGCAATCAACTCTGGACTGTGCCCTCGCTTCTCCACCGCCCGCACCGCGAGGCGCCGCAGGTAGTTCATCACTTCATCGGGAATCTTCCGAGCATCGGATAACCAACAGGCGTTCATGACGGTTCCTCCTCCGCAACGTTTCCATCCCCTGACCCTCATCCACTTAGACCCATTAAGCAAACGCGAGTTTATTCCCAATATATGGATTACTATTAGCGAGACTATATTTAAATGATATTGGTATAATCGACGGCATGAAAAAGATCGATGCGCGGAGTTTATCACTGGAAGCGCAAGAGGAACGTCGGCATCAAGCGTTGCGATTGCGCGAAGAGTTGCAATTGACGTGGAAGGAGATTGCACGGGTAGTGGGGGTACAGATTGGTACGGTGATTGGGTGGGGGCAGCGCTTTGGGCGGGAGGGGGGAGCGGGTCTGAAGTCAAAGCGGTGGGGACGGCGGTTTTTGACGGGCCGGACGTTGACGCTGGCGCAGGAAGGGCAGGTGCGTTCGATTCTGGTGGACAAGACGCCGGGGCAACGGGGGTTGGGGTTTGCGCTGTGGAACCGGCGGGCGGTGATGGAGCTGATTGAGACGCTGTTTGGGGTGGCGATGCCAATTCGGACAGTGGGGGAATACCTGCTGCGCTGGGGCTATACGCCGCAACGGCCGCTCAAGCGGGCCTTGGAGCAACGGCCCGCCGAGGTGCAACGTTGGCTGGACGAGACCTATCCGGCCATTTTAGCCCGCGCGAAGGTGGAGAAGGCGCTGATTTACTGGGGTAACGAGACGGCGGTGGTGGAAGATGGGCACGGGCTGTGGGGCGACGCGCCGAAGGGGAAAACGCCGGTACTGGCCACCTCCAGCCGCCGGTCTGGGCTGGCGCGGTGTCGGCCATCAGCAACCCGGGATTCGTGCGATTCCGGTTCATTGGGCAGGCCATGAACGCCGATTGGCTCATCGAGTTCTTGGGCCAGTTGATCGCGGACACTCCCCAAAAAGTCTTTCTGATTCTGGACCACCTGAAAGCCTATCACGCCAAAGCCGTCACCCGCTGGGTCGGCGAACGCCCTGAACGGATCGAACTCTTTTACCTGCCGCCCTACACCCCCGAGCACAATCCGGCCGAATACCTCAATCGGGATTGCAAAACACACCTGCGGTTATCGGCACGCTCCTCAACACCCCATGCCTTGCGGCAAAAAGCCGAAACCTTCCTGCACGTCCTGCTCAACACCCCGGCGCGGGTCATCGCTTTCAATCACTACGCCGCGCAATCGCCTATTTCATCGCTGGGTTAATAAAATACCAGATGACTTTTGGATGAGTGCTTACCTGATCGAAAGTTTGGCTGGTTCTTCAACGCCAACTATTCGAAAAAAAATCAATATAAAAATATCGAGTAACTTGGGGCATCTTAATTTAGGAGCAGTAAAGGTGAAAATTCTATTTTGGACCACAACCTTTTTTATCATTTATACTTATATTTTATATCCAGTTGGAATATGGGCGCTTTCTCGCCGAAAACCGTCTACTGAAACAACAGATCCAATAATTATTTCAGAGTGGCCTAATATAACAGTCATTGTAGCAGTCTATAATGAACAACATCGAATTATCAATAAAATTAGAAATCTTCAAGCTTTAGACTATGATCAAGACAAGCTTCATATCCTGTTCGTGTCTGATGGTTCAAACGACGCAACTAATAAACTACTCACCCATGAACCCAAAGTAGAATTACTAAGCTATTCACAGCGGCGGGGTAAACCATATGCATTAAACCTCGCATTACAAAAAATAAGCTCGGAAATTATAGTATTTACTGATGTTCGCCAAGAATTAACTCCATATTCGTTGCGTTACCTAGTTGCTAGTCTATCACAACCTAATATTGGTGCAGTGAGTGGTGAATTAGTGCATTGGAGCACCAATAACTGTATTGCAGAACATATCGGGCTTTATTGGCGTTATGAAAAATGGATTCGTAAATCTGAAAGTCGCTTTGCCTCAACAATTGGCGCTACAGGCGCTTTGTATGCGATCCATCGCGCTGATTATTCACCATTAGCTGAAGACACCTTACTCGATGACTTTGAAATTCCATTGCAAATTATACGCCAAGGCAAGCGTGTGCTCCTAGACAGTCGTGCCATTATATATGATGAATTGCAGAAAGATGCTACTGGGGAACGTAAGCGTAAGATACGGACATTGACTGGTAATTTTCAAGCTTTCACCCGTAATACTTGGTTATTTTCACCTCAGAAAAATCCGATTTTTTTACAGTTTATTTCACATAAGGTATTTCGACTTTTAGTTCCTTACGCAATGTTACTTTTACTAGTTTCTTCATTCTTTACTTCTGGATTATTCTACAAAATCACATTAGCTGCCCAATTATTATTCTATCTTTTATCTTTCATGGGTTTTCTATTGCCATATTTAAAAAAATACCGGCTTATTAGCTTTGCCACTGTATTTATTGAACTAAACGCAGCAGCAGTATTGGCACTATTCAATTATTTAACTGGGCAGGTTGACCCCAGATGGGAAAAAACATGAGCAATAAAATTATTATTTTAATGTATCACTCTCTATATGAAACAGAAAACGAGCTGACCGCCATATCTTCTGATGACCGTCCCTATGCGATATCAGTTTCTAGTTTTCGGCGTCATCTTGAATGTATTGTCCGCCAAGGAATACCCATTATTTCTCCAAGCCTATTGGAACAAAAAACACCTGAAAATGGAATTCAACCTGGTATATTACTAACCTTTGATGATGGTCATGCCAGCAACTATCATTATGCTTATCCACTACTTCGAGAATATGGAATAAAAGCGATATTTTTCGTAACCAGTGATTTTATTAACTCTAGACCTGGATTTTTGACACGGGATATGGTACGCGAATTAGCGAGAGAGGGAATGGTTATTGGCTCCCATGGAAAAACTCATCGCTTTTTTGAGGATCTAAGTCCGGCAGAACTTGAGTTTGAGCTTCATGATTCTCAAGAAAAAATTGAGCAGCTAATTAACCGTCCTGTAACTATGTTATCTTTCCCTGGAGGTCGGTTTCACCACTCGCAATTGAAAATAGCACGAGCGATCGGCTACCAATGGCTTTTTTCTTCGCGAGTTGGTGTGCATTATTCTGCAGATTTTAAAAGCGAAATACCACCAGTATTGTCTCGAATTGCGGTGCGTGCTGGGCTATCTGATTGTGAATTTTCTACCTTGATACGCGCTGCTCCCTTAAGTATATCAAAAGCGAAAATTGCCAATAGTATTAAAAAGTTAATTCGTCGAGTCATTGGAAACTCTTTTTATCATGCCATATACCAACGATTTTCCGATTAAAGCTAACTTATCAAATTCTTCTAGCAATGCTGCTAAACGTACCAATCAAAGTTGGCACGGAGAGCCATTAAGACCTATTTTGCTATTTTTATCCATCCCAGCATCAATGATGCTAGCAATGCTACTCTTTAGTATTCACTTACCGATATGGTTACTTTATGGAATTGCTAGTGGATTAGGATTAGTTATATTTTTACGTATGTTTCGAGATCCAGAATGGTTAATGGCGGTAGCTATTCTTTACATTCCCCTTAATAAGCTGTATGTTATACCTATTGCACCGGCTATTAATGGCACCAATTTATTTTTGATTTTATTAATAATAGCTTGGATTTTTAATGCAAAAAAAATGGATAGACCATTATTCATTAGAATACCAAGCACAAAGTTAGTTGAGCTATTAATAATTATCACAATGCTATCGCTGATACCTACAATATTAAATGTTGGTTCTTGGTATGTCATAGATCATCTGGACAACTTAAAGAGATGGCTTGAACAATTTATATTATTTTTTTCTTTTATCAATCTCATTAAAGATGGTGCGATGGCTCGTCGGATAGCTTTATACATGATGTTAGGCATGTTGATTGTCTTAGTATTTGGAACAGAAGAATGGCTTGACAAGCGATTTGCAAGTAGTATAGAAAAATCTCGTCTACTTGGACCTCAGTTGCAGCCAAACGATTTTGCCGCTTTTTTAGTATATAGCATGGGTTTATTTGTTAGCCTATTTGTTCTTCAAATTAGAAAAATACGGGCTTGGTTTTTGTTGCCATTATTATTTTTATTTGTAAAGCTATTGATCGCAACTTTTTCTCGCGGAGCTTATTTTGCTGTAGCTTTAATTGGTTTAGTTACTGGTTATTTACGTGGAATTTTTTTTGTAATTATAGTTGGTGCTTTCTCTATAATATTGCTAATTGCAATGCCTGAATTATTTCCTGAATCAATTAAAGCACGATTAAGCCAAACAGCTTCAGATTCAGGTGATGAAAAACTCGATAATAGCTCTCAAACACGTTTAATCTTATGGCGTGCGGCAATCGCTATGTCTATGGAAAGCCCTTTACTTGGAAAGGGTTTTGCAACTTTTCCAATGCTTAAAAGTTCTTATACTGAAGTCCAAGTACCTGAATCTGATAACCATAATATGTATCTTTATCTTGCTTCGCAGATGGGTATTCCTGCATCTTTAATATTTATCTTGATTCTCTACCATACCTATCAACTTGGAGTACGTGTTTATCGGGGAAACTATGAAATTTTTCCACGGGCTATTGGTATGGGAGGGGCAGCCATGGCAGTCGGTGTTGCGATGACCAATATGTTTGGATCGCGTATGGTTGATATTGTTGTGACTGCCTACTTTTGGATATACTTAGCCGTACTCAATCATCTCTGGATAGAAACTCAGCGACATATTCAAAAATCTTGAGAGTTGTAATCAAAATTCTCCTATAATTACGCGATGTGCAACTTTAACCGGATAGGCCTTGAAGCGACACGGTTATCTTCGTAAGTCATTGATAAAATTATAAAACTTAACTTAAAGAGCGATAACTATGCTGCTGAAAGAGCTTGTCATTCAGGGTGCTTTTGGATGGAAACCGTGCTGGCGGAAGTGACGGTTGGAGTCAAACTGCGCACGCGCAGATTTGCTCTCCAGTTGAATGACAGCGAAGTCATCGCGCTGGGAATCATTTTGGAGAGGCCTTGGGCCACGACGGTGACGGAGCGATAGCGCTATTTCAAGCAGCATTGGGCGACGTGGTTTCCCAGGCTGTGGAGGGTTGTGGCACCTTCGTGCGGCAGGCGGTGAATCTCTGGCGGATTAAGCCATTGTTGCATGAGAAACTAGCAGGAGAGTGGGGGCGCGCCGCCAATGGGCCACATCATCGACGGCTTCTTCATCGCCCCTGCAAGCTGGTGCGTGCGGTGTGCAACCAAGTTCTGAAAACCGATGCCGCCTACGGCTACTGCGCCGCGAAGTACGAGTACTATTTCGGCTTGAAAGCTCATCTTCTAATCGATCGGCACAGGATGATGGTGTGGGCATCATCCTCACCGCCACCAACGTCAACGAGCACGATGCGACCTATGATGTTTGGCGATCTAGAAGCTGGTCCTGGGCGACAAGAGTTATATTCGCCCGCAGCTCAAAGCGGATTGCGAAGCGCTGGGCACCGACTTACAAACGCGCGACGCTTGGCATCTGACCCATCGGTCACTCGCAAAGCTTTTGGCTTGGCCCATACCGTCGCCGGTTCAGCCTCTGCCACAGTCGCGAGTTGCTCGACTTGGACGGCTTGTCGGCCCCTTAACTGGAAAAAGCTGCATATCGCGTTATGACTACAATTAAACAGCGTCCACATGTGGCGCACGTTATTGATGAGCTTCCACCAGACGGCGCTGAGCGGCTCATAGTCGATATCTTGAAATATCGTAGCCCCGATTTTTGTTTTTCGGTAGTCTGTCTAGTCCGTGGTGGAGAAATAGAAGCTGAACTTTCCAAGCTAGGTATACCTGTGATCATATTAGGTCGACGTAGCAAATATGATCTTTCACTTCTTTGGCGACTGGTGGCGTGGCTACGATCTGAAAATGTTAAAATTGTCCATACGCATTTATTTACAGCGGATATTTATGGGCGTATTGCAGCCAAGCTGGCAGGAATTCAAGGAATATTTTCGACCAAACACAACACTAATTTATGGCCCAGTAGGATCCACTTCATCATAGATTGGCTCCTTAGCTGGATAACAACACAGGTTATTGGTTGTACTAAAGAAGTGGCGGAAATTTTGTACCACGCATATTTTCCAGAAAGCCGAATTCTGGCTATTTCCAACGGTATTGACTTGGAGCGTTTTCAGTACGATGGATCTTCCAAGACAACAGCGCGTGCCGTATGGAATATTTCTTCTGATATTCCACTGTTAGCACTCGTTGGGCGTCTTCATCCCCAAAAAGGCCATGGTGACTTAATTGAGGTATTAGCTCGACTACGCGATGAGGAGATCAAGTTTTTTTGTCTATTCGTTGGATCGGGTGAACTCAGCCAAGAGCTTGCAAAAAAAATAAAAAAATATGATCTTGAAACTTCGATCATTTTCACTGGACAACGTAATGATATTCCACTAATTCTTCATGCAATCGATATTTTTGTCATGCCATCCCACTGGGAAGGTTTGCCGATGGCGTTGCTTGAAGCAATGGCTTGTGCGTGTCCAGTAGTGGCTTCATCGGTGGGAGGCATTCCTAGCGTAATTCAAGACGGCGTCAATGGCTTACTTGTTCCACCTGGCGATCAAGACGCCCTTTATCAGGCACTGCACCGCCTACTTATAGATCGTGAAACTCGCCTGAGTCTTGGCCGAGCAGGGGAAGAAACGGTACGACAGCACTATAATGCAGCTACTACAGCGCAGTCTTATGAGACACTTTATCGTCGTGCGCTTGCTCTCGCTGATTAAATGCTCATCCAATAAATTGGAGGGCAATAAATGATCTCGAAAATTTGGTTGCGCCGAATTCTTTCCTTGGTTTTTCTACCATTCGCTGCCTTACATGAGTATTTTTCTCCTGGTATTCGCATTCTCATGTATCATCGCATTGAGCGGCTGCTGACATATGACCAACTGACTGTAGATCCTGAACATTTCGCTGAACAAATGGCTTACCTGTCTAAACATTGTCGAGTCATTACTCTATCTCAAGCTGTTAAAGAACTTCAATCTGGTAGCTATCAACAACCTGGTGTAGTTATTACTTTTGATGATGGCTATCGAGACAACCTTATTCATGCTTTACCTATATTGAAGCGTTATTGTCTACCGGCTACTATTTTTGTGACTGTTGAGTTTTGCGAACAGACTCGCCAGCATCCTCGCTACCCTACATCCAGTTCTCGGTTACATCTTAATTGGAAGGAGGTGCGCGGTCTAGCTGACGAACTTAATATAACTATAGGTTCTCATTCACTCACTCACCCTTACTTGTCATGCCTGTTCTATGCTGAGGCGCAACACGAGATTACTACTAGCCGAAGACAAATTGCTGTTGAAATCAACCGCAGTGTAGATTTCTTCTGTTATCCATCTGGTGATTTGAATCAACGGGAAACTGAACTGGTACGAGACGCAGGCTATCTCGGTGCTGTCACCGTAGCACCAGGCTGTAACCGATCTGGTATTTCACTTTATGAATTGCGTCGCACCGAGATTACTGATAAGGACCACCTTGTTGACTTTTTTGCTAAACTGCATGGTGCCTATGATTTTCTACACACTATACTCCACTGGCGTCGGCAGCACCGGGCGGTTACCACTCGTGCGTCACCTGCCGATAGTAGGTAAGGGGAGAATAGCTTGAAATTACTTTATTTGATGACAGAACCGTTTGGCATCGGGGGCGTTCAATCAGATATTTTAACCCTCACCGAAAATTTTAACCAACGTGGTTATAGTATATATGTCGCTACTACTCGTGGGGTTTTGCTCGACGAACTTGTAGCCAAGGGCGCTCAACATATAGACATTGATTTTTGCTATCGAAATCCTGTTGAATTCTGGCGTGCAGCAGTAAAATTGCGTCATGTTATAAGATCAGAGTGTATTGATCTGATTGCACCTCAATCAGTGCGTTCGACATTGGTTGCCTACAGCAGCCTGAGATTATGGCCCTTTTCCTACCGGACAGTAACGAATCATCGAGTACCGATTATTACTACTATTCATAATATTCATAATCAACTGCATTTTTACTATGCTGGCTATCTGCTTCAATATTGTACTGACTACGTTATTTTTGAATCTCATTACGAAAGAAACCGTTTGCTAGCAAGTGGATTAAATCCTGAAAAATCTATCGTTATCCATAGTGGTATCGATACTGATCGTTTTATACCGCGTGAATATTGTCGTGAGTTGGCAGCGTGCTATCAGTTAGATCCAGAATACCATCGCGTTTTTGGAATTGTTGCACGATTATCTGAAGAGAAAGGTCATTGTTATCTATTATCGGCTTTTGCGCATGTGTACCGAGAACAGCCTCAAGCTCGATTGATAATTATTGGCGATGGGCCGCTAAGGCTTGATCTTCAAGCACAAGTTCAAAAGTTGAAACTTGACCAAGCTATTATTTTTACTGGATTACAACGGAATATTCCCGATTACCTAAGCTTGTTTGATGTGTTTGTGTTATCTTCAACTCGTGAGTCGTTTCCATTGGCTGCTCGCGAAGCGATGGCAGCCGGAAAACCGGTAATCGCTCCGCGTATTGGGGGTTGTTCGGAGGTCGTGGATGATGGAGTAACGGGCTATTTATTTGAGGCTGGTCATATTAGCCAGTTAGCTGATTGTATGCATCGCATTCTTAGCGAAGGACGCTATAAGGAAATGGGATGCGCTGCACGGCAACGTGTTGAACGCTTATTTTCGCAGCATGCTTGGATAGATGGTGATGAAAAAGTATATTTTCAATGGCATCTTCAATAGTAATACTTTCCTTAAGATTTAGAACTCGCAGTTAAATTAAGCATGATAAAAATCTCTCTTATCATCAAGCAGAAATTTTAAAGGAGGTCACATGATATTCGGGTTTGCTATAAAATTTATCTCTTACCTATGACGCACTAGAGATGATGGTGGTACGCTTCTAGGGCGTGTCATCAGTTGAGCCAGATGACAGAGGCGGCGAGGTGGATGGCGCCGAGGAAGTTGTGAGCGCGTTTATCGTATCGGGTTGCGATGGCCCGATATTGCTTGAGTTTGGCAAAGAAGT
>WBZV01000534.1_pt2 | contig 10621 bp, 7 predicted proteins | sample 5204221 | NCBI WGS metagenome assembly WBZV01 (sample SAMN12344360, study PRJNA552823) | activated sludge metagenome | biome: Activated sludge suspended growth; feature: Nitrification reactor; material: Wastewater; isolation source: activated sludge from nitrification reactor of wastewater treatment...
CACGCCGGCATCCTCGGTGCACAGGATGGCTGCGCCGTAGAAGGGCATGCGGTGCAGGAAGTCGACGAAGGCCTGCTTCAGCTTCGCGAAGTCATGGCCGTAGGTGTCCATGTGGTCGGCGTCGATGTTCGTGACGACGGCCATGATCGGCATCAGGTTCAGGAACGAGGCGTCCGACTCGTCGGCCTCGACGACGATGTAGTCACCCGAGCCGAGGCGCGAGTTCGCGCCGGCGGCGTTGAGCTTGCCGCCGATGACGAAGGTCGGATCGACGCCGGCCTCGGCCAGCACGCTGGTGACCAGCGAGGTGGTGGTGGTCTTGCCGTGCGTGCCGGCGATGGCGATGCCCTTCTTCAGGCGCATCAGCTCGGCCAGCATCACCGCGCGCGGCACCACCGGGATGCGCTTGGCGCGCGCGGCGATCACCTCGGGGTTGTCGCCCTTCACCGCGGTGGAGGTGACCACGGCTTCGGCGCCGGCGATGTGCGCGGCCTCGTGGCCCACCGCCACGCGGATGCCCAGCGAAGCGAGGCGGCGCGAGGTGGCGCTGTCGCTCTGGTCGGAGCCCGAGACGGTGTAGCCGAGGTTGTGCAGGATCTCGGCGATGCCGCTCATGCCGGCACCGCCGATCCCCACGAAGTGGATGTGCTTGACCGCGTGTTTCATGCAGCCACCAGACTTTCGATCTCATCGGCGACGCACGCCGCCGCCCTCGGTTTGGCGAGCGCGCGCGCCTTCGTCGCCATCGCCAGCAGCGCCTCGCGCGTCAGGCCGGCGAGCAGCTCGGCCAGGCGCTTGGGCGAGAGTTCGGCCTGCGGCAGGTGCAGGCCCGCGCCCTGCCCGGCCAGCCACTGCGCGTTGTCGCGCTGGTGCGCCGTCGTGCTCACCACCAGCGGCACCAGCACCGCGGCGACGCCGGCCGCGCACAGCTCGCTGACCGTCACCGCGCCGGCACGGCAGACGATCAGGTCGCAGTCGGCGAGCTGCTGCGCCATGTCGTCGATGAAGGGCCGCAGTTCGGCTTCCACGCCGGCACGCTCGTAGCCGGCGCGCACCGCCTCGAGGTTGGCGGCGCCGGTCTGGTGCGTCACCACCGGGCGCTGCGCGATGTCGATCAGCGCCAGCGCCTGCGGCACCGCCTCGTTGAGCGCACGCGCGCCCAGGCTGCCGCCCACCACCAGCACGCGCAGCGGCCCGCTGCGGCCGGCGAAGCGTTGCGCCGGCTCGGGCAGCGCAGCGATCTCGGCGCGCACCGGGTTGCCGGTGACGACCGCGTTCTTCAGCTTCGCCAGCGCCGGGCCGTCGAAGCCGAAGGCGATGCGGTCGGTCACCGGCAGCAGCGCCTTGTTGCTGAGCAGCAGCGCGGCATCGGCGTTCACCAGCAGCAGCGGCTTGCCGAGCAGCGCGGCCATCAGCCCGCCGGGGAAGCAGACATAGCCGCCCATGCCCAGCACCGCGTCGGCGCGGCGCGCGCGCAGGATGCGCGCACAGGCCCAGAAGGCAGCAAGCAGACGCACGCCGCCGCTCAGCGTGTGCAGCAGTCCCTTGCCGCGCACGCCGCTGAAGGCGATGCTGTCCATCGGCAGCCCCGCGGGCGGCACGAGCCTGTTCTCCATGCCGTGCGTGGTGCCCAGCCAGCTCACCGTCCAGCCGCGCGCGAGCATCTCGCGCGCCACCGCGAGGCCGGGAATCACGTGCCCGCCGGTGCCGGCCGCCATCACGACGAGATGCCTGCTCATGCGCGGCCTCCGCGCATCAACTGGCGATTCTCGAGGTCGATGCGCAGCACGATCGCCAGCGCGACCAGGTTCATCACGATCGCCGAGCCGCCGTAGCTCATCAGCGGCAGCGTCAGGCCCTTGGTCGGCAGCACGCCCAGGTTCACGCCCATGTTGACGAAGGCCTGGCCGCCGAACCAGATGCCCACGCCCTGCGCGTAGAGGCCGGCGAAGACGCGGTCGAGCGCGATCGACTGGCGGCCGATGTGGAAGATGCGCCGCGTCAGCCAGAAGAAGGCGACGATCACGCAGGCCACGCCGACGAAGCCGAGTTCCTCGCCGATCACCGCGAGCAGGAAGTCGGTGTGCGCCTCGGGCAGCCAGTTGAGCTTCTCGACGCTGCCGCCCAGGCCCTGGCCGAAGATCTCGCCGCGACCGAAGGCGATCAGCGAGTGCGTCAGCTGATAGGCCTTGCCGAGCGCGTACGCGGGATCCCAAGGCTCCAGGTAGGCGAAGATGCGCGAGCGCTTCTCCGGGCTGGAGGCGATCACCAGCACGAAGGAGGCGACCAGCATCGCGCCGCTGAGCAGGAACATGCGGCCGTTCACCCCGCCGAGGAAGAGCACGCCCATGGAGATCAGCGCGATCACCATGAAGGCGCCCATGTCGGGCTCGCGCAGCAGCAGGAAGCCGGTGAAACCCAGCGCCACGGCCATCGGCCAGACGGCGCGCAGGAAGTCTTCCTTCACTTCCATCTTGCGCGTCATGTAGCTGGCGGCGTAGAGGCACATCGCCACCTTGGCCAGCTCGCTGGGCTGGAAGTTGAGCACGCCCAGCGGGATCCAGCGCCGCGAGTTGTTCACCACCTTGCCGATGAAGGGCAGCAGCACGAGCACCAGCAGCACCAGCGCGGTGACGAACAGCCAGGGCGCCGCCTTCTCCCAGGTGGCCACCGGCACCTGCACGACGAGCAGCGCCGCCAGCACCGCCAGGCCGATCTGCATGGCGTGGCGGGTGAGGAAATGGGTGTGGGCGTAGCGCGCGAACTTCGGGCTGTCGGGCAGCGCCACCGAGGCGCTGTAGACCATCACCAGGCCGAGCGCGAGCAGGCCCACCACCACCCAGACCAGCGCCTGGTCGAAGGCCATCAGGCGCGGCGGCGCGCCGGTGCCCACGTTGATCCAGTCACGCACCGGCACGGCGGCGCCGGCATCGGCGTCCTTGTCGCGGCCGACGAGGCGCGCCAGGCGCTCGCGCCAGCGGCCCGCGCCCAGGCGTGCAGTGAGCGTCGCGGCGTTCATGCGCCGATCTCCCCGCGCTCGGCGGCCAGCGCGTTCACCGTGGCGACGAAGACCTCGGCGCGGTGCGCGTAGTTGCGGAACATGTCCAGGCTGGCGCAGGCCGGGCTGAGCAGCACGGCGTCGCCGGCGTGCGCACGCTCGAAGCACCAGCGCACCGCGGCTTCCAGCGTGTCGTGGCGCTGCAGCGGCAGCGCGATGCCGGCCAGCGCCTGCTCGATGCGCGGCGCGTCGCGGCCGATGGTGGCGACGGCGCGCGCATGGCGTGCTATGGGCGCGGCGAGCGGCGCGAAATCCTGACCCTTGCCGTCGCCGCCGAGGATGACCACCAGCCTGGCCGGCGCCTTGTCGGCGCCCAGGCCGTCGAGCGCGGCGACGGTGGCGCCGACATTCGTGCCCTTGCTGTCGTCGAAGGCATCGACGCCGCCCACCGTGGCCACGAACGCCACGCGGTGCGGCTCGCCGGCGTATTCGCGCAGGCCGTGCAGCATGGGCGCGAGCGGGCAGCCGATGGCCGTGGCCAGCGCCAGCGCGGCCAGTGCGTTGGCAGCGTTGTGGCGCCCGCGCACGCGCAGCGCGTCGGCGGGCATGAGGCGCTGGATGTGCAGTTCTTCTTCCGCGTCGCCCTTGCGATGCTTGAGCGTCTCGTCGGCTTCCATGGCACGCACCAGCCAGGCCATGCCGTTCTCGTGGCGGATGCCGAAGTCGCCCGGGCGCGTCGGCTCGCCGAGGCCGAAACGAACCACATGGCGTTCGATCGGCTTGGCGTTGCGGCCCTTGACCGGGATCGGCTCGGGCACCAGCTTCTCGACCGCCGCGTCGTCGCGGTTGATCACCATCACCGCATCCTTGCCGAACACGCGCGCCTTGGCGGCGATGTAGGCGGCCATGCTGCCGTGCCAGTCGAGATGGTCTTCGGTGATGTTGAGCACCGTGGCGGCGTCCGGCTCGAAGCCCTTGGCCTCGTCGAGCTGGAAGCTGGAGAGTTCGAGCACCCACACCTCCGGCAGCGGCTGCGGCTCTTCCTCGCGCGCCGCGGCATCGAGCGCCTCGGCCAGCGTCTGCAGCATGGTCGGGCCGATGTTGCCGGCCATCGCCACACGGCGGCCGGTGCGCTCGACCAGCAACGCCGTCATCGCGGTGGTGGTGGTCTTGCCGTTGGTGCCGGTGATGGCGAGCAGCTTGGGCGCATAGCCGCGCTCTTCCTTCAGATCGGCCAGCGCACGCGCGAACAGCTCGAGCTCGCCCTGCACCAGGATGCCGCTGTCGGCGGCACGCGAGAGCGGCGCAGCGATGCGTGCGTCGGCAGGCGCGAGGCCGGGGCTCTTGAGGACGAGCTTCACGCCGGCGAAGGCCTCGTCGGAGAGCTCGCCGCGCAGGCGTTGCGCGGCCGGCAATGTCTCGGCCAGCGCGGCATCGCCCGGCGCGGCATCGCGCGAATCCCACACGCGCACGCGCGCGCCGTGGCGCTCGCACCAGCGCGCCATCGCGAGGCCCGATTCGCCGAGGCCGAGCACCAGCACGTCGATGTCGTTGAGGTGCTTCATCGCAGTTTGAGCGAGGCCAGCCCGACCAAGCACAGCAGCATGGTGATGATCCAGAAGCGCACGACGACCTGCGTCTCCTTCCACCCCGACTTCTCGAAGTGGTGGTGCAGCGGCGCCATCAGCAGGATGCGCCGGCCTTCGCCGTACTTCTTCTTCGTGTACTTGAACCAGCTCACCTGCGCCATCACCGACAGCGCCTCCAGCACGAAGACGCCGCCCATGATCCCCAGCACGATCTCCTGGCGCGTGATCACGGCGATGGTGCCGAGCGCGCCGCCGAGCGCGAGCGCGCCCACGTCGCCCATGAACACCTGCGCCGGATAGGCGTTGAACCAGAGGAAGGCCAGCCCCGCGCCGGCCATCGCGGCGCAGAAGATCAGCAGCTCGCCCGCGCCCGGGATGTGCGGGATCAGCAGGTAGCGGCTGAATACCGCGTTGCCGGTGACGTAGGCGAAGATGCCCAGCGCCGAGCCCACCAGCACCACCGGCATGATGGCCAGGCCGTCGAGCCCGTCGGTGAGGTTGACGGCATTGCTCGCGCCGACGATCACGAAGTAGGTCAACGCGATGAAGCCGAATACGCCCAGCGGGTAGCTCACCGTCTTGAAGAAGGGCACGATCAGGTCGGCCTTGGGCGGCAGGTCGTTGGAGAAGCCGCTCTGCACCCAGCGCAGGAAGAGTTCCAGCACGCGCAGGTTGGAGGTCTCCGACACGCTGAAGGCGAGGTAGAGCGCCGCCAGCAGGCCGATCACCGACTGCCAGAAATATTTCTCGCCCGAGCGCATGCCCTCGGGGTTCTTCTGCACCACCTTGCGCCAGTCGTCGACCCAGCCGATGGCGCCGAAGCCCATGGTCACGATCATCACGATCCAGACGAAGCGGTTGCTCCAGTCGAACCACAAGAGCGTGGCCACGCCGATGCCGATGAGGATCAGCACGCCGCCCATGGTCGGCGTGCCGCTCTTGGCGAGGTGTTCCTTGACGCCGTACTCGCGGATCGGCTGGCCGATCTTCAGCTCGGCCAGCCGCCGGATCACCCAGGGCCCGAAGGCCAGGCCGATGAGCAGTGCCGTCAGCGCCGCCATCACGGCGCGGAAGGTGAGGTACTGGAAGACGCGGAAGAAGCCGAAATCCGGCGAGAGCGTCTGCAGCCATTGCGCGAGGCTAAGCAGCATGGGCGCCTCCTTCGCTCTGCGCGCTCAGCGCGGCGACCACGCGTTCCATCTTCATGAAGCGCGAGCCCTTGACGACGATGGACGCGGCCGCAGGCGCGTTCTTCAGCTCGGCGATCAGCGCCTCGACGCTCTCGAAATGCCGCGCGCCGGCGAAGGCGGCCGCCGCATGGCGCATCAGCTCGCCCGTGCACCACAGCGTCTCGACGCCGCGCTGCTGCGCGTAGCCGCCCACCTCGGCGTGGAAGGCCGGGCCCTGGTTGCCGACCTCGCCCATGTCGCCCAGCACCAACCAGCGCGGGCCGGGCAGCGCGGCCAGCACGTCGATGGCGGCGCGCACCGAGTCGGGGTTGGCGTTGTAGGTGTCGTCGACCAGGGTGACGCTGCGGCCGCTGCGCTGCAGCGTCTTCAGCTGCGAGCGGCCCTTGACCGGCTGGAAGCCCTCCAGCCCGCGCCGCACCGCGGCTAGCGGGCAGCCGGCGGCGAGCGCGCTGGCCGCGGCGGCGAGCGCGTTGCGCAGGTTGTGCGCGCCGGCCACGTGCAGCGCGAAGCTGGCCACACCGACGGGCGTGCGCATCTGCACCGCCCAGTGGTCGCCCCTCCAGTCGGCGCGGCCCGTCACCTCGGCCTCGCCCTCGGTGGCGAAGCGCATCAGGCGCCGTGCGCCGGCCAGTTTCCGCCACAGCGGCGCGTGCGCCGCATCGTCGGCCGGGAACACCGCGATGCCGTCGGCCGGCAGCGCCGCGATGACGCTGCCGTTCTCGCGCGCCACCGCTTCGACGCTCGCCATGAATTCCTGGTGCTCGCGCTGCGCGTTGTTGACCAGCGCGACGCCGGGTGCGGTGATCGCGGCGAGCTGGGCGATCTCGCCCGGGTGGTTCATGCCCAGCTCGACCACGGCCGCGCGATGCTGAGCGCGCAGGCGCAGCAGCGTCATCGGCACGCCGATGTGGTTGTTCAGGTTGCCCTCGGTGGCGAGCGCGGCCTCGCCGCGCCAGGCGCGCAGGATGGCCGCGATCATCTGCGTGACCGTGGTCTTGCCGTTGCTGCCCGTCACCGCGATCAGCGGCAGCGTGTGCGCGGCGCGCCAGGCGCCGCCTAGCGCGAGCAGCGCGGCACCGCTGTCAGCCACTTCGAGGCCGGCGAGGCCAGCAGCTTCCAGGCCGCGTTCGGCCAGCGCCGCGACCGCACCACCGGCCTTGGCCTGCGGCAGGAAGTCGTTGGCGTCGAAGCGCTCGCCGCGCAGCGCGACGAAGAAGTCGCCGGCACGCAGGCTGCGCGTATCGCTGTGCACGCGTTCGACGGCGATGCCACCGTCGCCGACCAGGCGCGAGCCGGGCAGCAGCGCGTGCAGGCGTTGCAGGGTCGCCATGCTCATGCGCGCACCTCCAGCGCCTTGCGCGCTTCGGCGACGTCGGAGAACGGCTGCTTCACGCCCGCGATCTCCTGGTAGTCCTCGTGGCCCTTGCCCGCCAGCAGGATCACGTCGGCCGGCGCGGCCTCGCGCACGCTGGCGACGATGGCCGCGCGGCGATCCTCGATCACCTTCACCGCCTGCGCGTCGCCGCTCAGGCCGGCACGGATCTGCGCCAGGATGGCCGAGGGCGCCTCGTGGCGCGGGTTGTCGCTGGTGAGCACGACGCGGTCGGCCAGGCGCTGCGCGATCGCGCCCATCAGCGGGCGCTTGGCGGTGTCGCGGTTGCCACCGCAGCCGAATACCGCCCACAGCCGGCCGCCGCGCTGCGTGGCGAAGGGGCGCAGCGCAATGAGCGCCTTCTCGAGCGCATCGGGCGAATGGGCGTAGTCGACCACCACCTCGGGGCCGGCGCGCGACGCTTCGACGCGCTGCATGCGCCCCGGCACCGAGCTCAGCACCGCGCAGGCGGCGGCGGCCTCGGCCAGCGGCACGCCGAGCGCACGCAAGCCCCCGATCACGGCCAGCAGGTTGGAGACGTTGTATTCGCCGATCAGCGCGCTGCGCACCGGCGCGCGCGCCGCGCCCTCGACCACCTCGAAGCCCAGCCCGCCATCGGCGTAGGCGATGCGCTCGGCACGCAGCCGCGCATCGCGCCGCAGCGAGTAGGTCCAGGCCTCGGGGCCGCGCAGTTGCGCCGCGAGTTCCTCGCCCTTGGGGTCGTCGAGATTGATCACCGCGGCACGCAGGCCCGGCCAGTCGAACAACACGCGCTTGGCGTCCCAGTAGGCCGCCATGCTGCCGTGGTAGTCGAGATGGTCTTGCGTGAAGTTGGTGAACAGCGCCACCGCGAAACGCGTGCCCGAGAGGCGCTGCTCGACCACGCCGATCGACGAGGCTTCGATCGCGCAGGCGGCGAAGCCCTGGTCGGCGAAACGGCGCAGCGACTGCTGCACGGTCACCGGGTCGGGCGTGGTCAGGCCGGTGAACTGCAGGCCTTGCGGCGGCTCACCCACCCCGAGCGTGCCGATCACGCCGCAGCGCTTGCCGAGCTGGCGCAGCGCCTGTGCCGTCCACCAGGCCGTCGAGGTCTTGCCGTTGGTGCCGGTGGTGGCCACCACCGCCAGCGATTCGCTCGGCCGACCGTAGAACTCGTCGGCGATCTCGCCGGTGCGGGCCTTGAGGCCCGCGAGCGCGGCCACCGGTGCATCGGCGCCGAAGTCGAAACCCGCCACGCCCTCGGCCTCGACCAGGCAGGCCGAGGCGCCGGCGACCAGCGCCGCCTTCACGTACTGCCGCCCGTCGAGCGCGTAGCCCGGCCAGGCGATGAAGGCATCGCCCGCTTGCACACGGCGGCTGTCGGTGGCCAGGCCGCGCACGCCGCGGTGCGCCAGCCATTCGCAGGCGGCGCGCGTGTCGGCCAGGTGTTGAAGTGCGTGCAGGCCGGCCATCAGAAGCTCTCCTGCACCGCGGGAATGTCGTGCGAGACGATCTGCGACTTCACATCGAGATCGGGCGGCACGCCCATGGCGCGCAGCGTCTGCTGCACCACCTGGCTGAAGACCGGCGCGGCCACGTCGCCGCCGAAATATTTGCCGGCCTTGGGCTCGTCGATCATCACCGCGACGACGATGCGCGGCTTGTCGGCCGGCGCCAGGCCGACGAACCAGCCGCGATGCCGGTCGCTCGCATAGCGCTTCTCGTGCTTGAGCCATTTGCGCGAGGTGCCGGTCTTGCCGGCCACCGAGTAGCCCGGCACCTGCGCCTTCAGTGCCGTGCCGCCGGGCTGCGTGACCATCGCGAGCATCTTGCGCACCGCACGGGCCGTCTGCGCCGAGACGATCTGCTGCGCCGCCGCCGGTGCGGCCGGCTTGCCGTCTTCCGGCAGCACCAGCGAGATCGGCACCATGTCGCCGTCGCGCGCGAAGATGGTGTAGGCCTGTGCCAGCTGCATCAGCGACACCGAGACGCCGTAGCCGAAGCCGACGGTGGCCTGGTCGATCGGCCGCCACGACTGCCAGCCGCGCAGCCGGCCGGTCTCGCGGCCGGGGAAGTCGATCGGCGGCTTCTGGCCGAAGCCGACGCGGGTATAGAAGTCCCAGATCTCGCGCGCCGGCATGGTCATCGCCATCTTGGCGGTGCCCACGTTGCTCGAGCGCTGCACGATCTGCTCGACCGTCATCATCGGCAGCGAGTGCTCGTCGGTGATGGGCAGGCCGGTGATGAAGAGCTGGCGCGGCGTGGCCAGCACCTCGGTGGGACGGAAACGCCCCGACTCCAGCGCCAGCGCGGCGATGAAGGGCTTCATGGTCGAGCCGGGCTCGGCGGTATCGACGAGGGCGAGGTTGCGGCGCGCCGAGAGCACCGTGCCGCCACGCTGCTCGGGCACGAAGCTCGGGTAGTTGGCCATCGCCAGCACGCCGCCGCTTTGCGCATCGAGCACCACCACGCTGCCGCTGGTGGCGCGGTTCTCGGTCACCGCGTCGCGCACGCGCTGGTAGGCGAAGAACTGGATCTTGGAGTCGATGGTCAGACGCAGGTCGTGGCCGTCCACCGGCTGCACGCTCTCGCCGATGTCCTCGACGACGCGGCCGCGCGCGTCCTTGATGACGCGGCGCTTGCCGTCGTTGCCGGCCAGCGCGTGCTCGTGCGCGAACTCGACACCCTCCTGGCCGCGCTCGTCGGCATTGGTCGAGCCGACCACGTGCGCGGCGGCCTCGCCCTCGGGGTACTTGCGCTTGTACTCGCGCTCCTGGTGCACGCCCTTGAGGCCGAGCGCGGCGACATCCCTGCCGACCTGTTCGTCGACCTGGCGGCGCAACCACACGAAGCTCGGGTGGCGCTGCAGGCGCTCGTCGAGCTCGGCGCTGGTCATGCCCAGCGCGCGCGCGAGCTGGCGGCGCTGGTTGCGGTCGGCGTCGAGATCCTTGGGGATCGCCCAGATCGACGGCGAGGGCACGCTGACGGCCAGGATCTGGCCGTTGCGGTCGAGGATGCGGCCGCGGCTGGCCGGCAGATCGATGTTGCGCGCGAAGCGGATCTCGCCCTGGCGCTGGAAGAAGGCGTTGCCCAGCACCTGGATGTAGAGCGCGCGGCCGAGCAGCACGATGAAGCTCGCGGCCACCAGGCCGACGATGAACTTCGAGCGCCAGGGCGGCGTCTTCGAGGCCAGCAGCGGGCTGGTCGAATAAGCGACGCTGCGCGCCGGCAGCGCACCGCCGCGCGGGCGTTGCGCATCGGCCTTGCGGGCGAACACACGGTCGAACAGGCGCGCGAAGCGCTTCTTCTTCATCGCGCCGCTCCCGCCGCCGGCGCCGAGGCGGCCATCGCGGCCGCGTAGCTCACATACTGCGTCACCGCCGGCGTGGCGTTGCGCATCGCCAGGCGGTCGCGCGCCAGGCGCTCCACCTTCAGCGGCGTGGCCTGCGCCTGGCGCTCGGCCTGCAGGCGCTCGAACTCGGTGGCCAACGCC
>WBZV01001466.1_pt1 | contig 10614 bp, 9 predicted proteins | sample 5204221 | NCBI WGS metagenome assembly WBZV01 (sample SAMN12344360, study PRJNA552823) | activated sludge metagenome | biome: Activated sludge suspended growth; feature: Nitrification reactor; material: Wastewater; isolation source: activated sludge from nitrification reactor of wastewater treatment...
AGTATTTGTTGAAGTTTCTACAGGAAGGAAAACTCACCAAAAAAGATTTACTGGATTTCTATCAAGGAGAAGAAGTGAAAGAAGAATTTAAAAGTATTGAAAAAGAAATTTCAGAAAAGTATTTGTAACACATGCTCACCTCCCCACAACTCCGCTCGCAAGTAGATAACCTCTGGAACCGTTTCTGGTCCGGAGGAATATCGAATCCGCTTACTGCTATTGAGCAGATGAGCTATTTGATATTCCTGAAACGGCTGGAGGATATTGACAATGCCAATGCCGCTGCTGCCAAACGGAGGAAGCTGGATTATAAATCAGTTTTCAACCAGCGCAACCAGAAATGCAAGTGGAGCTATTGGAGCCAGTTGCCGGGCGATGAAATGTTGCGACATGTGCGAGATGTGGTGTTTGAGTTTCTGCGTAACCTCGGCAGCGAAACCAGTTCGTTCACGCAACACATGGAAGATGCCATGTTCAGTATTCCCAAAGCATCGCTGCTGCAGGAAGCCGTAAAGATTATTGACGATATGCACATCAGCGAGCAGAACATTGATGTGCAGGGCGACCTCTACGAATACCTGCTCGGGCAACTGAGCACGGCAGGCAAAAACGGGCAGTTCCGCACACCGCGCCACATCATCCGCATGATGACCAAGCTGGTTGACCCCAAACCCGGTGAGCGCATCTGCGATCCGGCTGCGGGCACTGCGGGTTTCCTCGTGTCGGCTTACGAGCACATCCTCGAAACCAACACTTCGCCCGACATTCTCACTTACGATGAAGAAGGAAAGGCGCACAACCTCATCGGTGATAAGATTGACCCGAAGATTCACAAGTTCCTAAAGAGCCATGCACTTACGGGCTACGACTTTGATGCCACCATGGTGCGCATGGGTGCCATGAACCTGATGCTGCACGGGGTTGACAACCCGAACTTCCGCTATGCCGATGCGCTGAGCAAGCAGTTCAGCGAGAAGCAATGTTACGATGTGGTGCTTGCCAACCCGCCTTTCAAAGGAAGCATTGACGAGAGCGACATGAACGAACGCTTTTCGGTGAAAACGAAAAAGACCGAGCTGCTGTTTGTGGAACTCATTTACGATTTGCTGGAGAGTGGCGGGCGCGCAGCCGTGATTGTGCCCGATGGCGTGCTGTTCGGCACCAGCAATGCACACCAGGGCGCGCGCAAGCTGCTCGTTGACCGCTGCAAGCTGGAAGGCATCATCTCCATGCCTTCGGGAGTGTTTAAGCCGTATGCGGGCGTGAGCACGGCTGTGCTCATCTTCACCAAAGGCGGAACAACGGACAAGGTGTGGTTTTTCGATATGCAGGCAGATGGTTTCAGCTTAGACGACAAGCGGCAGAAAGTGGCAGAGAATGATATTCCTGAAATACTGAAAGAGTGGAATGCGCGCACTGCGAAAAGCAAAAACAAGAAAGTGGTGATGGTGGATGCAAGCGAGATAAAGAAAAACAAATATGACCTCAGCATATCGCGCTACAAGCCCGTGGAGCATAAAGCCGTTGAATACGAAAAGCCCGAAGCGCTGATGGATAAAGTGATGATGCTGGAAGAAGAAATTGTGGAGTATGTGAGAACGATTAAGAAAAATATGCGATGAAAGAAGTTGCCTTAACTGATGTTGTTTTTTTTCAAGAAGGCCCTGGTGTAAGAAATCATCAATTTACACTTGACGGAGTTAAATTGATGAATGTTAGAAATATAGTTGAAAATAAAATTGTTCTTGACAACACAGAAACACACATATCTGAAGAGGAGGCATATGGGAAGTATAAACATTTTTTAGTTGATGAAGGAGATTTAATCATTGCAAGTTCGGGAATTAAAGTCGATTACTTCCATAAAAAAATTGCATTCGCCAAAAAGGAACATTTACCTCTTTGTATGAATACATCAACCATCAGGTTTAAGACTTTAGATAAAAGCAAACTTGATATTGATTACTTCCGTTATTTTTTAATGACAGATTATTTTGCCCGACAAGTCAATTATTTTATCACAGGTTCAGCGCAATTAAATTTTGGACCGAGTCATCTAAAACAAATGAACGTTCTTTTGCCTTCGATTGAAGAGCAAAAAGAAATTGTCTCTGTTTTATCTAAAGCCGATGCAGCGCGGCAAAAGCGCAAACAAGCCAACCAACTCACCGAACAATTTCTTCAATCGGTTTTTCTTGTTATGTTTGGTGACCCGGTGAGGAATGAGAAGGGGTGGGAAGTAAAAAGATTGGAAGATATTTCTGATAGAACACAGATAGGTCCATTTGGAACTCAACTTCACGAAGAAGATTATATTGAGAATGGAATTCCATTAATCAATCCAAAGCATATCGTTGATGGTAGAATTGAAATTGACTCAAAGCAAACAATTTCAAAAGAGAAATTTGAAACGCTAACAAATTATCATTTGCAAATTGGTGATGTGATAATTGGAAGAAGAGGTGAAATGGGAAGATGTGCGCTCGTTTCAGAAAAAGAAAATGGATGGTTGTGTGGAACAGGAAGCTTGTTTATTCGCCCAAACGAAAAACTTAATCCATCTTATTTGATATTTGTATTGAGACAAGAAACATTTATTAGAGAACTTGAAAATAAAGCTCAAGGAGTAACAATGATGAATTTGAATTTGACAATAATCAATAACCTTGACATTCCACTTCCGCCACTTCCCCTCCAACAAAAATTTGCAAGCATAGTGAAGCAGGTAGAACAACTGCGCGCCAAACAAAGAGAGAGTGAAAAGGAGCTGGACAACTTATTTAACAGCTTAATGCAACGCTATTTTGGAAACCAATAATATAATAAGAAAGGAGCTGGTTCCTCCCGATAGCTTCCGGGAAGCTATTATAGTGCTCATGAGTTTGATTCAAAGTTATCATTTCTAAACTTTTAATAAATCGTATTATGCAAATAACCGCAGACAAAGAATTGCTAAAAGCACAGATAAAACAGGCCTTAATAAAGTTAAAAACCCGCAAAGAAGATGACAAAACAAAAACAATGTTTGTAGTGACTTACGCAGCCGTAATATCTGCATTAACAACAATTTTAATTGGATTGTCCTCATACCTAAGCTCCTATTCGATATATTTTAATATAGCAGCATTAATTACAAGTGCATCAGTTACCGTAATACATTCTTGGGACAAACTCTTTAGCCACAAGAAACTATGGTTACTCGAAGTACAAATTTACAGAGAATTAAAAGATCTGGAAGAAGATATTGAACATCTTGAGAAAACTGGAAACCTTCATCAAGAAAATATAAACGAGTGTTATGTTCGCTACAAACAATCAATTAGAAAATGGAATTCTGAATGGCAAGAAATGAGGATATCAGAATGATTTGTTGTGCTTATATTTAAAATAAAGTTGATTCTGAATTTGCTACCAATCTACCTTTAATTAAAAGCAATGCCAAAGACTATTATTAAGGTCAAAAAAGACTTATATAATGATCACTTACTTGAAGGCCATTTTGATTTCATGAATTTCTTAGAAATCTTGGATAAATATTCAGTTTCCATTGATACGCTAAACAACTTTTATATAGTTGTAAACAATGAATTCCAAGCCCCAGTTTATTTATCTGCTCTTAAAATATTGAAATCTCATTCTAATGATCCAAGTATTATAGGGCGCAAAATACCACTTTCATCTTATTTTGAAGGCTACGATCAAGGCCTTAAAATGGAAATTACACCTGGCATTAATAGAATAGTATACGTTATAGAAAATATTACTTCGATTTTTGAGTCTAAGATCCCACCATTTCATTTTGACAACAGCTATGTTTACTCTAAATTTCCAGGAGGTCCCATTTCCAGTGTAAAAGGTTTTAGCGATGAATTGTGGTTTGAGTATGGAGTTCAAATTGGGAAAGAAAAGCAGGCTTGGGAAATCGTCATGAAGAATCTTGATTCATTTGTAAATTATTTGGATAAAAAACGAGAAAGTAAACCAGATGAAGATTATGGATCAAATTTATACAATACTATTATAGAAATTAGACGAATAATATCAAGTGATGAACTTGTAAGTGATGAGTTAGACTCATTACTTAAAAACGAAGATCCAAAAGTTGCTAAAATCCGTAATAATTTTGATAAAATATCAATAATGGATGTTTATAATCATTTTAAAATTGGTCTTGTTGATAAAAAATATTTAACAGATGAGGAATTGATCAACTTCCTGAAGTTAGCATTTGAACATCAAATTCTTCCCAAAAAACGATTTAAAATTAAAAATGCAAAAACTAAGCAAATTGTTGTAAGTCTTTTCTATAAATACTATAAAGACATCGCGGGCAGACCACATCGCAAGCAAAAAGAATATGCCGCTCTTTTAGGCGAATACTTTGAGGGTTACAACACTAAAAATGTGAGTAGTAATTTCAATAAATAGTGCCTAATTTCTTTACGAAAGTTACGAAACTCACATTAAACATTACGAAACTTCTACGAAAATTACTTAAATTACTTATATCTCCTTAACTGGCATTGAAAGTAATAGGTTTGCGACAGTTAAAAATAAACTGAATGCAAGAGAAAATTTTGACCTATAATGATTTGCCGGAAGCTCTTTCTCAGGTTAGAAAGGATTTAAGCTATATCAAACAATTTCTACTTGAACATAGATCAGGACAGAATCCTGATTTAAATCCTTGGATGAACATATCTGAGATATGTAATTATTTACCGGACAAGCCGACAAAAAACACAATTTATTCTTGGGTTCAAAAAAAATCTATACCATTTCATAAAGGACCTAAGATACTCTACTTTCTAAAATCTGAAATAGATGACTGGATGAAAGAAGGAAGAAAGATCACTTCAATTGGTCCAGTCACTCCACCGGAAATTTATTTAAAACCAAATAAAAAACTTAAAAAATGAAAAAGAACAAACAAAATTTAACAGATGCCAACAATGAAATGAAGGCAAGACCAAATTTGAATCCAGAGTTTGACAACCTTCTATCTAATCCGGATACGTTTTTAAGGCATATTACTGAAATTACAAAAGCTGATGCACCAATTTGTTTTAGTAGTATCTTAAACGAACTACTACTACAAATTACTCAAATAGATTATGAAAGCCTTGCCTTTCCCCAAAAAGAAAACCTAATAGCCAAACTTAAACTTATTGATGAATCCATTTTAAACCCTGATGTAAGCATAGATATAGAAGCATTGGAAATCGAAAGAGACAATAGAAAAGAAATCAAAAAGCAATTAGATAGCTTAAAATTAAATAATAAGCATTTACTAATTCTATCAATTGAGAATATACTTAAGATTGCCGAAGAAAATAATTGGGGGATCTGCAAAAACCACAATTTCATTTATTTATATAATGGAGCATATTGGAGTTCAATTGATAAAGAATTTTTCCAGAAGTTTTTAGGTGAAGCTGCTGAAAAAATGGGAGTTAGCAAATATAATGCAAGATTTTTTACATTTAGAGAGCAACTCTTTAAACAATTCATCGCAACAGCATACTTACCTGCACCTGAATCTCCGAAAGATGTGGTAATTATTAATTTGAAAAACGGAACATTTGAAGTGGGCCAAAATGGAAAGAAAATACGGCCTTTTGACAAATCTGACTTCCTCACCTATCAACTTCCTTTCGAATATAATCCATGTGCTACAGCACCTATGTTTCAAGCCTATCTTAACAAAGTCGTTCCAGATGAACAGAAACAAAAAATACTATCCGAATACCTGGGATCAGTCTTTATTAGAAATGGTAATTCAAGCATTAAATTGGAGAAAGCCCTCATTTTATTTGGAACTGGCGCAAACGGAAAATCCGTATTCTTTGAAGTTTCAAATGCGTTATTAGGTTCTCAAAATGTGAGTTCATTTTCAATACAGCAGCTAACAGATGCAAATGGATATTTCAGAGCCGAATTGGCAAATAAACTTGTGAATTATGTTTCTGAAGGAAGTGGCATTTTTGATAGCTCATTATTAAAGCAGCTAATTTCTGGTGAACCTGTCGGTGCAAGATTACCTTACGGAAACCCTTTCACTCTCACCAATTATGGAAAATTGATTTTTAACTGTAATGATTTACCCAAAGTACTGGAAAATAATCATGCTTATTACAGAAGGCTTTTACTTGTTTCATTTGATATTACGATTCCTGAGGCCGAACAGGACAAAGAATTACATACTAAGATCATTCAAAATGAACTTTCTGGTGTTTTTAATTGGGTATTAGAAGGCCTTCAAAGATTATTAGCACAAAAAGGTTTTTCCAACTGCGATGCTGTTTACAAGGCTATAGATTTATACAAAAAACAATCAGATAGTGTATTATTATTTATTGAAGAGAATGAATACGAAAAGTGTGCTGATAATTATATTTTGATCAAGGAATTATATAAAGAATATAAAGACTTCTGTATTGAAGATAACTACAGACCCGTTGGCAAGTCAAAATTTATTAAAAGATTAAACAGCTTGGAAGTATTAACCGAGAGAAAAAATAGTGGAAATGTAGCTTATATAGCTAAAAACGACAATTCTTCTAAAATCGATATTCCATTTTAAATCAAAATAAAAGATGTTTATAATCATTCACCATTTACACCTTTTTCACTTATGAGATTTAATGGATACCGATACAGATTTGATAAGGGAAGTAAAAAGTTTCCCTGTCCGCAATGCGAGAAAAGTAGACTTGTCCGCTATGTTGACGTAGAGACAGGGGAATACCTGCCAAGCCAATATGGAATATGTGATAGAAAAGCAAATTGTGGATATTATTTAAATCCGTATAAGGATGGATATCACAAACAAAATTTTAACCTTAAAAATGTTCAAATCCAAAAATGCCCGAAAAATAACGGCAACAATATTAAATTACTGAATCCGATTCCGAATGAAATTTTATTTGAAACATTAAGATCTGAGAGCTATCAACAAAATGTGTTCATTCAAAACCTGATGCATCATGTTGCCTATCCATTTGATCCAAAAGATATTGAAAAAGTAATTTCTCAATATTATTTAGGAACAGTTTGCGATGGAGATATGTCGGGTGGTATCACCTTTCCTTTTATAAATATTCAGGGCCATGTAAGGGCTATTCAAGTAAAGAGATTCGACCAAAACAACCATACCACAAGGACGAGTTTTATACATTCCATAATTCAAAAGCAATATCTGGATAAAAAGGAAGTAATCCCCAATTGGTTAAAAGGCTATTTAAAAAACGAAAAAATTGTTGCCTGCTCCTTTGGAGAACACCTTGTAAATAAATTTCCTCTCAATCCAGTTGCTTTAGTTGAAGCACCGAAAACAGCAATTTATGCTACATTATATTTTGGATTCCCGGATAATCCAGCCAATTTTCTTTGGCTTGCTGTATACAATTTGAGCAGCCTGAGTTATGAAAAATGCAAAGTTTTAAAAGGTCGCAAAGTTTATTTGTTTCCTGATTTATCTAAAAATGGTCATGCCTTTAATCTTTGGAGTAAAAAGGCCAAGGAACTTCAACAAAGTATACCTGGAATTCAAGTAAAGGTTTCGGATTTACTGGAAATCAATGGAGTAGAAACGGAAAAATCTACTGGTTTAGATCTGGCTGATTTTATAATAAAATTAGATTGGAGAAGTTTCAGGCCAAAAAAAACAATACTACAATACGAGCAATTGCCGGCTGAACAAATTATAGCTGATACAAAATGTGATACAATCCAAGCTTCATTTAGTGAAAATGGTGAAAAAAGTGAAGCTCAAAAAACAAATCCTAATTGCGATTCTGTTCCGGCATTTATTGATAATAATGGTCGATTGTTTATTGAAACGCCAGTAGGCAAAACCTTTACTGTCTATCCTTCCATTGATGATTATAATCAAAGAAAATGTATTCCCATATTTATAGATAAAAATCAAATAGATTTGGCATTCATGAAGGAAGTAAGATTAAATCTCAACACACTTTCAATAGATGTTCAGTCGCTAAAAAGGATTGGTTGAAATGTGAATTTGATTTGGGGTAGCTTAACTATACAATGACTCTCGGGCCAATTCTTCAGCTCCCCCTGGTGGAAGATCCATCTTTTTGTACATGTCTAAATTCATTTCATATTCGGTTTGCTTCTTCAATGCCGTTTGCTTCAAGGTGCCGTCTTTTTTTAGTTCCTTGTAATAAGTGTGATGAGTATCCTTGATATATGATATCCAGTTTTTACCCACCCAATTAAGCTCTTGATCGTTTGACATTTTTAAGTGCTTTTAAAATTGTCCTGTTTGAAATCTTCCAGTGATAAAAATAATTTTATTATAATAAATAACATTGAGCCTATATAGCAGTAGTCGAAAACATTAAAGTTTAGGGAAATTAAAAAATCGAGAGACTTAAAAATAAATATCTTAAAACTACTATTAAAAATAAGATCGATGAGAATTAAGCCAATTGAAAAGAAGCCTAACAAAATTATTCTTTCGATTGTATTGAGTTTTCCTTTTACAAATACAATTTCTGAATCCCAATTGTTGAAATAAGTATATGGATCTATCAATTTAATGTAATTGTTTGCATCGTCACGACAATTAAATACATACTTACTCGCTAATGCCGCTTCAATGTTTTCGCTAAATATTCTTTTAATCTTATCAATTCCATAATGAAAGTCTTCAAAATTATTAGGATAATCTTCTTCTTTCTTAGGTATATACAATAAGTTAATTAGATAATATCCATATTTAACATTTTTATCTCTAATGACATACTTTGGGACGGGAAAATTTATCCAAAAGGTAAGATAGCCAATAATAATTTCTATAATAGATTTGAATTCAAAGTGTTCCTTTGCAAAGCAATTATTTAATCCGTTGGTTTTTATTACTTTCAAAGCATCGTGATCGCTCAAAAATTCCATGCAAAAATCTCTTCTACAATCAACTGTCCAAACTCGACCATTCGCATTTAACTCTTTTAGTTTATTTCCTTCTTTATCAGTTATAGTATAATATCGCTTCCGCAATCTTATATTTTCTGTCCAGAGCTTGTATCTTTTCATATTCTGATTAAGTTTAGAGCCGTTTAATTATTAAATTTGAGGTTTAATTTTCCTCTGAGTCTGGTGAATCATTCAGTCACTTGATAAAACCAGATTCCTATTTTATGTGCTCTGTTTAAGATCGAGACAATTACAAAAAAAAATTAAACGATTTTTAATGGCTCCTTTTTATTATTCTGGTTGAATCCTTACCAGAGAATAAAAATAAAAAGCGTGGATTCATAGCTATCCACGACTGAGGCACTGAGATGCCTGCAAGGTTAAATAACCCGAACCCACGCGTAGCGTGGGCATCAGTTACTTAGTCCTTGCTTTAAAATTTCTCAGTTTTCAGTCGCAAAGTAGACTAACGCCTATATTTTATCGAGGCCAATTTAACAAGAATTCCCTAAATCAATGCCTATTTTTATACCATTGTTTGTTTTGTTGGAATTCAAAAATGAAAATTATTGATTGACACGAAATTAAATCATATAAGCCCTTTCACGTCCAGTAAGCAAAATTTCCGGATCCCCCCTCCACTATTTCAAAAGCTAACATTCCAAATATTCGGCTTTACATTCCCTTGACTTTGAGTCCACTTACGAGAAAAATACTATGTCGTCAATGGCAATCGACAGGTTATCATAATTGGTATAACATTCTAAGTTCACCCTTCTCTTGTTGATCTTGTAGGATTGTAATTTAAGGTGCAATTTCAACATCGTCAATTTGAACATCCGATTTGCCCTATTAATTTTATTTAAACTCTTATTAAAATTTATGCAACATTTGTGCTAAAATAAATTAATCATTTTGATAGTACGTAATCATGTACAATAGTTGATTGCGTTTTTTAAATCAATCAAACTCAAGAGGCAGGAAATGCTAAATTTATTTAAGGTATGATTGATTTTACTTGTATGGCAAATTACTTTCTTGAGTTTGCGGAGAATTTGACATCACTGAATCAGAAAACAACAAAGAATACAACTTTTAATATTTATCCAATTTTTTGACGCATTAATTTTATCACCTTGTATGCAAACTGTATGCAAATAAAAAAGGAGTCATGAAAATTACTTCATAACTCCTTGATTTTCAGTCGGGGCGGAGGGATTCGAACTCTCGACCCCCTGCTCCCAAAGCAGGTGCGCTAACCGGACTGCGCTACGCCCCGAACTATTTGTTACTGGGAAATCTCATCCCAATAAATCAGCGGAGGGGGAGGGATTCGAACCCTCGGTACCCTTTTCAAGGTACGACGGTTTAGCAAACCGTTGGTTTCAGCCACTCACCCACCTCTCCATAATTCTTTATTTCTTTCCGATCAAACATTTTTGACCTGTAGTTTTATTTTTGGGAGGGATGCTGACGAACCCGCCAATTCCCTTCCTTACTTTTCTATCTTATTCGATGGCGGTTTGTCAGCATGCTGACAAGCTTCGCTTCGTCAGCATTGGAACCCTCGGTACCCTTTTCAAGGTACGACGGTTTAGCAAACCGTTGGTTTCAGCCACTCACCCACCTCTCCATAATTCTTTATTTCTTTCCGATCAAACATTTTTGACCTGT
>WBZV01001252.1_pt2 | contig 10611 bp, 15 predicted proteins | sample 5204221 | NCBI WGS metagenome assembly WBZV01 (sample SAMN12344360, study PRJNA552823) | activated sludge metagenome | biome: Activated sludge suspended growth; feature: Nitrification reactor; material: Wastewater; isolation source: activated sludge from nitrification reactor of wastewater...
AAGCGCGACGGTCGGTCGATCGAGGAGATCGGTCTGTACCACCCCAAGGAGCAGCCGTCGCTGATCCAGATCGATTCTGAGCGGGTCCAGTACTGGCTCGGCGTCGGTGCACAGCCGACCGAGGCCGTTCTCGCTCTGCTCAAGGTCACTGGTGACTGGCAGAAGTTCAAGGGTGAGGCCGGTGCCGAGGGCACGCTGCAGACCGCCGAGGAGAAGGCCGACCGCAAGTCCGTCTTCGCCGCCGCAGCCGCCGAGGCCGCCGGGCTGAAGGAGGCCGAGGAGAAGGCCCCGAAGAAGCCCAAGGTCGCCCCTGTGGACGAGGCCCCTGCGGCCGAAGCCCCCGCGGAGGAGCCGGCTGCGGAGCAGGCGCCTGCCGAGGAGCCCGCTGCCGAGGAGCCCGCCGCCGAAGCCGGTGACGCCGCGCAGGCCGATGGCTAGGCCTCTGGCAGAGGCCCTGGAGCACCTTGTCTCCGGGATCGTGGACCACCCCGACGACGTGACCGTGCGTGAGAAGCAAGGTCGCGGGCGGGGCACGTTGCTGAAGGTGACCGTCCACCCCGAGGACCTCGGACGCGTCATCGGTCGTGCTGGCCGGACTGCGAAGTCCCTGCGCACGGTCATCAACGCGATCGCTGGTGGTCGTGGCGTGCGCGTCGACTTCGTGGATGTGAACGGCCGCTGACCGAGCAGCGCGTGGCCGTGGGCCGCATAGGCAAGCCGCACGGTGTGCGGGGGTGGGTCACCGTTGTGCCCACCACGGATCAGCCCGAAGAGCGCTTCGCCGAAGGCATTACCGTGTTCATCGACGACCGTCCCCGCACCGTGGTCGAGTCGCGGATCGGGTCGCGACTCATGGTGTTGTTCGACGGATGTCGCGATCGCGACGACGCTGAAGCGCTACGTGGGCGGTGGGTCGAGGTTGTGCTCGGCGACGAGCTACCCGACGACCCTGACGAGTTCTATGACCACCAGCTCGAGGGTCTGCAGGTCCGTGTTGTGGGGCAGACCCGGGGCACGGTCACGGAGGTCCTTCACCTCCCGGGCCACGACGTCCTGGCGGTGGCCACCGATCACGGGCAGGTCCTGATCCCGTTCGTGGTCGATGTGGTGCCGGTGGTCGACCTCGAATCGGGCTTCATCGAGGTCGTGGAGATGGAGGGGCTGTTCGATGCGGATTGACGTCCTCTCGATCTTCCCCGACTACCTGGCTCCGCTGAGGCTCTCGCTGATCGGCAAGGCGATCGAGCGCGGTCAGGTGCTCTTGGGGGTGCACGACCTGCGCGATCACGCCCACGACCGGCACCGGACCGTGGACGACGCCCCCTACGGCGGAGGCCCGGGCATGGTGATGAGCCCGCAGCCCTGGGGGGAGGCCCTCGACGGGGTCCTCAGCGAGGGCAGCGTGGTCGTGATCCCCACCCCGAGCGGCGAGACCTTCACCCAGACTCTGGCCGAGGAGCTCGCCTCGCGCGACCACCTCGTGTTCGCGTGTGGACGGTACGAGGGGATCGACGCCCGCGTGGCGGCGCACTACGCGACGTCACACGAGGTGCGGGAGATCAGCATCGGCGACTACGTGCTGGCCGGCGGTGAGGCGGCGACGCTCGTCATGTGCGAGGCGATCGTTCGCCTGCTTCCCGGGGTGCTGGGTAATCCGCAGTCCGCCGTCGACGACTCGTTCAGCAGGCCTGACGCCCTCCTCGAAGGCCCGGTCTTCACGCGGCCGCCGGTGTGGCGCGGGCTGTCGGTGCCCGACGTCCTGTTGTCCGGCGATCACGCCCGGGTGCAGGCGTGGCGCGACGAGCAGGCGCGCACCCGGACCCGACGATTCCGCGCTGAGGACTAGCCGCCATCGGTGGGCTGCGCCGGGTGTGGCACACTGGAGAGGATCCGTCAGCCACCCGCCACAGGGGGTCACGCTGCGGAGCAAGGGTCAATTCCCGACGCGAACCACCCACCACACACTGCGTTCGTCCTGTGGCGAATGCGAGGAGTACACGATGCACACCCTGGACACCATTGACGCCGCGAGCCTTCGCGACGACATCCCCGACTTCCGCCCCGGCGACACCGTCAAGGTCCACGTCAACGTGGTCGAGGGCGACCGCAAGCGTGTGCAGGTGTTCCAGGGCGTCGTGATCCGTCGCCAGGGTGGCGGTGTGCGCGAGTCGTTCACGGTTCGCAAGGTCAGCTTCGGCGTGGGGGTCGAGCGTACGTTCCCCCTGCACAGCCCGATCATCGACCACATCGAGGTCGTCACCCGCGGTGACGTGCGTCGGGCCAAGCTGTACTACCTGCGCGAACTGCGCGGCAAGGCCGCCAAGATCCGCGAGAAGCGCGACACCACTGGCGCGTGAGCGACACATCGACCAGCGCAGGCGCTGCGGTCTGGCGCTTCCTCAAAGAGATCGTCATCATCCTGGTGGTGGCCCTCGGGCTGTCGTTCCTGGTGCGCACGTTCATCGTGCAGGCCTTCTACGTCCCCAGCCAGTCGATGGAGGACACTCTCATCCCCAACGACCGGATCCTCGCGTCGAAGCTGTCCACGCGGTTCGGCGGCGTCAAGCGCGGTGAGATCGTCGTCTTCCGGGATCCCGGTGAGTGGCTCGACGCCGCGCAGAAGGAGCCGTCGGGCGGAGTCGCAGGCGCGTTGGAATGGGTGGGGTTGCTGCCCAGCAACACCGGTGACGACCTGGTCAAACGGGTGATCGGTGTCGGCGGCGACCACGTACGTTGTTGCAGCACCGATGGGCGCATCGTGCTCAACGGGGTTCCGCTCACTGAGCCCTACATCAAACCCGGTGACACTACCGACGACGTACGTTTCGACGTGGTGGTTCCCGAGGACCGGGTCTTCGTGATGGGCGACAACCGCAACGCGTCGGCCGACTCCCGTTACCACCTCAATGACAACCAGGGCACCGTGCCGGAGGAGAACGTGGTCGGCCGGGTCGTGCTGACCGTGTGGCCCTTCTCCGCGTTCAGTACACATCCCATCCCGCCGATCCCCTTCGACGACCCCCGGCTCGACGAGAACCAGAAGCAGTAGCGGACACGCTCAAGCCCACCGGCACTTCGTCCGGGCTGGCGCATATGGTGTTGCTGTGGTGGGTCCCTCGGCGCTTCCCGTACCCCGCAAGGGCGCGGGTCCTTATGCCTTCGACAACGCCGTGCGCCGCGCCGGCTTCCCACACGTCGCCGGACTCGACGAGGCCGGCAGGGGTGCCTGCGCCGGACCGCTCTACGCGGCGGCCGTGGTCCTGGCGCCGCACACCCGCATCAGCGAACTGGCGGACTCCAAACTCCTGACCCCCGCGGCCCGCGAGCGCGTCGAGGAACGCGTGAAGCGTCTGGCCGTGGCGTGGGCCGTGGCCGCCATCGACGTCGCCGAACTCGACGAGATCGGGCTGCACCGAGCAAACCTCGTCGCGTTCCGGCGGGCGTGGCAGCGGTTGCCGGTGCGGCCCGACTACGCGCTGTGCGACGGCTTCGTGCCCGGCGGGCTGGGGCGACCGCAGTTGGCGGTGTGGAAGGGCGACATGGTCTCAGCGACCATTGCGGCTGCCAGTGTGCTGGCCAAGTGCGCGCGGGATCGCGAGATGGTCGCCCTGCACCAACGTCACCCCGAGTACGGTTTCGACGTGCACAAGGGCTACACGACCTCGGCGCACCGCGATGCCTTGGCGCAGTTCGGTCCGAGCCCGGTGCATCGGCACCGCTTCATCACAGTCCGGCGGGCGATCCGGGAGGGAGCCGCATGAGCGTTGAAGATCTGCAACGGTACGAGAGCGAGGTGGAACTCGATCTGTACCGGCAATACCGCGAGGTGGTAGGGATGTTCCGCCACGTGGTGGAGACCGAGCGTCGCTTCTATCTCGCCAACGACGTGGACATCCAGGTCCGCAGCACCGACGGCGGTGAAGTCTTCTTCGAGGTGCTGCTGCGTGACGTCTGGGTGTGGGACATGTACCGACAGGGCCGCTTCGCCCGGTCCGTACGGATCCTGACGTTCAAGGACGTGAATGTCGAGGACCTGCCGCCTGGGGACAACGCACCGGCCTGATCCACAATCTGCACGTCGTCGACGCGCCTCGGGCGATCTGCGACGCACGATCGGGTCATGGACCTGACGGCGAGCGCGGCGATCGTGCTGAGTGCGGCGGGGCGCACCGGTCACGAAGCGATGGTCGAGCGTGCCTGCGACATCGTGTCCCCGGACCTGCTCTTGGATGCCGCCGAGGCCATCGCTGCGCCCTGGGTGGCGACCGGTGGTTTGCTGCTGACACCGGGGTGCAGCGGTTGGCCGCGGGGTCTGGCCGATCTCGGCCCGGGCGAGCCCTGCGCGTTGTGGGTCCGCGGCACGTCAGGCGTGGAACTCACCCGGATGGTCGCGATAGTCGGCTCGCGTCGCTGCACCCCGTACGGGCGTGACTGCGCACGGATTCTCGCGGAGACGGTGGTGGGTACAGGGCGGGCGGTCGTGTCCGGTGGTGCGTCGGGCATCGATGCCGCCGCTCACCATGGTGCGCTGGGGGTTGGCGGAGCCACGGTTCTGTACGCGGCAGGCGGCGCCGGAACCATGTACCCCGAGAACCACCGTGCCCTCTATCGCGCGGCGCAGGACTCGGGGGCGGTCGTGTGGGAGTTCCCGCCGGGCACTGCGTTGTCGAGGCGTTCATTCCTTCACCGCAACCGATTGATCGCCGCTTCCTCCGGCGTCACCGTGGTGGTAGAGGCATCGCAGCGCTCGGGTGCCCTCAACACCGGGCGTACCGCGGCCGATCTGGGTCGCTTGGTGGTGGGTGTGCCCGGTCGACTCGACAGCCCCGCCTCGGCAGGCGTTCTGCGGGCGATCGCCGACGGCTGGGCGGCGGTACTACTGGGGCCAGATGATCTGGCCGCACTGCTTGACGGAGCCGTCATTTGACTCGCGAATACGACTTGGGCAATCTGAGGTGGTGCAGGATCAGGCGGACGAGACGACCAGGCAGGTCCCGGACCTCGTGGCCGCGATGCCTGCATTCACCGACTACATGAGCCGGGAGCGCGGCTTCTCGCACCACACGTGCACCGCGTATCGCAGGGATGTGCAGGACTTGCTCGTGTTCCTCGACGGTGCGCCGGTGACGACCGCCGGTGTGCGCCGGTGGTTGGCGGCTGCGCGTGATCGTGGAGTCGGCTCACCGACGGTGGCCCGCCGCATCGCGAGTGTGCGCTGTTTCGCGCACTGGGCGGTGCGCCGCGGACTGCTCAGCGAGGACCCCACGTTGCGTTTGCAGACGCCACGGGTGACTCCGGACCTGCCGAAGGTTGCCGAGAGTGCACGCCTCAACGATGCTCTGGATGCGCTCAACCGCCTTGCCGACGACCCGATCGGTATCCGGAACCTCGTGCTCATGGAGTTGCTCTACGGCAGTGGGCTGCGCGTGAGTGAAGTGTGTTCGATCCACGTGAGCGACGTGGATATGTCACGGCGTACCGTCAGGGTCATGGGCAAGGGAGGCAAGCAGCGCGTCGTGCCGCTCACCGCGCCCTGTGTGCGAGCCCTGGAGCGCTGGTCGACTGCCCGGTCGGAACTCGCCCACGCCGACGAGTCGGCGCTGCTGGTGGGTCGTCGGGGACGTCGGCTGGATGTGCGGGTGGCCAGACGGGTGGTGCACGAGACCACCTCGGCGTTCGGTGACTTGCCGGATCTGGCGCCCCACGGGTTGCGGCACAGCATGGCCAGTCATGTTCTCGAGGGAGGCGCCGACCTCCGCTACGTGCAACAACTGCTCGGACACGCGAGTCTCGCCAGCACGCAGATCTACACGCACGTCTCCGCCGAGCGGCTGCGGTCAGCCTACGAGAATGCGCATCCCCGTGCCTGAGTCTGAAGTCATCGATGAAGCGGCGATCGCTGCAGAGGAAGCGGCGCAGAACGCCGCCGCGCTGACCCAGTTGTGGACCGACTACAAGACCACGGGAGAGCGCAGCTACCGCGATCGGTTGATCCTGCACTACGCGCCGCTGGTGAAGTACGTCGCCGGCCGCGTTCGTTCCGGGCTGCCCAACAACGTGGAGTCCGCAGACCTCGTCTCCTATGGGATGTTCGGACTCATCGATGCGATCGACAAGTACGACACCACCCGCCAGATCAAGTTCGAGACCTACGCCATCAACCGCATCCGGGGCGCCATCATCGACGAGCTCCGGTCCTTGGACTGGGTGCCGCGTTCCGTGCGGTCCAAGGCCAAGGATCTCGAGCGGGCGCACGCCGCACTGGAAGCGGAGTTGAAGCGCGCACCCACCGAGGCTGAGCTTGCCGATCGGATGGGACTGACCCGCCCCGAGCTGGCGAAGATGATGAGTCAGGTGTCCTTCACCAACGTCGTGGCCCTCGACGAGGTCACGCATGGCGGATCCGACCGCGGCGACCGGATGACGCTCGGGGATCTTCTCGAGGACCCTCGCGCGCCTGATCCTGAGGCGGAGTTCGAGACCGAGGAGATGAAGATCCTGCTCGCAGAGCAGATCGCGGCCCTGCCTGAGCGCGAGAAGGTCGTGCTCACGCTCTACTACTACGAGCGCCTCACGCTCGCCGAGATCGGTTCGGTGCTCGGTGTGACCGAGAGCCGGGTCAGCCAGATCCACAGCAAGTCGCTCCTCGACCTGCGGGCCAGGCTGCAGCAGATCGGGATCTGAGCCGCTCACCGCACGACCGGTTTGAGCACCGGGGCGCGCCGTGGCAGCAGAGCAAGGGGATCCACATAGTGTCCGCCGATCTTGGCGCCCCAGTGGATGCACCGCGCGTCGCAGTGGCCGCCGTGCCCCACCGTGCCGACCGGGCCCCCGGCGCGCACCGGGTCGCCTGCGGCGCGGCGCGAACGGACCGGTTCGAACGTGTATCGGACCCCGTGGCAGGCGAGCGACACGACGGGTCGGCCCGCCACCCTGCCCGTGAACGCGATGCGGCACGCAGCCGGTGAGCGCACCGTCTGGCCGGGGGTGGCTGCCAGATCGACGCCACGATGGGCCGGCAGCCAGTCCGCGGGTGCGGGAGCGAAGCGGGCGAGGACCACGACGGGTGTGACCGGCGGGAGCGTGGCGGGGAGCATGTGTCCATCGCAACCCGGGTCGTATGCGCCCGCCAGTACCGAGTGCTGATCTGTGGACGAGGTGCCAGCGGCGGTCCACAGGACCGTTCGGTAGACTGGGGGCATCGCAGTTCGCGCTGCGAAATTCGCACACCGTTCGTCGGCTGTCAGCCGGCCTCGAGCCTTCCGGTCCCCATGGGCACGGGCCCGAGTCGGTGTCAGGGTGTCGGCCATCCGGGCCGGCACGACCAACTGGAAAGCGCCTCGCGGCGCGGAAGGAACATCCATGGCAGTCGTCACCATGCGCCAGCTGCTGGAGTCGGGCGTCCACTTCGGACACCAGACCCGCCGGTGGAACCCGAAGATGAAGCGGTTCATCCTCACCGACCGCAACGGCATCTACATCATCGATCTGAACCAGGCTCTCGGTTACCTGGACAACGCCTACGAGTTCGTCAAGGAGACCGTCGCCCACGGCGGCAGCATCCTGTTCATCGGCACGAAGAAGCAGGCACAGGAAGCCGTCGCTCAGCAGGCGCAGCGCGTCGGCATGCCGTACGTGAACGAGCGCTGGCTCGGCGGCATGCTCACCAACTTCCAGACCGTCCACCAGCGGCTGCAGCGGCTCAAGGAGCTCGAGGAGATCGACTTCGACGACGTCGCCGCCAGCGGCATGACCAAGCGTGAGTTGCTCGGCCTGCGCCGTGAGCGCGACAAGCTCGAGCGCACCCTCGGTGGTATCCGCTTCATGACCAAGGTCCCCAGTGCCGTCTGGATCGTGGACACCAACAAGGAGCACATCGCCGTCGATGAGGCCCGCAAGCTCGGCATCCCGATCGTCGCGATCCTCGACACCAACTGCGACCCGGACGTCGTGGACTACCCGATCCCGGGCAACGACGACGCGATCCGGTCGGTCACGCTGCTCACCCGCGTGATCGCGGACGCCGTGGCCGAGGGCAAGATGGCCCGCGCCGGCGCCAGCGAGGAGGGTGCGGAGGAGATGCCCGAGTGGGAGCGCGAACTGCTCGAGCAGCAGGCCGCCGCTGACCTGGCCGCGGCAGCGAGCGAGGCCACCGCGACCGAGACCGTCGAGGTCGTTGAGGTCGTCGAGGAGCCCGCGGCGGAGGCGCCCGTCGTCGAGGCCGCCGAGGTCGTCGAGGAGCCCGCTGCTGAGGCCGCTGAGGCTGCCGAGACCACTGAGACCACCACCACTGAGGAGAACAACTGATGGCTGTCAGCGCTGCTGATGTCAAGCGCCTGCGCGAGATGACCGGCGCAGGGATGATGGACTGCAAGAAGGCCCTCGAGGAGGCTGACGGGGACTTTGACAAGGCCGTCGAGATCCTGCGGGTCCACGGCGCCAAGGGTGTCACCAAGCGTGCCGAGCGCACCGCCTCCAACGGCCTGGTGACCTCGTACATCGAGGGCACCCAGCACGGCGTCTTGCTCGAGCTCAACTGTGAGACCGACTTCGTGGCGAAGACCCCGGCGTTCCAGCAGATCGCCGCGGATGTCTCCGCGTTCGTCGCGGCCAAGCAGCCGTCCGACGTCGCCGAACTGCTCGGCCTGGAACTCGAGGCCGACAAGACCATCCAGCAGTTGCTGGACGAGGCCAACGCCTCCATGGGCGAGAAGATCGAGATCCGTCGTTTCGAGCGTTTCGCGGACGGCTACGTGACGGTCTACCTGCACAAGCACGACCCGGCGTTGCCGCCGAGCGTGGGTGCACTCGTCGAGACCGACGTCGCCAACGAAGAGGTCGGCAAGAACGTCGCCCAGCACATCGCCGCGATGTCCCCGCTGTACCTGTCCCGTGAGGACGTGCCCGAGGACACCGTCGCCAACGAGCGCCGCATCGCGGAGGAGACCGCCCGCGAAGAGGGCAAGCCGGAGCAGGCGCTGCCGAAGATCATCGAAGGTCGCGTCAACGGCTTCTTCAAGGACGTGTGCCTGCTCGAGCAGCCGTGGGTCCGCGACAACAAGAAGACCATCGGCGCCTACCTGCAGGAGAACGGCGTGCAGGTCACGAAGTTCGCCCGCTTCAAGGTCGGCCAGGTCTGAGGTGACCGCCCTCTGGGAATCCGCCCCTGAGGGCGGATGGGAGCGGGTCCTGCTGAAACTGTCGGGGGAGGCCTTCTCCGGCGGTACCGGACTCGGTGTCGATCCGGACGTGGTGGCATCGATCGCGGCGCAGATCGCCGAGGTCGTCTCCGACGGCAGGCAGGTCGCGGTCGTGATCGGTGGCGGCAACTACTTCCGGGGCGCCCAACTGTCCGAGCGGGGCATGGACCGCGCCCGGGCCGACTACATGGGCATGCTCGGCACGGTGATGAACTGCCTGGCTCTGCAGGACTTCCTTGAGAAGGCCGGCGTGGAGACACGCGTGCAGACCGCGATCGCCATGGGCCAGGTCGCGGAACCGTACGTCCCGCGGCGTGCCATCCGTCACCTTCAAAAGGGTCGAGTGGTCATCTTCGGAGCGGGTCTCGGGGTGCCGTACTTCTCCACGGACTCGTGCGCCGCACAGCGGGCGCTGGAGATCGGGTGCCAAGCCGTGCTCATGGGCAAGAACGGGGTGGACGGTGTCTACGACGCCGACCCCCGGACGACCCCGGACGCGGTACGTTACGACACCCTCAGCCACTCCGACGTCCTCTCGCAGGACCTGAAGGTCGCCGACGCCACGGCCATCAGTCTGTGTCGGGACAACCGTCTGCCGCTGGTGGTGTTCGACCTCATGGCGGCCGGGCACATCCGGCAGGCCGCCGCTGCCCAACGGGTCGGCACGCTCGTTGTCTGAGGTTCGCAATGATCTTCGGGTCCCCAGTTAGGGTTACCTAACTCCCGCGGTGCTACCGTGGACGTGTGAGCACGGCTGTGGGCGAAGTGACCGGTCCGGTCCACGTCACGGCTGTGGGCGGTGATCCGGCAGTTCGTCGGCGGCTGGCCGAGATGGGCGTGCGCCCCGGTGCCAAGATCACAGTTCTCCACCGTTCGGCTGGCGGAGGCCGTGTGCTGGCGGTGGACGGTGCGCGGGTTGCGGTCGACGCAGAGCTCGCGGCGTTGATCGAGGCGGAGCCCGAGCATGATTGAGCAACCCTCCGCGCCGAGCTTCGCCTCCTGTCACTCCGACGCCGCGGGTCCGCTGGCCGCCAGTGGCGCTCCGGTGGTCGCACTTGTCGGGGCACCCAACGTCGGAAAGTCCACTCTCTTCAACTCCCTGACCGGCGCGCGCCGAAGTGTGGGGAACTGGCCCGGCACGACCGTGGAGGTCGGCAGGTGCGAATGGCGCCTGCCCGGCCAGCCCAGTGCCGTGGCGCTGGTGGATCTGCCCGGGGCGTACAGCCTCGACGCGATGTCACCCGACGAGGCCTTCACACACGCGATGCTGCGCGTCGAGGATCTCGCCGAGCGTCCGGACGCCATCGTTGTGGTGGTCGATGCCTCGCGGTTGTCCCGATCCCTGTACTTGCTGTCGCAGATCCGCGAGCAGGACGCCCGGATCGTGGTGGCCATGACGATGTCCGACATC
>WBZV01001468.1_pt1 | contig 10594 bp, 9 predicted proteins | sample 5204221 | NCBI WGS metagenome assembly WBZV01 (sample SAMN12344360, study PRJNA552823) | activated sludge metagenome | biome: Activated sludge suspended growth; feature: Nitrification reactor; material: Wastewater; isolation source: activated sludge from nitrification reactor of wastewater treatment...
GCGCCTCGGTGATGAGGAAGCTGCGCTCCTGCGGGTGGTACAGGCAGGTCGGGTGGAACTGGATGAACTCCATGTTGCCGACACGGCAGCCGGCACGCCAGGCCATCGCGATGCCGTCGCCGGTGGCGGTGTCCGGGTTGCTCGTGTAGCGGTAGACCTTGCCGGCGCCGCCGGTGGCCAGCACGACGGCCCGCGCCGGCAGCGTCTCGACGCGCTGGCGGTCGATGTCCAGCGCATAGATGCCGTAGCAGCGCGGCTGCTCCTCGCGCCGGAGGTGGCGGCTGGTGATCAGGTCCAGCGCCATCCAGCGCTCGCGCAGCGTGATGTTGGGGTGGGCGCGCGCCTCGTCGAGCAGCACGTCGTGGATGGCCTTGCCGGTGGCGTCCGCCGCATGCGCGATGCGGCGCACCGCATGGCCGCCCTCGCGCGTCAGGTGCAGGCCCAGCGGGCCCTCCGGGTCGGGCGAGAACGGCACGCCGCGCTCGACCAGCCACTCCACCGCCTCGGCGCTGTTCTGCGCGATGTAGCGCGCGGTGTGCTCCTCGACCAGCCCGGCGCCGGCGTCCAGGGTGTCGCGCACGTGCGAGTCGATGCTGTCGTCGCTGCCCAGCACGCCGACGATGCCGCCCTGCGCCCAGGCGGTGGCGCCCTCGTTGAGCTCGCGCTTGGCCAGCACCACCACCGGCTGCGTCTTGGCCAGGTGCAGGGCCACCGTCAGCCCGGCGAGGCCTGCGCCCACGATGACCACGGGATCGGCGGCAGTACGGTCGGCTGGGCTCATGGCGGGCAAGGTGAAGGATCGTGCATTCTATCGACGCCCCCTGCGGCCCCCGCGAGGGGGCTGGCCGCGACGCCACTGTGAAGACATCCACGTGCCGCCCCCACGATGGAACAGCGGGGGCTACATTCCGAACACCGACGCTTACACTGCGTCGCAGTACGTCGAACAGGCCCGAGAACCATGAGCTCCAACTCCCCGCCCTTCGGCGGCGCGCCCGACACGCCGGAGCCCTGGCAGGCCACCCGGGCGCAGACGGCGCTCGCGACCCAGGTCATGCGTCGCGCCGAGGACGACGCCGACCCCGAGCAGAAGGAGATCGGCCGGCCGGTCGGCGCCAACGAGCGCGAGCTGTTCGTCTCCTGCGCGCCCGCCGAGGCGCTGCAGCAGCAGATCGACCACCTCGACCCCGAGTTCATCGCGGTGCACGACATCGGCACCACCTCGTCGCGCCGCCTGCTCGCCGGCATCGCCGCCGCCGGCAAGCGCGCCGTGCAGAAGCTGCACATCCGCCGCCAGGGTTACGGCACCACGCTCGCGACGCTCGAGTATGTCGAGCTGCCCACCTCCGACGGCTCGCGGTTGCTGATGTACTCCACCGAGGCCGATGCCGACACCGCCTCGCGCCACGATCTCGCGCGCACGCTGCTGGCCAACAGCCGCCTGTCGGTGATCATGGTCGGCGAGCTGCCCTCGCACACGCTGGAAGCGGCCTTCAAGCCGCTGCATGCCGACATCCTCGGCGGCCACTGGCGCAACCGGCATGTGCTGGTGCTGCCGCTCAGCGGCGCGAGCACGGTCGCCCACACGGCGGCCGAGCTGGGCCGCGGCAGCGTGGTCGACGTGCGCACCACGCCGCAGGTGACGCGCCCGGCAGACGCCTGGGGATTCATCAACGGCACCTGGGCGCGCATCCGCGAGCTGCTGCCGGCGCGCGGCAGCGCGCCGGCAGGCGTTCGGCCGAGCGGGTTCCCGCCGGTCGCCGCGCCGGCACAGCCTCCCGCGCAGCCGCCGGCGGCCACCACGCCGCCGCTGGCGATGCGCCCCATGCCGGCGGTGCCCACCAGCCGCCAGCGCAGCGCCGAGCCGCCGCTTTCGGCCAGCCTGCTCGACCGCTACGTGCACCAGCTCGGCGAACTCACCGGCATGGTGAGCTGCTGCGTGTTCGAGCTCGCCAGCGGCAAGGCGCTGGCGCATGCCGGCGCCAGCCCGGGCGCCGACGATCTGGCGAACCACGGCACCGAACTGCTCGCCTCGATCGCCGGCACCTGCCGCGCGATGGGCCTGGGCCACGCGATTCCCGACGCGGCGATCACGCTCGGTGCGCACCACCTGCTGCTGCGCGCGGTGCCCAAGCACCCGGGCCTGGCGCTGCACGCCGTGCTCGACAAGACGCACGCCAACCTGACGCTGGCGCGCCTGCAGGTGCAGCGCATGGACGCGATCTTCGACGAGCCCGCGGCCTGAACCACGGGCTCGTCGGGGTCGTCAGTGAACGACCCTTCCGAAGCGGAACTCGCCGCCCTCCACGTCCACCGGGATCACGTCCTTCGGCCCGAAGCGGCCTTCCAGGATCAGCTTGGCCACCGGGTTCTCGATGCGCTGCTGGATGGCGCGCTTGAGCGGCCGGGCGCCGAACACCGGGTCGAAGCCGACCTTGGCGATCTCGGCCAGCGCCGCGGGCGACACGTCGAGCTTCATCTCCATCTTCTCCAGCCGCGACTCCAGCACCTTGAGCTGGATCTTCGCGATGGCCTCGATGTTCTTGGCGTCGAGCGCGTGGAACACCACCGTCTCGTCGATGCGGTTGAGGAACTCCGGCCGGAAGTGCTGCTTGACCTCGCCCCACACCGCCTCGCGCACCTGCTCGGCCGGCTCGCCGGCCATCTGCATGATCAGGTGCGAGCCGAGGTTGCTGGTCATCACGATCACGGTGTTCTTGAAGTCCACCGTGCGGCCCTGGCCGTCGGTGAGGCGGCCATCGTCGAGCACCTGCAGCAGCACGTTGAACACGTCCGGGTGCGCCTTCTCGACCTCGTCGAGCAGCAGCACGCTGTAGGGCTTGCGACGCACCGCTTCGGTCAGGTAGCCGCCCTCGTCGTAGCCGACGTAGCCCGGCGGCGCGCCGATCAGGCGTGCGACCGAGTGCTTCTCCATGAACTCGCTCATGTCGAGGCGGATCAGGTGCTCCTCGCTGTCGAACAGGAAGCCCGCCAGCGCCTTGCACAGCTCGGTCTTGCCCACGCCGGTGGGGCCGAGGAAGAGGAAGGAGCCGGTCGGCCGGTTCGGATCCGCGAGGCCCGAGCGCGAACGGCGGATGGCGTTGGCCACCGCGACGATGGCCTCGTCCTGGCCCACCACGCGCTCGTGCAGCTTGTCTTCCATGCGCAGCAGCTTCTCGCGCTCGCCCTGCATCAGCTTGGAGACCGGAATGCCGGTGGCGCGCGCCACCACCTCGGCGATCTCCTCGGCGCCGACCATGGTGCGCAGCAGCTTCGGCTTGCCGCCGCCCTTCTTGCCCGCCTCCTTGGCCTGCGCATCCTTGAGCTTCTTCTCCAGCTCGGGCAGCTTGCCGTACTGCAGCTCGGCCACCTTGCCGAGATCGCCCTTGCGCTTCCACTCCTCGATCTGGAAGCGCATCTTGTCGATCTCTTCCTTGATCTGCGCCGAGCCCTGCGCCGTGGCCTTCTCGGCCTTCCAGATCTCTTCCAGGTCGGCGTACTCGCGCTCGAGCCGCGCGATCTCCTCGGCGATCAGCTCGAAGCGCTTCACCGAACCTTCGTCCTTCTCCTTGCGCACCGCCTCGCGCTCGATCTTCAACTGGATGAGGCGGCGGTCGAGCTTGTCCATCGCCTCCGGCTTGGAGTCGATCTCGATCTTGATCTTGGAGGCCGCCTCGTCGATCAGGTCGATCGCCTTGTCGGGCAGGAAGCGGTCGGTGATGTAGCGGTGCGAGAGCTCGGCCGCGGCGACGATCGCCGGGTCGGTGATCTCCACGCCATGGTGCACCTCGTACTTCTCCTGCAGGCCGCGCAGGATGGCGATGGTCGCCTCCACGCTGGGCTCGCCGACCAGGATCTTCTGGAAGCGGCGCTCCAGCGCGGCATCCTTCTCGATGTACTTGCGGTATTCGTCCAGCGTGGTGGCGCCGATGCAGTGCAGCTCGCCGCGCGCCAGCGCCGGCTTGAGCATGTTGCCGGCGTCGATCGCGCCCTCGGCCTTGCCGGCGCCGACCATGGTGTGGATCTCGTCGATGAAGACGATGGTCTGGCCCTCGTCCTGCGCGAGCTCCTTGAGCACGTTCTTGAGCCGCTCCTCGAACTCGCCGCGGTACTTCGCGCCCGCCAGCAGCAGCGCCATGTCGAGCACCAGCACCCGCTTGCCCTTGAGCGAATCGGGCACCTCGCCGGCGACGATGCGCTGCGCCAGGCCCTCGACGATGGCCGTCTTGCCCACGCCCGGCTCGCCGATCAGCACCGGGTTGTTCTTGGTGCGCCGCTGCAGCACCTGGATGGCACGGCGGATCTCGTCGTCGCGGCCGATCACCGGGTCGAGCTTGCCGTTGCGGGCGCGCTCGGTGAGGTCCAGCGTGTACTTCTTCAGCGCCTCGCGCTGGCCTTCGGCCTCGGGCGAATCGACCTTCTGGCCGCCGCGCACGGCCTCGATGGCCGCTTCCAGGCCCTTGCGCGTCAGGCCGTGGCCGCGCGCCACGCCGGCCAGGTCGGTCTTGGCGTCGGCCAGGGCGAGCAGGAACATCTCGCTGGCCACGTACTGGTCGCCGCGCTTGGACGCCTCGCGCTCGGCCGCCTGCAGCAGCGAGACCAGGTCGCGCCCGGCGCCCACCGGCTCGCCGCCCTGCACCTGCGGCAGGCCGCCCAGCGCCGTCTCGGCCGCCGTCTGCAGCGCCGCGATGCGCACGCCGGCGCGCTCGAGCAGCGCGCGCGGGCCGTCGTCCTGCGCGAGCATGGCGGCGAGCACGTGCACCGGCTCGATGTAGGGGTTGTCGCGCGTCACCGCGAGGCTCTGGGCCTCGGCGAGCGCCTGCTGGAACTGGCTGGTGAGCTTGTCCTGTCGCATGGATTTCCTCCGATTGCGACCGATTTGAGGCGGCCGGGCCGCCATTTCAAGTCAGGCGCGGTGCGTTTCGCTCGCGCCTGAGCCAGCTCAAGCGAGCAGCCCGTCGAGCAGCTTGAAGCCCAGCGCCGCGCAGGCCAGCGCGCCCAGCACATGGGCCAGCGTGTGGCCGGCCGCCAGGGCCCACTGGCCGCGCTGGAGCAGCAGCAGCGATTCGGCCGAGTAGGCCGAGAAGGTGGTCAGCCCGCCGAGAAAACCGGTGACCAGCAGCAGGCGCAGCAGCTCGTGCGGGCTGCGCTCGAACCAGGCCAGCGCCAGCCCGATGAGCAGGCCGCCGACGCAGTTCACCGCCAGCGTGCCGAGCGGGAAGCCGGCCCAGCGCGCGTTCAGCCACAGGCCCGCGCCCCAGCGCGCCAGCGCGCCCACGGCCGAGCCCGCCGCGACCGCCAGCACCTGCGCTGCCACGGCCGCGCCGCTCACTCCTGCGGCCCCGCGTTGCCGGAGGCGATGCCCCAGCGCGCCAGCGCGGCGTCGTCGCTGACACGCGCGTCGACCCAGCGCGAGCCCTCGGGCGTGCTCTCCTTCTTCCAGAACGGCGCCTGGGTCTTGAGATAGTCCATCAGGAACTCGCAGGCCTGGAAGGCCGCGCCGCGGTGCGCCGACGTGACCACGACGAGCACGATCTGGTCGAGCGGCTTCAGCGGCCCGACGCGGTGGATCACCCGCGCGGCGCGGATGTCGAAGCGCTCGAAGGCCAAGTCGATCATCGCCTCGATGGCTTTCTCGGTCATGCCGGGGTAGTGCTCCAGCTCCATCGCGCTGATGCCCTGGCCGTCATTGCGGTCGCGCACGGTGCCGACGAAGCTGGCCACCGCGCCCACGGCAGGATCACCGGCGCGCAATGCGGCAACTTCGGCGCCGAGGTCGAAGTCGGCGGTCTGGATGCTGACGCGCGGCGTGCTCACCTCAACCTCCGGTGACCGGCGGGAAGAAGGCCAGCTCCGCGCCATCGGACAGCGCCGCGGACTCCTCGCACAGCGCCTGGTTCAGCGCGCTGCGCAACGCGCGGCCGCGCGCCAGCGCTTCGGCGTGTGCGCCGCCGCGGGCGATCAGCGCGTCGCGCGCGCCGGCCACCGTGCTGCCCTCGGGCAGTTCGAGGCCTTCGCCCGTGCCGAGCGCTTCGCGCAGCGATGCGAAGTAGCGCACCTGGACCTTCATGCCAGCAACTCCGCGAAGGAGAGGAAATCGACGAGATCGCCCTTGGCGATCGCCTGCCCGGAAGGGTTGTCGACCACGCCATCGCCCCACACCGCCGAGGTCAGCACGCCCGAGCTCTGGTTGGGGTACAGATCCAGCCCGCCGGCCTCGTTGCGGCGCACGCGCAGGAATTCGCGGCGCTTGTCGGGGCGCGGCCAGTCGAAGTCGGCGCGCAGCTTGAGCGCGCGGGGCGCTCCGGCGGGCGCCCCTTGCAAGGCCATCAGCGCCGGCCGCACCACCAGCAGGAAGGTGATGAAGCTCGACACCGGGTTGCCCGGCAGGCCCATGAACCAGGCGTGGCTGCCGTCGGCGCGCCGCACTTCGCCGAATGCGAGCGGCTTGCCCGGCTTGATCGCCATCTGCCAGTAGTCGACGCGCCCTTCGGCCTGCACCGCCGGGCGCAGGTGGTCTTCCTCGCCCACCGAGACGCCGCCCGAGGTGACGATCAGGTCGTTGCCCTGCGCGGCGCGGCGCAGCGCCTCGCGCGTGGCGTCGAGCCGGTCGGGCACGATGCCGAGGTCATTGCACTCGCAGCCCAGCGCCTCGATGAGGCCGCGCAGCGTGAAGCGGTTCGAGTTGTAGATCGCGCCCGGCCGCATCTGTTCGGGCGCGGTCTCGCCGGGCATCACGAGTTCGTCGCCGGTGGAAAAGAGCGCCACGCGCGGGCGGCGCGACACCGTCAGCGAGGCCGCGCCCACCGAGGCCGCCATCCCGAGCGCCTGCGGCGTCAGCCGCGTGCCCCGGGCCAGCACCTCGGCGCCGCTCACCACGTCCTCACCGCGGCGGCGGATCCATTGCCCCGGCTGCGGCACGATGCCGATGCGCACCTCGTCGCCCAGCGCCTCGCACTGCTCCTGCATCACGATGGCGTCGGCGCCGGGCGGCACCTGCGCGCCGGTGAAGATGCGCGCGGCCGTGCCCGCCTGCAGCGGCTGGCCAACATGCCCGGCCGGGATGCGCTGGGCCACCGTCAGCAGCGTGCCGGCTTCGCGCACATCGGCACAGCGCAGCGCGTAGCCGTCCATCGAACTGTTGTCCTGCGGCGGCACGTCGAGCGACGAACGCACGCCCTCGGCCAGCACGCGGCCGCGCGCCTCGAAGGTGGAGACGCGCTCGGTCTCAGCCAGCGGCCGGATCGCGCTCAGCAGCCGGGCGAGCGCCTCGTCCAGCGTCAGCATCGGCGCTCGCGGCGAAGCCGCCGTCGAAGGGGAAGCGGTACTCATAGCGGGCAGGGTCGGCGAGCAGGAAGGCGGCCACCGCGTCCGGGTCGTTCAGATCCAGCAGCGGCAGCCCGGTGGGGTGAGGCAGGCGGTCGCCGTGGTCGGTGACCACCGCGACGACGAAGGGATCGTTCGGATAGAGCGCCGGCTTGCCGGTGGCGGCGCGCCAGACCTCGAGCTTGGGCACGTCGGCATGCTTGAAGCCCTCGACCAGCACCCAATCGACCTCGTAGATCTCGGCCAGCAGTTGGTGCACCGTCGGGTCGGCCCGGCGCTCGTACTCGCGGATCCTGGCCAGGCGCCGATCCGAGGCGATCAGCACCTCGAAGGCGCCGGCCTCGCGGTGGCGGTGCGAATCCTTGCCCGGCTGGTCGATGTCGAAGTCGTGGTGGGCGTGCTTGATCACCGAGACACGCTGGCCGGCCAGGCGCAGGCGCGAGATCAGCTGCTCGACCAGGGTGGTCTTGCCCGATCCGGAGAAGCCGCAGAAGCCGACGACTTTCATTCAGGCATTCTGGGCGATGTAGTCCTTCACCGCCTGCGCGTCGACGGGCATGACCTTGAATCGCTTGGGGAGTTGCTCGATGCCTTGCAGCGCGGCCGGACGCCCCGGCTCGCGGCCCAGCGCCTCGACGATGGTGGCCGAGAACTTGGCCGGCAGCGCCGTCTCGAGCACGATCATGGGCACGCCGGCATCGCGGTGCTCGCGCGCCACCTTCAGGCCGTCGGCGGTGTGGGTGTCGATCACCGTGCCGCAGCGCTGCGCGGTGTCGCGGATGGTCGCCAGCCGGTCGGCGTGGCTGCTGCTGCCGGAGACGAAACCGTATTCGGCGAGGCGCGCGAACTCGGCCTGCGTCAGCGTGAAGCTGCCCTTCTTTCCGATCTCGTCGGCGAACAGCGCCTTGGTGCGCGCCGCATCGCGGCCCAGCAGATCGAAGACGAAGCGCTCGAAGTTCGAGGCCTTGCTGATGTCCATCGAGGGGCTGGAGGTCTCGTAGGTCTCCGCGCCGCCGCGCACGCGGTAGGTGCCGGTGCGGAAGAACTCGTCGAGCACGTTGTTCTCGTTGGTGGCGAGCACGAGGCGGTGGATGGGCAGGCCCATCATGCGCGCCACGTGGCCGGCGCAGATGTTGCCGAAGTTGCCCGAGGGCACGGCGAAGCTGACGCGCTCTTCGTTGCTCTTCGTCGCCTGGAACCAGCCGGCGAAGTAGTAGACGACCTGGGCCAGCAGGCGCGCCCAGTTGATCGAGTTGACGGTGCCGATCTTCCAGCGGCGCTTGAACTCGAGGTCGTTCGACACCGCCTTGACGATGTCCTGGCAGTCGTCGAACACGCCCTCGACGGCGATGTTGTGGATGTTGGCGTCCTGCAGGCTGAACATCTGCGCCTGCTGGAACGGGCTCATGCGGCCGTGCGGGCTGAGCATGAAGACCTTGACGCCCTTCTTGCCGCGCATCGCGTACTCGGCCGCACTGCCGGTGTCGCCCGAGGTCGCGCCGAGGATGTTGAGCGTCTGCCCGCGCCGTGCCAGTTCGTACTCGAACAGCGCGCCCAGCAGCTGCATCGCCATGTCCTTGAAGGCGAGCGTCGGGCCGTTGGAGAGCGCCTCGAGGTACAGGCCCTCTTCCAGCTTCTTCAGCGGCGTGATCTCGCGCGTGCCGAACACCTGCTCGGTGTAGGTCAGCGTGACCAGGCGCTTCAGATCGGCGGCCGGAATGTCCGTGATGTACAGCGACAGGATCTCGAAGGCCAGCTCCGCATACGACAGGCCGCGCCAGCGCGCGAGCGTCGCCGCGTCGACCTTCGGATAGTGCGTCGGCAGGTAGAGGCCGCCATCGGGCGCCAGGCCTTCGAGCAGGATTTCGGAGAAGCCGCGCGGCGTCTGGTCGCCGCGCGTGCTGATGTAGTTCACTTGAGTTCTTCCTTGCGGATCTTGACGATGGGCGCCAGCACGGTCGGCAGCGCCTGCATCTGCGCCAGCGCCTTGTCCATCTCGCCTTCGACGGTGTCGTGCGTCAGGATGATCAGGTCGGTCTGCGCCTCGCCTTCGGCGGATTCGCGCTGCAGCACGGCGTCGATCGAGATGCCGTGCTCGGCCAGGATGCCGGTGATGCGCGCCAGCACGCCGGCCTTGTCAGCAACCACCAGGCGCAGGTAGAACGAGGTCACGACCTCGGCCATGGGCAGGATGGGCGTGTCCTGCATCGCGCCGGGCTGGAAGGCCAGCGAGGGCACGCGGTGGTCGGGGTCGGCGGTATGCAGGCGCGTGATGTCCACCAGGTCGGCGATCACGGCGGAAGCGGTGGGCTCGGCACCGGCACCCTTGCCGTAGTAGAGCGTGGTGCCGACCGCGTCGCCATGCACGACGACGGCGTTCATCGCGCCCTCGACGTTGGCGATCAGGCGCGTGGACGGAATCAGCGTCGGGTGCACGCGCAGCTCGATGCCTCGGTCGCGCCGCTTGGTGATGCCCAGCAGCTTGATGCGGTAGCCGAGCTGCTCGGCATAGCGGATGTCGGCCGCCTGCAGCTTGGTGATGCCTTCCACGTGCGCCTTGTCGAACTGCACCGGGATGCCGAAGGCGATCGCGCTCATGATCGTCGCCTTGTGCGCGGCGTCGACGCCCTCGATGTCGAAGGTCGGGTCGGCCTCGGCATAACCCAGGCGCTGCGCCTCCTTCAGCACCACGCCGAAATCCAGCCCCTTGGAGCGCATCTCCGAGAGGATGAAATTGGTCGTGCCGTTGATGATGCCGGCCACCCACTCGATGCGGTTGGCGGTCAGGCCCTCGCGCAGCGCCTTGATGATGGGGATGCCGCCGGCCACCGCCGCCTCGAAGGCGACGACCACGCCCTTGGCGCGCGCCGCGGCGAAGATCTCGCTGCCGTGCACGGCGAGCAGCGCCTTGTTGGCGGTGACGACGTGCTTGCCGGCGGCGATGGCCTCCAGCACCAGCGTCTTGGCGATGCCGTAGCCGCCGATCAGCTCGACGACGATGTCGATCTCGGGGTTGGCGATCACCGCTCGCGCGTCGCTCACCACCTGGGCGGCATCGCCGACGATCTTCTTGGCGCGCTCAGTGTCGAGATCCGCCACCATGGTGATGCGGATCTCGCGGCCGGCACGGCGCCGGATCTCCTCCTGGTTGCGCTGCAGGACGGCGAAGGTGCCGCCGCCGACGGTGCCGATGCCGAGCAGGCCGACTTGGATGGGCTTCATGTGAACTCTCAGTGGGAATGCCGCTTGCGGTAATGCTCGAGGAAGC
>WBZV01001469.1_pt1 | contig 10589 bp, 4 predicted proteins | sample 5204221 | NCBI WGS metagenome assembly WBZV01 (sample SAMN12344360, study PRJNA552823) | activated sludge metagenome | biome: Activated sludge suspended growth; feature: Nitrification reactor; material: Wastewater; isolation source: activated sludge from nitrification reactor of wastewater treatment...
TAAAGGAGACAAGCACCCACCAAACCAGCATCGGGGTAGCGGTTAAACACTTCGAGCAACGCTTCCAGCCATCCCGGCAAGGCGATCGTATCGTTATTAAGAAAAACCAAGTATCGACCGCCGGCCATGCTGGCGCCCAAATTACACGCGTGAATAAAACCGCGTTCCCCCGTGTTGCGCACCACGCGCACTCCCTGCATAGCCTCCAACATGCGCGGTGTTTCGTCGTCGGACCCATCATCGACAACGATGATTTCGCAAGACGCCAACGTCACAGTTTCATGCAGGGACTGCAGGCAGGTAAATGTATAAAGATGCTTGTTGTGGACCGGGATCACAATGGAGACCAAGGGCGATTCGTGCTTGAGGAACGCCAGTGGTATCCAACACGCAGAAACGCCATAACGGACCGGACCGGCCACTGCATAACGGTAAGGGGAGCGCAGCTTATGACGGATCCGCTGTAACAAGCGCAGCGGACCTTCTCGACTCAGTATCTCCGCGCCAATAGAGATATCATGGCGCCAGCGCCGGCCTCGCACCACCAGCATTGGGCCAACCGAGACCAGCTTTTGCAGCGGGGCGGCGATCTTCCAATGACCACCGATTTTACGTTGCTGGATACAGGCGATCCATTGCCTAATAGCCGCGAGCACCGACATGATCAATGCGCATCCGATCGGATTTGGAAATTTCGGCCTCTGCCAGGGGTCCATAACCCACTGGCTCCATTACCATCCACACCGCCCGTTTCCGGACTTCCGGTGAAAATTTCACCGTTTTGTTCATGGCTCCATCTTCTCGAGAGTCGGAACCCCCGACAAACCCGGGATGGCTCACCTTGCCACACTTGAACCCGTTCCGATATCGATTGTCTCGACTCGGTTTCTGCCGCCCTCCTTGGCCTGGTACAGAGCCTTGTCGGCCAGTCCTATAAGATTCGCAGGCACCAAGCCACAGGTGACATTGCCATGATATCGGCCGAGATTGCGCCAACAAATTTTTGCATGTTCGCACAAGGTCTGGCTTGCAGCCACTCCGACGCTCACGGTCACCCGCTCCGCGATGTTGGCGTTTGCGTGAGCGCTCCCCAGCTCCGATATCGCGGCACGAACCGTCTCACCCAGCGTCACGGCATGCTCCAGCGGACAGCCGGGCAACAGCATCACGAATTCTTCGCCGCCATAGCGGGCGACGATGTCGCCGGGCCTCCGGGGCTTGGCGGCAAGACAGCCGGCTACGGCACGCAGGCAATCATCGCCTGCCTGGTGGCCGTAGGTATCGTTGTAGTGCTTGAAGTAGTCGATATCGAAGATCAGCAGTGACAGGGGATACTCATGCCGGCAGGCACGCCACCATTCGTTATGTATTGCCTCGTCGAAGGCTCTGCGGTTGGCGATGCCGGTTAGGCCATCGATCAAGCTGAGCGTCCGCAACAAATCGGTTTGATGCTTGAGCGCTAAGTAGTTGCTGACCCGCGCCTTCACCACCTGGGGATGCGGCGGTTTATGGATGAAATCGAGGGCGCCTGCCTCCAAGGCACGGGCCTCCGACTCAAAGTCCGTGTGAGCCGTAACAAACAGGACCGGCACATCGGACAGTACCGGATCACTCTTGATCTCTTCGCACACCACGAAGCCGTGCCGGTCTGGCATCTCCAAATCCAGCAGGATCAGGTCCGGGGCGACCGACCGGGCCAAGGACAGGGCATCGGTGCCTCGGGTAGTGAAATGTACTTTGCCGGTCCCCTTGAGGATCTCGGCCAGCACCCGGATCGTGCCTGGATCATCGTCCACCAGCAGGATGCGGGACTCCCTGGCGGTTGTCTGTTGTCGTCTCATGATTGCACTTCTATATCGGCCAGAATCTTTTCCACTTTAGCAAATTCGAGACGGTCCATGGCGGTGCGCAAATATTGTGCCTGATTCACCCCGAGCCGCGCTCTAATGGTGGGGTACAGGGCATCGAACTGCTCGACAGCGGCCAGATCCCGCTCTTTCAAAGCCTGCAACAGCGCCGAGACAGCGCCTGTGTCGAGATTAGAAAGTAGTCCGTCGGTATCTCGGGCGGAGGTATCGTCCACCCGCGCCAGGTAGCTGCCAACGGTGGCGAACAGAGCCTGTAGCGTCTTGTCCATCTGCTGGAGTTTGCCAGCGATACCGGTATCGGCTCCGCTCTTGAGATCCCCCTCCAGGGTCAAAGCGAAGTCGGCAGCCTCCTGGGCGCCGACATTCCCCAATACCCCCCGCAGGGTGTGCAGTCGGCTCGCCGCCTGGTCCTGCCGGCCTGCCGCCAGGGCGGCGCGCACCGCCTCGACGGCCCCCCCCTGTTCCTCGGCCAGCGGCCGCAGCAGGGAATGGAACAGGTTGAGGTTTCCGCCCAGACGTTGTAAGGCTTGCCGGCTGTCGATACCCGATATCCCGAGGTCGGGAACGGAGGGAGCCGGGGCCGGGGGCCGGGGACTCGCTGGTCGGCCCGCCTTGGTGCGCGACTCAATCCATCGCAGCAATGTGTCCAGCAGGTTCTGCGGATCGATTGGCTTGGCCACGTGGGCGTTCATGCCGGCCGCCTCGCAGGCGGCACGGTCCTTTTCAAAAACCGCTGCGGTCATGGCGATGACGGGGAGGCGATCGAATCCATGCTGGGCTCGAATTCGCTTGCTGGCCTCCAAACCGTCCATCTCCGGCATGTGCAAGTCCATCAGCACGGCATCGAAGGTACCCGCACCCAGGCAGTCCAGAGCCTGTTTCCCGTTCCAGACCGCCGTGACCACTAGCCCCATGCGCTCCAACAGGTCGCGCGCCACGGTTTGATTGGTGTCGTTGTCCTCCACCAGCAGCACATGGGCGCCATGGATCGGCGCGGCGCGCTCGTACAAACCCACCTCAGTGTCCACCGCTGGTTCGCCCCGGGTACCACCCCGCACATCCATGATGGCGTCGAACAAGCGTGACGGTGTCACCGGCTTGGTCAAGACGGCGGCCAGTGGCAGTGCGTCGATCTCCCGCAGCAGTTGGTCCCGGCTATAGGCCGTGATCATCATGACCACGGGCGACTTTGGCAATACCCCGGCTGCTACCAGCTCGTGCAGCCGCCGCGCCACCGTCACACCATCCATCTGCGGCATCTTCCAGTCCAGCAGAACCAACTCGAACGCCTGATCCGGACTCTTGCCGGCTTGCATCAGACGCTCCAGGGCTTCGGGTCCAGAGGCCGCTTCCGTCACTTTGAAATGCCAGGAGAGCAGAATTTCCCTGAGCATCTCCCGCGAAGTGTCCAGGTCGTCGACCACCAGCACGCGCGTGCCGTGCAATCCGGCATGGGTGCGGTTGGCATAGGCCGATCCGGCTACGGGCAGGTCCAACACGAAGCTGAAACAGCTACCCTGGCCCGGCTCGCTATCCAAAGTCAGCTCGCCCCCCATTCGTTGCACCAAATGCTTGGAGATGGTCAGGCCCAGGCCGGTGCCGCCGAAACGCCGGGTGACCGAGCCGTCGGCCTGCTGGAAAGCCTCGAACAGGCGTTCTTGCTGCGCCGGACTAATGCCGATACCGGTGTCGCGTACAGCAAAGCTCAGCTCCGCGGATTCCTCCCCTCCGCGATTCGCTGAGGCAAGACGGCTCACCTTGACGTGGACCTCGCCGGTTTCGGTGAATTTCACCGCGTTGCCCACCAGGTTATTCAACACCTGTCCCAACCGCAGTGGATCACCCCGCAGGTGCTGGGGCACGTCCGGCGCCAACTCGAACACCAGTTCCACGCCCTTCTGCTCGGCCCCGATGCTGAACAGATCGGCTACGTTGTACAACACCTCTTCCAGATTGAAAGTCACGGAATCCAGCTCCAGACGGCCGGCCTCGATCTTGGAGAAGTCCAGGATGTCGTTGATGATGAACAGCAGCGCCTTGGAAGAGGACTGAATCTTGGTCAGATAGTCGCGCAGGCGGGGGGAGAGCCCGGTCAGCCCCAACCCCAAGCCCGACAGGCCGATGATCGCGTTCATGGGCGTGCGGATCTCGTGGCTCATGTTGGCGATGAACTCGCTCTTGGCCCGGTTGGCAGAGTCGGCGGCCTCCTTGGCCGACCGCAGAGCCGATTCGGCCTGCTTGCGCTCGGTCATGTCGCGCACGATCTTCGAGGCGCCGACGACCCTATCCTGTGCATCGACAATCGGTGAGAGGGTCACTGCAACGGGGATGTCGCTGCCACCACGTGACCTGCGCAAGGTCTCGTACTGGGGTACCGCCTCGCCACGGCGGACCTGCGCCAGCAAGGTCTGCTCCTCGCTGCCACGCTCTTCCGGAATCAGCATGGCAATCGAGCGGCCGACCGCTTCGTTGGATGCGTATCCGAAGAGGCACTCCGCCGCCCGGTTCCAGGTCAGGATCGTGCCGTCCAGGTCTTCGCTGATGATGGCGTCGCTCGAGCTTTCGACGATGCCGGCTAGGCCGGCGATCCTTTCCTCGGCTTGCTTGGGCTCCGTGATGTCGCGATTGATTCCCACCATGCGCACGGCTCGCCCGGACTCATCCCTTTCGATGATCGCGGCCGCTTGGATATACCGCACGGTCCCATCGGGCAGCAGAACGCGAAACCCGCTATCGAAAGCTCGATCACCCGCCACGGCAGCGGCCAGCTCCCGTTCCGCACGGGGCAGATCATCGGGGTGACAGCGCGATTGCCAGAACTCATAGGAAAGACCGCTTGCGCGGATATGGTCGGGCACGGCGTACATTTCATAGAGCCGTTCGTCCCATGTCAGCGTGTTGTCGAAAAGGTCCCAATACCAAATACCGATGTTCGCCACCTTGGTGGCCAACTCCAACCGGTTTAATGCGGAGCGCAGTTGTTGGTTGGCCTCGATGGCTCTTTGTTCCGCTCGCTTGCGCTCGGTGATGTCTCGCCCGATGCCGAGAACGCCGAGGATCCTGCCATCGGCATCCGCCACTGGAACTTTGCGGGTCTCTAGAAAGGCGCGGCGCCCATCCGACCGATAAACCACTTCTTCCTCATTGATGTGCACCTCGCCTGACTCAAGGGCTGCCTTATCGTTTCCCCGGAAGAAATCCGCCAGGGGCTTGGGCACAAAATCGTAGTCGGTTTTGCCGACGATTTCGTTCTCTCGGGCGTCGAAGAAAGATTCGAATTCTCGGTTGCAAGTCAAATACACGCCTTCTGTGTCCTTGAACCAGACCAAATCCGGTATGGTGTTCACCACGACCGAAAGGCGGTTTCTGACCTCGCGCAAATCCGCTTCTATTTTTTTGCGCTCCGAAATATCCCGTGACGAGGCATACAGATAGAGGCGACCACCCAGCTCGATTCCCTTGGCATTGATCTCGGCATCAAAGGTCGAACCGTCCTTTCGGCGGTGTTTGGTCTCGAAAGTAGCCGGTGCCCTGATGAACTCACGTAGCCTCTCGACGAGTTTTTCACGCGGAATCATCGCGTCCCAGTCGGTTACGTTCAGCAGGGCGGTCTCTTCGGCGGCATATCCCAGCATACGGGAGAAGGACTGGCTGAACTCCACCACATTGCCGTCTTCATCGAGGATATGAATGCCATCGCTGGCGGTATCGAGCAGAGTTTGCAACCGGTCCGTAGTGTTCCGCTGTTGCGTGATGTCCTGAACCGTACCGATGCCTTCGACTGCATGACAGTGCTCGTCAAACCTGACTTCCGCCCGCTCCCGCACCCACTTGGCTTGCCCATCCACAACGATCCGGTGCTCGATGTCGTAGGGCGCGCCACGGAGCGCGGCCTGCCAGGCGGCTAAAACCGATTCACGGTCATCCGGATGCAAAATATCAACAAAGATCTGCCACGTAAGGGGCGTATCGGGAGGAACGCCGAATATGCGATAGGTTTCCTCGGACCAGTTCAGCTCGTTCGCGACGATATCCAGACGCCAACTGCCCACATGGGCCACGGCCTGGGCTTGACGCAATTCCTTGCTGCTCTTGGCGAGCGCCTGTTCCGCACGTCTGTACTCGCTGATGTCACGGAAAGATACAATGGCCCCATCGATGACCCCTTGCTCCATAATCGGTGTGACCAGGAGACTTACGGGGAAAGATTGGCCATCCTTGTTGATGAAGGCGTCCTCGCTCTCCCGCCTCTGTCCGTCCCGCAGGGTCCGAAACACGGGGCATTCCTCGCTCGGATAGGCCGAGCCGTCCGGTCGGCGGGCATGGAACAGCCGGTGCTGATTCGTGCCTATCACCTCCTCTTCGCTGTAGCCCAGCAGGGCGAGCGCCGCTGGGTTGATGAAGATGCACACCCCGTCTCGGTCCGTGCCATAGACACCTTCGCCGAGACTGGAAAGCAACAGCCGATCCCTGGTCGCTAACCGCCCAGCTTCCTGCAGCGAGTGCAGCAACCGGCTTCGGGACTGCTGTAGGCGTCGCCCGCCTATCCACAGGCCAAATACCCCGAGGACACCGATCACCCCGTGGCCGAGCAGCAGGCTGCGATGTTGATGGCGCTTGGTTTCCAGGAAGGGCGCGAAAGGCACCGAGACGCTGATCCCACCACGGATGTCCCCGCGCCGATACCCTTGCGCCTCGTGACATTTGAGGCAGGACGATTCCGTGATCAGGGGACGCATAAAACGCAAATAAGTGCTGCTACCGAATATCTCCAACGAGACCTTTTCTTCGACGCCCCGCTCAAAACTTTGCAGGGCCTGCCGCTCCCAAGCGTCGGGCGCGTTTTCGGGGCGAATGGGCTTTAAGCTGGTGATATGGCTCTGTACGCCGGAGTGCTCGGCGCCCAACTCATGCACTTGGCGGGTCATGTCATCCGGGTTGACAAGAGTAAGGCGCTTGCCCGAGGTGGTGACCCCATCCTGCTCCTCGAAATAGGAGAAGTGTGGATCGGGCGGGGTTTCGGCCGTTGGCGGCACATAGACGCCGCCGTACATGGCGGCCCAGCGGCGATAAACCAAGTCCTTCTCGAAATGGGATCGTGCCGCGATGCGGGCGAGTTCGAAGACGGAGATATCGACCTGGTGCCAGCTCCAGGCTAGCGAGACGGCGACAATTGCCACCCACAGCGAGATCAGACCCCACACAATACGCTCGTTCATTTGCAAGAATACCAGCCACCGGGCGGTCTGCCACAAGGCGGGTCAGCCTACATCAAATCGGTCGAAGCTCATGGTAAATTGGCCGCGCCCGCGTGTCATGCCGCGCAGGTCGGTGATATAACCCAACAACCGATCCAAAGCACAATCGCAATGGATGATGGTCATTTCGCCCAAGGTTGACGTATCTCGGATCACGGCCCGACGCGCCTGCAAATCGCCCATGACGGTGCCAACATCCCCTTCCGGCACCACCACCTCGGTGGTCATGATCGGTCGCAGGACCAAACCACCTGCCCGAATGACCGCCTTGCGGGTCATTTCCGCGACCACCACCCGTAACGCCTGCGGGCTGGACAGCGCGCCGAACAGTTCGATCTCCAGCACCCGAACCGCCAAATCCTGCAAGGGCGAACCGGTGGCCGGACCGCTCGCCAATGCGTCTTCCGCGCCACCCGTCAGCGCGTCCCGTTGCGCCGGATTTAACATCGAACCCTCGGGTCGAATGGACGGATCGGCGATCACCACCGTGCCCGCCCCTCGCGGTAACGGCTCTACCGCCACCCGCGCTCCGGCTTTCATCTCCAGCTTCTTACCGTCTGGCTGCTCGATCTGCCGGTGGAATAGGCCGCTGGCCTCGGCGGCTTGCGCCACGGTTTCCCGCAGTACCACATCGGGGTTGCCGACCCGGATATTGACGTTGAATTCCCGCCGCAACCGCTCGCCTGCAATTTGCAGGTGCAACTCACCCATTCCGCGCAGCACCCGCTGGCCGGTTTCCCGATCTTCTTCCACCCGCAACGTCGGATCTTCTTGCTGTAGCTTGTCCAGCGCCTCCAGCAGCTTTTCCTCATCGGAACTGGATTGGGGTTCGATGGCTAACCCCAATACCGGTTCGCGGGTCTCGATACGCTCCAGCCACAGTGGATGCGTTGGCGCACACAGTGTATCGCCGGTGGTTGCCCAGCGCAGTCCAGCCAGTAGCACGATCTGGCCGGCGGCGGCCTCGTTCAGCCGGGTCTTGTGGTTGGCGTCCACCTCGAACAAGCGTGCCACTCGCTCCTGCCGCAAGGTTCCGTTCGGACCCGGAATCACCACCTCGTCGCCGGGTTGCAAAGTTCCCCGATACAGGCGAGCAAAGACGTGGCGCCGGCCCTCCCACATCTGCACCTTGAACGCCAGCGCCGCCAGCGGCCCACTCGCTTCCATCGCAACCCATTCCTCGCCACCGTCGGAACGGTGCGCCAAGCTGGGTGGCCGTTCATTCGGAGATGGCAGTAACTTCACCGCGCCATCCAACAACGGCTGCACACCCTGGTTACGCAAAGCGCTACCGGCAAAACAAGGGCAGGCTTTACCGGCCAGCGTGGCTTGGCGCAAGGCAGTCCAGACCGCTTCCGGTTCGGGTTCTTCTTCCGTCAGCACTTGCTCGGCCAAGGCATCGTCCATCTCCGCCGCGGCCAGCAACAAACTTTCCCGCCAGGGACGCACCGCTGCCCAGATCGCCTCATCGCAAGGCACGATTTCGACTTGCTCGCCCCGCTCGCCGCCGAAACGCAAGCGGGTTTTGTCGATCAGGTGAACGACCGTGCCGTCGTAGTCCGACAGCGGCACTGTTACCGCCACCGGTTCGACAGCGAGCCGCTCACGCACGGTCACCAACGCATGCTCGAAATCGGCGCCGGGCCGATCCAGCTTGTTGACGAAGAATAAACTCGGCAATCGAAACCGGGTGCGTTGCCGCCAGACCGTCTCTGTCTGCGGCTCCACGCCGCGCACGCCATCCAACACGATCACGCAACCGTCCAACACCCGCATCGAGCGCTCGACTTCGATGGTAAAATCGACATGGCCGGGCGTATCGATCAGCTGGATCACATGCTCGCGCCAAGGCAGCCTGGTCACGGCGGCGGTGATCGTGATGCCGTGCTCCTGTTCCTCGACCATGTAGTCCATGTGGGCCGCCCCCTCGTGGACCTCGCCGATTTTGTGCGAAGCACCGGCGTAATACAGCATCCGCTCGGTCAGAGTCGTTTTACCGGCATCGACGTGGGCAGCGATGCCGATGTTGCGCACCAGGGTGAGGTCGGGAACCTTGGACATGCGAAGCGCCCTATCGAGCCTGGAAAACCACGGATTGCAAGAATCGCAAATGATTCAAGCCACTATCTGTCGGCATTCCAGATAAAACCGTTTTTCATCGGCTTCGCCCATCGAGAAGGTTTTGCGTGGCAAGGCGCCATCGCGGACAACGGTCCGAAAAAAATCACCCTTAGCCAGGGCCGGCAGATAGAAACCGATATTACCCGGCTGCTCGCCAAGTTGCCGGAGCACCTCCTCGCCGTGGATGTAGTCGATCCGCGCGTCAGATCGACCCTCAAGATATCCGTCAAGAAAGGCCTGTAACGTAGCAACCGGCAAGGTCAAGCGTGGCCGTTCGACCACGAGTATCCCGCAACGATCGTGGGTCAAAAAGGTGATCATGTGATGGTCGGACCGTTGCATTTCCAACCATGTCCGCTGTGCCGCATCCCACGAAGGCGACTCCAGCACTGTCAACGCCGAACCTTGCGCGGCCAGAAAATCCCCCAGCGCCGCCAGCAAATGCTCCGCGTTCACACCGAACACGGCCCGATGGATCGCCTCGAACTCCAATCCTTTGTCGTGGAGGTTAACCAGCTCCACCAGCGCGTAACGCGCCGGATGACGCAAGATCGTCACCGGATCGGACGCGGTACGCTTGAGGTTTTCCCAAATGATCTTAGCAGTGGCAAAGGAATGGTTGCCGTCACCCACGGCATAGAGCAACACCGGCTCTTCGGCGACACTGTTTCGGGTGGCAAAGACCGCCGGATCGGCCAAGCGTGTCAATTGCTCCACCACCCACTGAATCAATAGCGGATGCTGGGCCAGCCAGCCACGAATCCGGCCACCGTTCAGCATCAGCGGAAAATCGTACATGCACTCCTGCGGTTCGGCGAACAGCGGCTCGATGACCGAGCGCTCTGGGTCATCGATCAACACCATGATATGAGGTAGCTCCAGCAGCGCGCTTTCCCGCACCCGCACCCGAGGCGGCAATCGCTCCATGATCGTGCCTTCGGTAGGCCGGATCAGGGTTTTAGCGCCGGGTTTGAAATCGTAGCATTCCAGGTCCAGGGCGACGATCAAGCCCTTCCGCGTCCGACCTCGGGCGGTTTCTCGCTCGACCAGGACAAAACCGGGTGATTGGGGTATCAGCACGCCTTCGGTCAAATAGCGGCGCATGGCTCCTTGAATGGCCGAAATCCGCTGCGCCTCGTCGGCGGCACCCAGATAAACCTCGGGCAAGATCAATCGTAGCGTGGACGGGGCCGGACCAACCTGGTCTTCCACCGTCGCCCAGTAATCCGGCTGAGAAGTATATTGATCGCAGGCCACCACCGCCCACTTCGTCAGGTCCGTACCCGTTCGAGGCAGCAGGACCGTTGGGACCTGCAAGCCGATCTGCGTGAAGTTCATGGAC
>WBZV01001470.1_pt1 | contig 10588 bp, 9 predicted proteins | sample 5204221 | NCBI WGS metagenome assembly WBZV01 (sample SAMN12344360, study PRJNA552823) | activated sludge metagenome | biome: Activated sludge suspended growth; feature: Nitrification reactor; material: Wastewater; isolation source: activated sludge from nitrification reactor of wastewater treatment...
AGGTAGCTGGAAGCGTCGCTCGTCAGAAAGGCCACCGCATCGGCCACCTCGGCGGGCTCGCCCAGGCGCCGCAGCGGCGTGCGGCTGAGGATGCGCGCCCTCGCCTCCTCGCTGCCCAGCACCGCCGCCTGGGCCAGTTCGGTGGCGATGGTGCCCGGCGCCACCGCGTTGACGCGGATGCCGTGGTCGGCCAGGGCCAGCGCCATCACGCGCGTGAGCTGATCCACGCCGCCCTTGCTGACGTTGTAGCTGGCGATGCTCGGGATCGCCATCACGCCGTTCACCGAACTCATGTTGACGATGCTGCCGCCGCCGCTGGCGGCCATGTGGCGCGCCACCGCCTGGGCGACCAGGAAGGCGCCCTTGAGGTTCACGCCGATGACAGCGTCCCAGTCGGCCTCGCTGATGTCGAGGAAAGCGGCGGCCTTGAAGATGCCGGCGTTGTTGACCAGCGCGTGGATGCGCGGCAGCGCCGTCAACGTGTCGGCGAGCGCCGCTTCGACATCGGCCTTGCTCGCCACGTCGCAGCGCAGGAACAGCGCGTTCGCGCCCTGGCCGCGCAACTCGGCGGCGAGCGCCTCGCCGCGCGCCGTGTCGACGTCCCACAGCGCCAGCGCCATGCCGTCGGCCGCGAGCCGGCGCGCGCAGGCGGCGCCTATGCCTTGCGCCGCGCCGGTGACGATGGCCGCGCGCCCGGCGAGGCCGAAGTTCACCGCACTCACGTTCAGGTTTCCTTGTCCAGCCACACGCCCATGCCCTGGGCGTTGAGCTCGAGGTCGACGCCGAGCAGCCGGGTCAGCTCGGCCTCGGAGAAGCGGCAGCCGTGCGCGGCGGTGATCGCCACGTACTCGGCCAGCAGCGCGCGCTTGAGCGCCTCGTGCCGATCGGGCGCGTTCTTCAGGCCGCGGCCGATCGCCACCAGTCGGGCCAGCTGCTCGAGCAGGCTCGCGCCCAGGCGCTGCACGTCGCGCACGCGGCTGTAGTGGGTGAGGTACATGCACTCGGGCTGGTACGCCAGCAGCCGCTGCACCGACTCGCGCAGCTTGTCGGGCTCGAACTGCACCGGCGTCGTCGTGGGCAGCAGCCAGGGGCCCTTGTCGGTGTCGAACTCGCGGTAGGAGAGGCCAAAGGTGTCGCCGGTGAAGAAGCCGCGCGTGCGCGAATCCCAGATGCAGTGGTGGTGGCGCGCATGCCCCGGCGTGTCGAGAAAGCGCAGCAGCCGGCCGGCCAGGTCGATGCTCATGCCGTCGGCCGATTCGCGCACGCGCTGCGCCGGCACGCCGACGATGCTGCCGTAGGAGCGCGCCATCTCTTCCTCGCCGTAGACGGCGGTGGCGCCGGCCACCAGCGCCGAGGGATCGATCATGTGGCGCGCGCCGCGCGGATGCACGATGGCGGTGGCAGCCGGCAGGTTCTGCATCAGCAGTCCCACGCCGCCGGCATGGTCGAGGTGCACGTGCGTCGGGATCACGTACTCGACCGCCTCGCGCGCCAGCCCCAGCGCTTCCAGCGTGGCGAGCAGGCGCGGCACGGCGAAGTTGGTGCCGCTGTCGATGAAGGCCGCGCGGCCGTTCTCGACCATCAGGTAGGCGGCGTCGAACACGGGGCGGTGGAAGCCGGTGTCGATGGCGAAGATGCCGTCGCCCAGGTCCTGGGCATAGCTGGGTAGGGAGGACATGGGCAGGGATTCTAGGCAGCGCCCCCGGCCCGCACGAGCGGACTTCCGCTATCGTTCCTCCATGGCCCGTGCCCCCCTCCTCGCGCTGTCGGCCCTGCTGCTGGCCGGCTGCATCAACATGAGCAGCCCGACGAAACTCGCGCCGGGCGCGAGCGCCGAGGCGATCCGCGCGCAGCTCGGCGAGCCCACCGGCCGCTATGCGCTGCCCGGCGGGCTGACGCGCCTCGAGTACGCGCGCGGGCCCTATGGCCGCGAGACCTGGATGCTGGACGTCGATGCGAACGGCGCGCTGGTCGCGACGACGCAGGTGCTCGTCGAGGCGAACTTCAACGCCATCAAGGCCGGCATGACGCGCGACGAGTTGCTGCGCACCCTCGGCCGCCCCTCGCGCGTGGGCTTCGTCGGCTGGCAGAACCAGACGGTGTGGAACTACCGCTACTCGAGTCCCTTCTGCCAGTGGTTCCAGGTCGGGCTGAGCCAGGCCGGCATCGTCGAGGACACCGGCTATGGCCCCGACCCGCTGTGCGACGACGACGACCGGCCGATGATGGGCCTCGTCTGGCGGCATCGATGAACACGATCCTGTACGGCATCCCCAACTGCGACACCGTCAAGAAGGCGCGCGCCTGGCTGGCCGAGCGCGGCGTCGAGGTGGTCTTCCACGACTACAAGAAGCAGGGCGTGCCCGAGGCCGAACTGCGGGCCTGGGTGAAGGCGCTCGGCTGGGAGACGCTGCTCAACCGCAAGGGCACGACCTGGCGCAAGCTCGATGCGGCGCGCCAGGCGGCCGTGACCGATGCGGCCAGCGCCATCGCGCTCATGCTCGAGCAGCCCAGCGTGATCCGCCGGCCGGTGCTGCTGCGCGGCGAGGCGCTGCGTGTCGGCTTCGATGCCGAGGATTGGGCGGCGCTGTTCGCCTGAACGTCAGAGCTTCAGATCGAACTCGGCTTCCGCGACGATCTCGCCGTTGATGCGCAGGTCGATGGCGTGTCGGCCGGCGTGGTAGCGCCGCGTCGTCACGGTGCGCATCGAGTGCTGCTTGGCCAGCGTGCGTGACTCACCCGCTGCCAGCTCGATCGTCCAGCCCTTGAAGACCTTGGGGCTGCGCTCGCCGTTGGCCTTGACGTGGTGAACGGCGTAGTCGATGACCAGCTTCTGCGCGCGCTTCGCGGTCGAGTGCAGCGCCAGCGTCAGCGCCAGGCTGTCGCCGACGCGGATCTTCTTCGGCTGCAGGCCGAGCGTGGCAGTTCCTGCGAAGCGCCGGCCCAGGCCCCAGGCCTTCAGCATGCGCGCATCGCCCTGCTTGATGAGCGTGCGGCTGGCGTGCTTGAGCAGCGCGCGGCGTTCGGGCGAGGCGTCGGGCAGGTGGCGCAGCACCCAGCCGACCACCAGCGCCGGGTGGTCCTTGGCGATGTCGTTCAGGTGGTTGGCCACGCTGCGCCGCACGTACTCGCTCGGATCATCGAGCAGCGCTTCGAGCAGCGGCAGCGTGGGCGAGGGGTCGGCGATCAGCGCCTTGAGCTGCAGGCCCCAGGGCAGGCGCGGCCGGCTGCCTTCGCTGGCGAGGCGCCGCACGTGCGGGCTCGCGTCGTTCGTCCAGCGCGCCAGCGTGGCGAAGGCCAGTTCGGAGTGCGCCACGATGAAGGGCCGCACCGCCCACTCGGCGGTGAAGCGCTGGGTCAGCGTGTGCAGGCAGCGCAGCGCACGTTCGGGATGTTCGAGGCCGCGGCGCGCCACGAACTCGGTCAGCGGCCAGACCGGCCAGCCGGCCAGGCCCTGCTCGCTTGCGCGCAGTTCGCCGAGCTCCTCGTCGCCGCGCGCCGGCGCGAGGCTGGCCTCGATCACGCCGCAGGCCGCATCGAAGTCCTCGGGCAGCGTGGCTTCGAGGGCGGCACTCAGATGCTGCGCGCGCGCCTTCAGCTCCAGCGCTTCCAGGCCGTCCAGCGCCAGCGCCTCGAAGCGGGCACCGTCGAAGCCGGCCCAGGCGCGGCGCAGCTGGCGGCGCATGGCGGCCACGCCCTCGCGGTTGATCAGGTTCTTGAAGGGCTCGGCCATGGGCGGGCAGCATAGCGGTGCAGCGCCCTGCACGCAGGCCGTGCATTCATGCACCACGACAAGGCGCCGCGGCGTCTGCGGTCCCCGCCGCGGTGCAGGCCAGCCGCACCAAACAAGGCATGCCGCTTGCTTTTCTGGTGCGCTTCGCGTGCCGCTCTCGGTGCGCAGGCGCACCACAGGCACGCACGAGGGAGCTTTCGAATGGATCAGGTCAAACAGGGCACCGACGCCCTGTTCATTCTGCTGGGCGCGATCATGGTGCTGGCGATGCACGCCGGCTTCGCCTTCCTCGAGCTGGGCACGGTGCGCAAGAAGAACCAGGTCAATGCGCTGGTGAAGATCCTGGTCGACTTCGCCGTCTCGACCATCGCCTACTTCTTCGTCGGCTACACCGTGGCCTACGGCGTGAGCTTCTTCAGCGGCGCCGAGCTGCTCGCGGCGAAGAACGGCTACGAGCTGGTGAAGTTCTTCTTCCTGCTCACCTTCGCGGCGGCGATTCCCGCCATCGTCTCGGGCGGCATCGCCGAGCGCGCGCGCTTCGGCCCGCAGCTGATGGCCACCGCGGCGATCGTCGGCCTGATCTACCCGCTCTTCGAGGGCGCGATCTGGGGCGGCCGCTTCGGCGTGCAGGGCTTCATCGAAGCGGCCACCGGCGCGGCTTTCCACGACTTCGCCGGCAGCGTGGTGGTGCATGCGGTGGGCGGCTGGATCGGCCTGGCCGCGGTGCTGCTGCTGGGCGCGCGCAGCAACCGCTACCGCAAGGACGGCGCGATGAGTGCGCATCCGCCTTCGAGCATTCCCTTCCTCGCACTGGGCGCCTGGATCCTCGCGGTGGGCTGGTTCGGTTTCAACGTGATGAGCGCGCAGACGATAGCCAAGATCTCCGGCCTGGTGGCGGTGAACTCGCTGATGGCGATGGTGGGCGGCACGCTGGTGGCCGTGCTGCTGGGCCGCAACGACCCGGGCTTCGCCTACAACGGCCCGCTCGCCGGCCTGGTGGCGGTGTGCGCCGGCTCCGACGTGATGCACCCGGCCGGGGCGCTGGTGGTGGGCGGCGCAGCCGGGGCGATCTTCGTCGCGCTGTTCACGCTCACGCAGAACCGCTGGAAGATCGACGATGTGCTGGGCGTGTGGCCGCTGCACGGCCTGTGCGGCGCCTGGGGCGGCATCGCCTGCGGCATCTTCGGCCAGACGGCCCTCGGCGGCCTGGGCGGCGTGAGCTTCCTGGCGCAATTCGTCGGCACGCTGATGGGCGTGAGCTGGGCGTTTGCCGGCGGCCTGGCCGTCTATGCCGCGATCCGCGCGGTCACCTCGCTGCGCTTGACGCCGGAGGAGGAATACGACGGCGCCGATCTGTCCATCCACAAGATCGGCGCGACGCCGGACCGTGAAGCCAGTTGGTGACTCAGGCGAGCAACTGCCTCAACACGAACGGCAAGATCCCGCCGTGCCTGTAGTAGTCCACCTCGATGGGCGTATCGATGCGCAGCGTGAGCGTCACGCGCTGCGTGCTGCCGTCGGCGCGGCGGATCGTCAGTGAGGCATCGGCCTGTGGCCTGATCGCGCCGCCGAGAGCGATGTCGATGATCTCGTCGCCCTTCAGGCCCAGCGTCTCCCACGAATCACCCGCCCTGAACTGCAGCGGCAGCACGCCCATGCCGACCAGGTTGCTGCGGTGGATGCGCTCGAAGCTCTTGGCGATCACCGCCTTGATGCCCAGCAGTTGCGTGCCCTTGGCGGCCCAGTCGCGGCTGGAGCCGGTGCCGTATTCCTCGCCGCCGAAGATCACCGTCGGCGTGCCGGCGGCGATGTACTTCATCGCCGCGTCATAGATGGCGAGCTTCTCGCCCGAGGGTTGCAAGAGCGTCAGCCCGCCCTCCTCGCGCGAGCCGTCGGCCAGCGGCGGCAGCATCAGGTTCTTGATGCGCACGTTGGCGAAGGTGCCGCGCATCATCACCTCGTGGTTGCCGCGCCGCGAGCCGTAGCTGTTGAAGTCGGCCCTCGCCACGCCATGCGCCTTCAGCCACTGGCCGGCCGGCGAGCTCTCCTTGATGGACCCGGCCGGCGAGATGTGGTCGGTGGTGATCGAGTCGCCGAACAGCGCCATGATGCGCGCGCCTTCGATGCTCGTGCTCACCGCTCGTGGCTGCGCCGTGAAGGCATCGAAGAAGGGCGGCCTGGCGATGTAGGTCGACGCCGGCCAGTCGTAGACCTGCCCCTTCGTGCCTTCGATCGCATTCCACAGCCTGCCGGGCTTCTTCTGCACCTGCTCGTAGTTGTGCTCGAAGGCCTGCGGGTCCATCGCGTGCTTCATCAGCGCGTGGATCTCGTCGCTCGTCGGCCAGATGTCGCCCAGGTAGACCGGCTTGCCGTTCGTGCCCAGCCCCACCGGCTCGGTCATCAGGTCGCGCATCACGTTGCCGGCGATCGCGTAGGCCACCACCAGCGGCGGGCTGGCGAGGAAGTTGGCCTTCAGGTTCGGGTGGATGCGCGCCTCGAAGTTGCGGTTGCCCGAGAGCACGGCGGCGCACACGAGGTCGTTGCCGGTGATCGCCTCGTTGATCTCGGGCGCGAGATCGCCGGCGTTGCCGATGCAGGTGGTGCAGCCGTAGCCGGCAAGGTAGAAGCCGAGCTTCTCGAGCGGCTCGAGCAGGCCGGCCTTGCGCAGGTAGTCGGTGACGATGCGCGAGCCCGGTGCCAGCGAGGTCTTCACGTGCGGCTTGACGCTCAGGCCCGCCTTCACCGCCTTCTTGGCCAGCAGGCCGGCGGCAAGCAGCACGCCGGGGTTGCTGGTGTTGGTGCAGGAGGTGATGGCGGCGATCAGCACATCGCCGTTCTTCAGCGCGATGCCGTTCTTCGTCGTGAAGGTCTGGGCCAGTTTCGCCGCCGGCTGGTTGAAGCCGTTGGCCGCGGCGCCGGCGCTGAACAGCTCGCCGAACTTGCTCTTCACCTGGCCGATCTCGATGCGGTCCTGCGGGCGCTTGGGGCCGGCGAGGCTGGGCGCCACCGTGCCGAGATCGAGCCTGACCACCGAGCTGTAGGCGATGTCGCCGGACTTCGGCACGCCGAACAGGCCTTGCGCGCGGAAGTAGGCCTCGAAGGCCTCGATCTCGCTCTGCTTGCGCCCCGTGCCCTTGAAGTAGTCGACGGTGCGCTCGTCGACCGGGAAGAAGCCCATGGTCGCGCCGTACTCGGGCGCCATGTTGGCAATGGTGGCGCGGTCCGGCACGGCCAGGCTCTTCGTGCCCTCGCCGAAGAATTCGACGAATTTGCCCACCACCTTGTGGCGGCGCAGCATCTCGGTGACGGTGAGCACCAGGTCGGTGGCCGTCACGCCCTCGCGCAGTTGGCCGGTGAGCTCGAAGCCGACCACGTCGGGCGTCAGGAAGTAGACCGGCTGGCCGAGCATGCCGGCCTCGGCCTCGATGCCGCCCACGCCCCAGCCGACCACGCCGATGCCGTTGATCATGGTGGTGTGGCTGTCGGTGCCGACCAGCGTGTCGGGGTAGCACACGCCGTCGCCGCGGCGGTGGATGCCGCGCGCCAGGTATTCGAGGTTGACCTGGTGCACGATGCCGAAGCCCGGCGGCACGACGCCGAAGGTGTCGAAGGCCTGCATGCCCCACTTCATGAACTCGTAGCGCTCGCGGTTGCGCTCGAATTCGAGCTTCATGTTCAGGTCCAGCGCCTGCGGCGTGCCGTAGTGGTCGACCATCACCGAGTGGTCGACCACCAGATCCACCGGCACCAGCGGCTCGATGGTCTTGGGGTTCTTTCCGGTCTCGGCGGCGACGTTGCGCATCGCCGCCAGGTCGGCCAGCAGCGGCACGCCGGTGAAATCCTGCAGCACCACGCGGGCGACGACGAAGGGGATCTCGTCGCTGCGCTCGGCGTTGGGCTTCCAGTTCGCCAGCTGGGCGACATGCTCGGCGGTGATCTTCCGGCCGTCGCAGTTGCGCAGCACCGATTCGAGCACCAGGCGCATCGCCACCGGCAGGCGGCTCAGCGCCGGATATTGCTTGGCCAGCGCGGGCAGCGAGTAGAACCGGCCCTCCTTGCCGGACGCGGTGCGGAAGCTCTGGAGCGTGGAGGCGAAGGGGTGGGCAGCCATGATCGTGCGCGAGGCGAGTGGCGGAAGCCACCAACGCTAGCGCCAATCGCGTGTCTTCGCCAGGGCCGGGGTCATGCGGGTTCGGGCAACGCGCGCGGCGGCAGCGCCTTCTCGCGGATCGGCAGGTGCAGCAGCGCGGCCGCGGCGGCGAGCAGGATGTCGGCGATCCACATCCAGTCGTAGTTGCCGTTCGCCTCGAAGGCCTTGCCGCCCAGCCAGACGCCGAGGAAGCCGCCGAACTGGTGCGACACCATCACGATGCCGAACAGCGTGGCCATGTTGGCCGGGCCGTAGAACTTGGCCACCAGGCCGGCCGTGGGCGGCACGGTGGAGAGGTAGCTCACGCCCATCACCGCCGCGAATACCAGCATCACCGCGACACTCTTGGGCGCGAGCATGAAGGCCAGCACCGCGAGGCCGCGCGTGGCATACACCAGCGACAGCAGCGACTTCATGCGCCAGCGGCTCACCGCCCAGCCCATGCTGACGCTGCCGACGATGTTGAACAGGCCGATCACCGCCAGCGACCAGGCGCCGACCTCGGGCGGCAGCCCGCAGGCCGCCACCACGCCCGGCAGGTGGGTGGCGAGGAAGGCGACGTGGAAGCCGCAGACGAAGAAGCCGGCGCACAGCAGGCGGTAGCTCGGGTCGGCCAGCGCGCGGGTGATCGCTTCGCGCGCACTCTCCTTCTTCACCGCTGCGGCGCCCGTTGTCGCCGGCGCGTTCGAATGCCCGCGCAGCACCCAGGCCGCCGGCAGCGCCAGCAGCGTGATCGCCGCGAGGCTCTGCAGCGCCACCGCCCAGCCCGCCGCCACGGTGAGGCCCTGCGCGATGGGCGCGAAGACGAATTGCCCGAAGCTGCCGCCGGCGTTGACGATGCCGGTGGCCAGGCCGCGCTTCTCGGCCGGCACCAGGCGCGTGGTGGCGGCCATCAGCACCGAGGGCCCGGCCATGCCGGCGCCGCCGGCGGCGAGCACGCCGATGGCGAAGATCAGCCCGGCCGTGCTGTGCATGAACGGAATCAGCGCCGTGCCCAGCGCCACCAGCAGCACGCCGATCACGAGCACGCGGCCGGCGCCGATGCGATCGGCCACCATGCCGGCGAAGGGCTGGGTCAGGCCCCACCAGAGCTGGCCGAAGGCGAAGGCGAGGCTGATGCTGGCCAGGCCCAGGCCCGTAGCGCTGTTGATCGAGCCGAGGAACAGGCCCATCGATTGGCGCGCGCCCATGGTCAGCGCGAAGGTGCCGGCGGCGGCCAGCAGCACGAGGGCGAGCGGCGGCAAGGCGCGGCGCACGGTGTCATTCATCGTCGCTCTCCGCTGCGTCGAGCGCGGCCAGGCAGTCGTCGATCAGGCGGTGCAGCGCGAGCACGCGCTGGTTGCCCAGGCGCGCATTGAGCGCCAGTTGCGCCTGCTTCCAGGCGCGCTGCGCCTCGGCGCGCTTGGCGCGGCCCGCCTCGGTGGCCACCACCGAGCGGCTGCGCGCGTCGTCACCCGGCCCCTGCTCCACCCAGCCGGCGGCGATGAGCGGCTGCAGGTTGCGCGTCAGCGTGGAAGCATCGAGCTTCATGCGCGCCGCCAGCTCGCCGGGTCGCACCGGGCCGAGCAGCACCACGTGCGAGAGCAGCGAGTACTGCGAGTTCTTCAGCCCGGTGGGCGCCACGTAGGCGTCGTAGTGGCGCGTGACCACGCGGCTGAGCTCGCGCAGCTTGAGGTTGGTGCACCCCTGAGGCTTGACGGCGTCGTTCATGCGGACTATTGTAGCTGCAATACTTGTATTTGCAATTACCTGGACACCCGAAAGGAAGCGACGATGAACAGGATCTCCGACGCCGAGGCCACGCTGGCGCGCTGGCACGAGGAGGCTGCGGCCGTGCGCTCGCGGCGCGGCGGCATCGGCGTGGCCCGGCCCGAGCAGGTGGAGGGGCTCTCCGGCATGCAGGTGTTCGAGGCCATGCTGGCCGGCCGCCTGCCCGCCCCGCCGATCGGCCAGACGCTGGATTTCGAGCTGGTGCAGGTGGAGCCCGGCATGGCGGTATTCCAGGGCCGGCCCGGCCCCGCGCACTACAACCCCATGGGCACGGTGCACGGCGGCTGGTTCGCCACCCTGCTCGACTCGGCCGTGGGCTGCGCGGTGCACAGCACGCTGCCGGCGGGCAAGGCCTACACCACGCTGGAGTTGAAGATCAACATCGTGCGCGCGCTCAGCGAGCGCGTGCCGCTGGTGCGCGCCGAGGGCCGCGTGGTGCACGGCGGCAGCCAGGTGGCCACGGCCGAGGGCCGGCTCGTCGGGCCGGACGGCAAGCTGTACGCGCACGCGTCGACGACCTGCCTGGTGTTCGACGCACGCCGCTGACTAGCGCGCCGCCTTCCACAACGGCGCGAGGAACGCGAGCCCGATCGCCGGCCCGACCGCCAGCCAGGGCAGCACCTGGGCCAGCGGCCCCCTTGCCGCGAGTGCGGCAAACAGCGTGATCGTCGCCGTCGAGAGCGTGAAGCCGATGGCGTTGACGAAGGTGAGCACGCTGCCCACCATCGCGCGCGGCGCGTTGGCGGCGGTGAGCGCGCTGAACTGCGGCGAATCGCCCGACACGGTGGCGCCCCACCACAGCAGCCAGGCGCCCCATGCCCACAGCGGCGCCTCGAGCAGCCAGGGCGCGAGCAGAGCGCACGAGCCGCTGGAGGCGAGCTGGAAGGCCGCCACGCGCGAGCCGCCGACGCGCCGCACCAGCGCGCCGCCCGCCA
>WBZV01001471.1_pt1 | contig 10587 bp, 9 predicted proteins | sample 5204221 | NCBI WGS metagenome assembly WBZV01 (sample SAMN12344360, study PRJNA552823) | activated sludge metagenome | biome: Activated sludge suspended growth; feature: Nitrification reactor; material: Wastewater; isolation source: activated sludge from nitrification reactor of wastewater treatment...
GATCAACGCCCGCGCCGCATGCCGCGGCGCAGCTGCGCCAGCGGGCGCTTGCCGCCGAGCTGGCGCTCGATGCCGTCGTTGAGCGCGCCGCGCAGCGCCAGCACTTCCGCGACGTGGCCGTAGACGCCTTCGAAGCGCAGGCCCAGCCACAGCCACAGCGTGCAGGCGCGCAGCGCCATCTCCATGCGGTCGAGGCGGCTGTGCGCATCGACCTCGTCGAGGAACCAGGGCCGCCCCGCCTGGCCGCTGGCCGCATGCGCGGCGGCCCATTCGAGGAAGGCCTGCAGCTGCGTGTCGGTGCGCGTGTCCACCGGCGCCTGCGCATAGCGGAAACGCTGCTGCAGCGGCAGCGCCGCGGCGCAGGCGTCGAGCTGCTCGGCCAGCAGCAGCATCTGCTCGAGCTCGGCGACCTCGAAGTGCGCGTCGTCCAGGCGCAGCTGGTCGACGAAGACGCTCAGCACCTCGCGCAGCGAGCGGCGCCCGAGCCGGCTGGCGATGGTGTCGACGTGCCAGGGGTTCGGCGCCACCGGCGCCTTGAACTGCAGCGGTGCCTCGGCGCGGCGCGCCATCAGCTCGCGCAGTTCGCGCCCGGCTTCGGGCTCGGCGGTATCGAGCACGCCGGCGAAACCTTCCTCGTGCAGGCCGTAGCGGCCGGCGCGGCCGGCGATCTGGTGCACTTCGCTCGCCTCCAGCGGCCGATCGGCCTCGCCGTCGAATTTCTCCAGCGTGCTGAACAGCACGCGGCGGATCGGCAGGTTCAGGCCCATGCCGATCGCATCGGTGGCGACGAGGATGTGCGATTCGCCTTCCGCGAAGCGCTCGGCCTCGCGCCGCCGCACTTCGGGCGGCAGCGCGCCGTAGATCACCGACACCGGGTGCCCGGCGGCGGCGATCTGGTCGCGCAGCATCAGCACGTCGCGGCGGCTGAAGGCCACCACCGCATCGCCGAGTGCGAGGCTGGCCAGCGGCACCGGCCGCGCCAGCAGCTGCACGTGCTGCTTGCGCTCGAAGCGGCGCAGGTCGCAGGTTTCGCCGCACAGTGCGATCAGGCGCTCGATCGCCGGCACGGCGAAGTCGGAGCAGATCACGATCAGCTCGCGCGCCGGCACGCCGACGATGGCCTGCGTCCAGGCCCAGCCGCGCGAGACGTCGAACAGCATCTGCGCCTCGTCGATCACCGCCACGTCGATGGGCCGGCCGGTGTTGACCATCTCGATGGTGCTCGAGACCACGCGCGCATCGGCCGCCGGCACGTTCTCCTCGCCGGTCAGCAGCGAGCAGGGCACGCCGCGCGCGACGAGGCGGTCGCGTCCCTCGAGCGCCAGCAGGCGCAGCGGCGCGAGGTAGGCGCCATCGAGCGCCTGCGCGAGGCGCTCGAAGGCAGCGTGCGTCTTGCCGCTGTTGGGCGGGCCGACGTAGAGCGTGATGCGCCGCCCGAGCTGGCGCGCGGCGGCGAAGCTGTCGGGATAACGCTGGAAGGCCAGATCCAGCGTCAGCCCTTCGAGCGCGACCAGTTCGGTGACGCGCTGCTCCCAGCGGTCCTGCGCCTTGGTCAGCGCGGTCTTCAGCGCGTCGAGCGGGCGCGGCTGCGCGCATTCGGCGGCCAGGCGCGGGAACAGCGAATCGAGCCGGCGCGGCTGGTAGGCCTGGCTGCGGGCGACGAGGTGCTGCAGGTGTGTGCGGATCGCCTCGGCCTGCGGGTGCGGCGCCGCGCCGCCACCGAGCGCGGCGCGCAGCGCGTCGACGTCGCCGGTGCGATGAAAGGCCCAGGCCAGGCCGGCATCGACCGGCACCAGATGCGCCAGCGCCACGCGCCAGGGCGCGGCGTCGGGCACGGCCACTTCCAGCGTCTGCGTCACCTGGCGCATGAAACGCCCGCCGACGCGCTGCACGCCCTGGGCGATCAGCGTGGCGCGGCGTTCCAGCATCTGCGGCAGCGCGCCCTGGCCGGCGGCGCCGGTGGCCTCCAGGTGGGCGATCGCCGCGGCCACGTCGCCCGGTGCGATCCAGCGGCTCGGGCGCGCGCCGGCCGCGGCCTTGCTGAGCATCAGCCAGCCGGCGCGCTGCAGGGCGGCCTCACCCTCGGCGGGCGGGCCGTCGTGGAACTCGGCGGGGGTGATGGCCTGCGGCAGCAGGTAGGCGGCGCGGCGCAGGCGATCGAGTTGCGCGCGGGTGGGGTCGGCCGGTGAGGATTGCACCGGCGCGACTCTAACCGCCGTCGGCGCCGCTGCCGAGCAGGCGGGCGATCTGCTCGTCCTTCTCGACCCACAGGCCCTCGATCCAGGCCGTGAGGCGCTGGCGGTAGGCCTTGTCGCCCACCGGGTCGCCGCCCAGCACCTCGGCCGGGATGTCGCGCGGCTGCACGCGCACGAGCACGGCGTCGAGGCGGCCGGAGAGCAGTTCCCAGAAGGTCGGCGTGCCGTGGGGGTAGACGATGGTGACGTCGAGCATGGATTCGAACTGCTCGCCCATGGTCGCCAGCGCGATGCCCAGGCCGCCGATCTTGGGCTTGAGCAGGTGGCGATACGGGCTCTTCTGCGCGTGGTGCTTGGCGCGCGTGAAGCGCGTGCCCTCGACGAAGTTCATCACCGCGGTGGGAATGCGCTTGAACTTCTCGCAGGCCTCGCGCGTGGTCTTGAGGTCGCTGGAACGCGCGCCGTGGCCGCGGCCGCGCTTCATGAAGGGGAAGTCGAGCGCCCACCAGGCCAGGCCGATCACCGGCACCCAGATCAGCTCGGCCTTGAGGAAGAACTTGAGCATGGGCACGTGGCCGTGCAGCACGCGCTGCAGCACCAGGATGTCGACCCAGCTCTGGTGGTTGCTCGACACCAGGTACCAGCCGCGCCGGTGCAGGCCGGCGACGCCCTGCACGTCCCAGCGCGATCGGTTGACGGCGTGGATCCAGGCGTTGTTGTTGGCCACCCAGCGGTTGGCGATCGCGTTGAGCAAACGCGTGCAGGCGTTGCGCACGCCGGTCGCGGGCACCAGCAGCTTGACCAGCGCGGGCGGGATCATGGTCGTGAAGGCGACCAGCGTATTCAGGCCGAGCAGCGTGGCGGTGATCACGCCGCGCAGCAGCGGGGGCAGATGCGCGAGCATCGTTCAGCGCATCTTGGCGCCCTGCGCCATCCAGCGCAGGATGGCCAGCGCCGACTCGTCGCTCGCCATGCGATGGGCGTGCACCGAGTCCTTCTCGCGCAGCTCTTCGAGGCCGTGGCGGGCGGCCGCGTCGACATCGCTGCGGCGGCCCAGCCTGGCGGCCAGATCCTTCAGCAGCGGCGCCTCGTGCGGGTGGTTGCGCACGCCGTGGCAGTTCAGGCAGCCGTGGTCGGCGGCGAGCGCCGCAGCGTCGGCCGCCTGCGCGGGCGCGGCGATCAGCAGGGCGAGGCCGATGGCGAGGACTTCGATCTTCATGCACGGAGTGTCGCGCAAGCACGGCCTGCCAGGGTGCGACAGATCAAGCCTCGCACGAGCGCCGACAATGCGCCGCCATGGCCGACGCAGATCCCTACTCGCCGCATGGGCTGAGCCCGGCCGAGGCCGCCGCGCGCCTGGCCGCCGAGGGCCCCAACGAGCTGGCGCCGCCGCAGCGGCGCACGGCCTGGCGCATCGCGTTCGAGGTCGCGCGCGAACCGATGTTCGGCCTGCTGATCGCCGCCGGCCTGCTCTACCTGCTGCTCGGCGACCACGGCGAGGCGGCGGTGCTGCTGGTCTTCGTGCTGGTCACGGTTGCGATCACCGTGGTGCAGGAGCGCCGCAGCGAGCGCGCGCTCGAAGCGCTGCGCGATCTCAGCAGCCCGCGTGCGCTGGTGATCCGCGACGGGCAGCCGCTGCGCATCGCCGGCCGCGAAGTGGTGCGCGGCGATCTGCTGGTGCTGCGCGAGGGCGACCGCGTCGCCGCCGATGCCACGCTGATCGAGGCCCACGACCTGCAGGCCGACGAATCGCTGCTCAGCGGCGAATCGCTGCCGGTGCCCAAGCAGCCCGGCGCGGGCGACGCCGGCCGCGTCTTCGCCGGCACGCTGCTGGCCAGCGGCGGCGGCCTCGCACACGTAGCCGCCACCGGGCCGGCCACGGCCTTCGGCGGCATCGGCGGCGCGCTGGCCGCGATCGAAAGCCCGCCCACGCCGCTGCAGACGCAGATCCGCACGCTGGTGCGCCTGTTCTCGCTCGCCGGCCTGGCGCTCAGCGCGCTGGTGGTGCTGCTCTATGGGCTGCAGCGCGGCGACTGGCTGGCCGGGCTGCTGGCCGGCATCACGCTGGCGATGGCCATGCTGCCCGAGGAGTTCGTGCTCATCCTCACCGTCTTCATGGCGATGGGTGCCTGGCGGCTGTCGCGCCAGCGCGTGCTGACGCGGCGCACCGCGGTGATCGAGGCGCTCGGCGCGGCCACCGTGCTGGCCACCGACAAGACCGGCACGCTGACCGAGAACCGCATGGCGGTGGCCGAACTGGTGCGGCGCGAGGGCGCGCAGTGGCACCGCTGGCGCGCCGGTGAGGCGGCGCTGCCGCAAGCCTTCCACGCCTTGCTCGAAGCCGCGCAGCTGGCCAGCGAGAAGCAGCCCTTCGACCCGATGGACCGTGCGCTGATCGCGCTGGCCGCTGAACGCTTGCCGCCGTCGCCGCTGCGCAACGGCGGCGAACTGGTGCATGAATACGGCCTCACGCCCGAGCGCATGGCGATGACGCATGTCTGGCAACTGCCCGGCGAGCACGGATGCAGCGTGGCCACCAAGGGCGCGCCGGAAGCCGTGGCCGCGCTGTGCCGGCTCGGCGACGAACAGCGCGCCGCCGCGCACGCGCAGGCCGAGGCCATGGGCGTGCGTGGCTTGCGCGTGCTCGCCGTGGCGCGGGCCCGCTTCGAGGACGAGGCCTGGCCCGCCGACCCGGCCGAGTTCGCCTTCGAGTGGCTGGGCCTGGTGGCGCTGGCCGACCCGCTGCGCGCCGGCGTGCGCGAGGCGGTGCAGGAATGCCGCGAGGCCGGCATCCGCGTGCTGATGCTGACCGGCGACCACCCCGTCACCGCACGCGCCATCGCCGCCCAGGCCGGCATCGAGGGCGACGCGGTGCATGCGCGCGTCACGCCCGAGCGCAAGCTCGAACTCGTGACATCGCTGGTGGCACGCGGCGAGGTGGTGGCGATGACCGGCGACGGCGTCAACGACGCCCCCGCGCTGAAGGCCGCGCACATCGGCGTGGCGATGGGCGCGCGCGGCACCGACGTGGCGCGCGAAGCCGCCGCGCTGGTGCTGCTCGACGACGACTTCGGCGCGCTGGTGCGCGCGGTGCGCCAGGGCCGCCGCATCCACGACAACCTGCGCAAGGCGATGCGCTTCGTGCTCGCGGTGCACGTGCCCATCGCCGGGCTCGCGCTGCTGCCGCTGCTGCTGGGCGCGCCGCCACTCTTCACGCCGCTGCACATCGCGCTGCTCGAACTGCTGATCGACCCGGTGTGCTCGATCGTCTTCGAGGCCGAGCCCGAAGAAGACGACGTGATGCGCCGCGCGCCGCGCGACCCCGCCGCGCCGGTATTCGGCACCGCGATGCTGGTGGGTGCGCTGGCGCAGGGCGCGCTGGTGCTGGTGGCGGTGGCGGCGCTGCACGCGCTGCTGCGGCCCGCGCTCGGCGAAGCGCAGGCGCGCGCCGCCGCCTTCGTCGCGCTGGTGGCCTGCAACGTTGCGCTGATCCTCGCCAACCGCGTGCTGCACGGGCCGCTGCGCGCCTCGCTGGCGCGGCCGAATCCGATGCTGTGGCGCATGCTCGCCGCCACCGGCGCGCTGCTCGCCCTGGTGCTGGGCGTGCCGGCACTGCGTGCGCTGTTCGGCTTCGCGCTGCCGCCGGCCAGCGCACTCGCTGCCGCCGGCGCGCTGGCGCTGGCGGTGCTGGTGCTGCTCAGCGCGGCGCGGATGCCGCGCAGTTAGGTCAGCCCCTCACTTGCGGACAGGCGGCAGATCGACCAGCGGCGCGAAGGCGGAGCGCAGGTGCACGAGCAGTTCCTCGCGCGAGCCGGTGCGGCCGGCCGGGCGCCAGCCCGAAGGCAGCGGCTTGGCGCTGGGCCAGACGGCGAACTCGCGCGCATCGTTGACGACGATCTGGTGCAAGGCGGTGGGCTTGGCTGAGCTCATGGCCGCCAGTGTGCGACGGGCGCGGCGCGCTGCGCCAGCGGGGCAGCCCGCCGGGTCGAGAAATTTTCCCGCGGGAATCGCAGATCGACCACGCGGCGGCGGCGCCCGTCGCGCCTGTTAGGCTTGCCGCGATGAGTTCCCGAACCGACGGCATCGCGCTCCCGGACCTGCTGCTCACCGAGGCCGTGAAGGATCTCGAGGCCGACACGCCGCTGCGCGACGACGCCGCGCTCGCGCAAGGCCTGGCCGCCGGCGACGAGCGCGAGACGCGCATCGTGCAGCGCGCGCGGCACCTGGCCGCCGATACCGGGCTGGACCGCGACCTGGCCCGCCTGCGTGACCGCCTGCTCCTGCTCGGCCTCGCGCTGGCCGCGCTCGGCATGGTGCTCGCGCTGCTGGTGGCGATGGCGCTGCTGGGCGAAGGCCGGCACATCAATGCGGTGGCGGCGATCGCGCTGCTGATTGCGCCCAACGTGGTGGGCATCGTCGTGTGGGCGCTGCTCACCGTGCTCGGCGCACGCAGCCAGGGTGGCGCCTTCGGCCGCGCGGTGGCCGCGCTCGCACGCTGGCGGCGCGCGCCGCAGCATGTGCGCCGCGTCTGGCCCTCGGCCGCGCGCGCTCTCGATGCGCAGCACCTCACCACCTGGGTGCTGGGCGGCCTCAACCATCTGCTGTGGGCCATCGTCTACACCGCCGCGGCGCTGCTGCTGTGGGCCGTGCTCGCCTTCAGCGCCTACCGGCTCGGCTGGGAGACCACCATCCTCGCGCCGCAGACGCTGCACGACGCCGCGCAGGCGATCGCCTGGCTGCCCGAGCACATCGGCCTGCCGGCGCCGGTGCCCGAGGATCTCGACGACCCCGATGCCTCGCGCCTGCTGGGCTACTGGCTGATCGCCTGCACGCTGGCCTACGGCGCCCTGCCGCGCCTGCTGCTGGCGATGCTGTGCACGGCGGTGTGGTGGCGCCGCCGTGACGCCGGCCGCCTCGACCTCGACGAGCCCTACTACCGCCGCCTCATCGCCCGCTTCGAGGCGCTCGCGCCGACGCGCGTGCTGGACGCCGAGCACGCCCGACACGCCGCGCCTGCGCCGGCCCACGCGGCCGGCGGCGGCGAGCCCGGCACGCTGGTGCTGATCGGCTTCGAGCTGCCGCAGGAGCTCGCGCTGCCCGCCGCGCTGCTCGAGCGCGCCGCGTGGAGCGAGCGCGTCGACGGCGGCATGGAGGAACGCGAGGCGCTGCTGCGCCGCATCGCCGATCACCCGCCGGCGCGGCTGCTGATGGCCTGCCACGCGCCTTCCACGCCCGATCGCGGCACGCTGCGCTTCATCGAGGCGGCACGCGCGGGCAGCATCGCGCTGCTGCTGCTGCTGCCCGCGCCCGATGCGGCGCAACTGGCGCGCTGGCGCGACTGGCTGGCCGCCTGCGGGCGCGGCGACATCACGGTGCACGCCGACGCCGGCGCGGCGCTGAGCAGCCATGGCTGAACGCCTCGCCCTCGCCGTGGTCGGCCACACCAATGCCGGCAAGACCTCGCTGCTGCGCACGCTGACACGGCGGCGCGATTTCGGCGAGGTATCGAGCCAGCCCGGCACCACGCGCCACGTCGAGGCGGTGGAGCTGGCCGGCGACGACGGCGTGCGCCTGCGCTTCCTCGACACGCCGGGGCTGGAAGATCCGATCGGCCTGCTGCACGCGCTCGGCCCGCTGCGCGCCGACATGACGCCGCCGCAGCGCATCCGCGCCTTCCTCGCCACGCGCGCCGCCGACGAGGCCTTCGAGCAGGAAGCCAAGGTGCTGCGCGCGCTGCTGGAAGTCGATGCGGCGCTGTTCGTGATCGACGCGCGCGAGCCGGTGCTCGCCAAGTTCCGCTGCGAGGTCGAGATCCTCGCTTCCTGCGGCAAGCCGGTGCTGCCGGTGCTGAACTTCGTGCGCGACGCCGGCTCGCGCGAGGCCGAATGGGGCGCGCTGCTGGCCGACTTCGCGCTGCACGCGCAGGTGCGCTTCGACGCGGTGGCACCCTTCGACGGCGCCGAGCGCCAGCTCTACGACAGCCTCGCCCTGCTGCTGCCGGCGCGCCAGGCGCCGCTGCGCGCGGTGGCGGGCTTCGTCGAGCGCGAGCGCGCCGCGCGCGACGAGGCCGGGCGACGGCTCGTGGCCGATGCGCTGCTCGCGCTCGCCGCGCTGCGCCGCACGCTGGAGCGCGACGAGCTCGCTGACGAAGCGCGCAAGGCGGCGGCGCTGGAAGCCTTCCGCGCCGAGGCGCTCGAACGCGCGCGCCGCGCGGTGCGCGAGCTGCTCGATCTGCACGCCTTCGCGCGCAGCGACGCCGAGCTGGCCATGCTGCCCTGGCTCGACGGCCGCTGGGCCGCCGACCTGTTCCACCCCGAGACGCTGCGCGACGCCGGCGCGCGGCTCGGCAAGGGCGCGGCGATCGGCGCCGGCGTCGGGCTGGCGGTCGATGCCGCCACCGCCGGGCTGTCGCTGGGTGCGGCGGCCGCGCTCGGCGCCACCATCGGCGGCGCGATCAGCCAGGGCTTCGGCCCGCTGGCCCGGCGCGCCGCCGATGCGTTGCAGGGGCGCGAATCGCTCTCGCTGGAAGACAGCGTGCTGCTGGTCGCGGCGCAGCGCCTGCTCGGCCTGCACTTCGCATTGCAGGCCCGCGGCCATGCGGCCGAGGGGCGCGTCGAGCTGGAACGCCATGCCGTGGCGATGGAGCGGCTGCAGAACGTGCTGAGCGCGCTGCAGCCGGCGCGCGCGCATCCCGAATGGGCTGCCGAGGATTCACCGCGGCGCGAGGCCGCACGACGCGAGCTGCTGGCGCGGCTGCGTCAGGTGGCCTGACTCAGCCTTCCTGCCAGTCGGCCTCGCCCGCCGGCGCCGCGAATACGCCTTGCAGCCAGGCCCCCGCGGCAAGGCCGGCGAGTGACCACAGCATGTCGAGGTTGCCCGCGCCGAGGCCGGCGATGGCCGGGCCCGGGCAGACGCCGCTCAGGCCCCAGCCGACGCCGAACAGCGCCGCGCCGACGAAGGTGTCGCGCTGCATGCGCGCCGTGTGCGCCTCGTAGGCCGCGGCCAGCAGCGGCGTGCGGCGCCAGCGCGGCGCGAACTGGTAGGCGACGAGCGTGAGCGCGAGGCCGCCGGCCATCACCAGCATCAGCCCGAAGTCCTGCCATTGCAGGAAGGCCAGCACCACCTCGGGCCGGATCATTCCCGACAGCGCCAGCCCGAAGCCGAACAGCGCGCCGGCGATGACGGTGAAGACAGCCGCACTCATGGTGCCGCTCCCAGCATCGCCAGGCCCTGCGCGGTGACGAAGCCGGTGGCCATGAACGTCAGCACCGCCAGCAGCGAGGGCAGCTTCAAGGAGCCGATGCCGCAGATGCCGTGGCCCGAGGTGCAGCCGCCGGCCAGGCGTGCGCCGAAGCCGGCGACGAGGCCGCCGAGGGCGAGCCGCCAGGCCGGCACCGCAGTGGCAAGCGGCTGCATTGGCCCGAGCGTGAGCCACCACAGCGCCGCGCCGATCACCAGGCCGAGCGCGAGCTGCAGCCGCCAGGCGCGGCTCTCGAGCCAGCGTGGTTGCCGGAAGACGGCGCGCGCCGACACGAACGACCAGCTCGAACTGAATACCGAGCTCATGCCGGCGAGGCGGCCGGTGGCGACATAGAGCAGCGCGACACCGGCGCCGATGACGAGGCCGCCGGCGAGGTAATGCGCCCAGCCGAGCGGGAACAGGGAAGACAGCATGATGGGAAAGTGAAACCTGCGGGCATCGGGCCGGCGCGCCGGCGGGGCGCTTAGCATGCCAGACCGTCAACGGCATCGCCGCCGCAGGGGAACCGACATGCTGGAATTGCTCGCCTCGCCCGAGGCCTGGATCGCCCTGGCCACGCTCACCGCGCTCGAGCTGGTGCTCGGCATCGACAACATCATCTTCATCTCCATCCTGGTCGACAAGCTGCCGCCGGCGCAGCGCGAGCGGGCGCGGCGCATCGGGCTGGCGATGGCGATGGTCATGCGCATCGGGCTGCTGCTGGTGCTGGCCTGGATCGTCGGCCTGGTGGCGCCGCTGTTCACCGTGTTCGGCCAGGAGATCTCCGGGCGCGACCTGATCCTGATCGCCGGCGGCCTGTTCCTGGTGTGGAAGGCCACGCACGAGATCCACGGCTCGCTCGAAGGCGAGGAAGGCGAAGCGAGCAGCGCCGTCAAGGGCACCTTCGGCGCGGTGATCCTGCAGATCATGCTGATCGACATCGTGTTCTCGCTCGACTCGATCATCACCGCGGTGGGCATGGTCGACGACGTGCGCATCATGATCGCCGCGGTGATCGCGTCGGTGGCGCTGATGATGCTGTTCGCCGGCCCGATCGGGCGTTTCGTGTCCGACCACCCGACCATCAAGATGCTGGCGCTGAGCTTCCTGGTGGTCGTGGGCGTGGTGCTGGTGGCCGAAGGCTTCGACCAC
>WBZV01000195.1_pt1 | contig 10578 bp, 9 predicted proteins | sample 5204221 | NCBI WGS metagenome assembly WBZV01 (sample SAMN12344360, study PRJNA552823) | activated sludge metagenome | biome: Activated sludge suspended growth; feature: Nitrification reactor; material: Wastewater; isolation source: activated sludge from nitrification reactor of wastewater treatment...
CCGTAGGGGCGACCGGCAGGTCGCCCAACCCCACCCGCCCGGATCCACACCGTAGGGCGACCGGCAGGTCGCCCAACCCCACCCGCCCGGATCGCAGCACCACGTCCATCCACCCCATCCCCGCCGCTCGCCCCTGCTACAATGCCCCAGGCACCCCCCGGTCGAACCACATCGGCCGCCCGGTCGCCACCCAGACGGTTTTCGAAACCCAGCTCAGGAAAGGCGACGGAGGGCAGGCATGGACCTCGATCTCAGGCAGACGCGCTACATCTTCGTGACCGGGGGCGTCGTCAGTTCCCTGGGCAAGGGCATCACCGCTGCTGCGTTGGGGCGCATCCTCAAGGCGCGGGGCCTCAAGGTGTCGATCCAGAAGCTCGACCCTTATGTCAATGTGGATCCGGGCACGATGAGCCCCTTCGAGCACGGCGAGGTCTACGTGCTGGAGCAGGGCGCCGAGACCGACCTGGACCTGGGTCATTACGAGCGCTTCATCGACGAGGACCTGCCGCCCTCGGCCAACGTCACCACCGGCAAGGTCTACCAGGAGGTCATCGCCCGCGAGCGGCGCGGCGACTACCTGGGCAAGACCGTGCAGATGATCCCGCACATCACCAACGAGATCAAGCGCCGCATCCAGCTGGCCGCCCGCCAGAGCCAGGCCGAGATCCTGCTGGTGGAGATCGGCGGCACCGTGGGCGATATCGAGAGCCTGGTCTTCCTGGAGGCCATCCGCCAGATGCGCGTGGAGGTGGGCCGCGAGCGGGCCTTCTACGTGCACCTGACCCTCCTGCCCCATATCGGCGCCACCAACGAGCTCAAGACCAAGCCCACCCAGCATTCGGTCAAGGAGTTGCGCTCCATCGGCGTCCAGCCCGACGCCATCATCACCCGCTCCGACCATCCCGTCACCGAGGACCTGCGGGCCAAGATCGCCCTCTTCACCGACGTGGCCGTGGACGCCGTCGTGCCCCTGGTCACCTCCGACACCATCTACGCCGTGCCCCTGGAACTGGAGGCCGCCGGCCTGGGCACCCTGATCCTGCGCCATTTCGGCCTGGAGGACCGTCGGCCGGACCTCGCCGGCTGGCAGGCCCTGGTCGACCGCATCCGCGCCCCCAAGCCCGTGGTCAAGGTGGCCGTGGTCGGCAAGTACGTGGACCTCCACGACGCCTACAAGAGCGTCGCCGAGGCCCTGCACCATGCCGGCCTGCACCATGGGGTGGGGCTCGAGCTGCTGTGGGTGGATTCGGAGGACCTGGAGCGCGGCCGGGAATGGGAGAAGATGGAGCAGGCCGACGGCATCGTCGTGCCCGGCGGCTTCGGGCACCGGGGCATCGAGGGCAAGATCCAGGCCGCCCGCTTCGCCCGCGAGCGGCGCCGGCCCTACCTCGGCCTCTGCCTGGGCCTCCAGATCATGGTCATCGAGCTGGCCAGGCATGCCCTGGGCAGCGACGAGCCCAACTCCACCGAGTTCGATCCCGGCACCCAGTACCCCGTCATCGACCTCCTCCCGGAGCAGGTGGACGTGACCGACATGGGCGGCACGATGCGCCTGGGCGCCTGGCCCTGCCGCCTGCTGCCGGGCACCCTGGCAAGCCGTGCCTACGGCAGCGATCTCATCCACGAGCGCCACCGCCACCGCTTCGAGGTCAACCCCCTCTTCCTGCCGCGGCTGGTCGAGGCCGGCTTCGTCGTCAGCGGCGTCTACACCGAGCGGGATCTGGTCGACGTCGGCGAGCTGCGAACGGACCTGCATCCCTACATGGTCGGCAGCCAGTTCCACCCCGAGTTCAAGAGCCGCCCCCTGGCGCCGCATCCCCTCTTCCGCGACTTCGTGGCCGCGGTCAAGACGCAGGTTCTGGCGCCCGCCGAGACCGCCGGCGAATCCTGAGCGGGCCCTGCCGCCGGGGCGCGGCAACCCGCCACGACGCAGCTGCCATTTGGCAATCGCCGATATGAAGCCGATAATCAAGGGGTTGGCGCTCGTCTGAGGAGGCGGCGCCGACAGCCCTATCGCCTTCACGATTGACCAAGGAGAGAACACCATGAAGCACCTGACCCATCTGCGCCTCCTGAGCGGCGCCCTGCTCCTGACCGCCGGCCTGACCCTGGCCGCCTGCGGCGGCGAGACCGCCGAGGACGCCAGCACCGGCGAGCCCACCGCCGAGGTGGCCCCGGTGGTCGAGGAGCCCACGGCCGAGGTCGTGGTCGAGGAGCCCACCGCCGAGGCGCCGGCCGAGGGCGAGGCCACCGGTGAGGCCACCGCCGAGGGCGCTGCCGAGGGCACGCCGGCGGCCGACCCCTACGCCGCGGGTACCGCCGCGCCCATGGGCACGGGGACGACCACCGCTCCCTGAAGCCATCCGTGCTTCGAACGACAGGCCCCCGGCACGACGTGCCGGGGGCCTGTTTGCTGTGACCATCCCGGGAGATCCCGGCGAGGGATCGCCCGGGTCCTTAATCTTAATATAACCTTTAGGCTGGAGGGCGCGGGGCCATGTTACACTGCCGGACGCGCCCGACACGGCTGCCGTTCAGGGGACGGCGGCGGCACCCGATTTGATTTGGCAATTGATTTGGCGGGGTGCAAGTGGCGGTGACGCAAACGATCGGGCCGGCGTCCTGGGACCGTCCATACGGTCCGGGGCGCCGGCCCGACCCCTCAGGCAGGGGCCGGATCGGAACAGCGGATCAGGGCCGCTCGCCCCAGGGCAGGTAGATGCGCGGCGCGGGGCTGGGCGTGACCGTCGCGGGCGCCACGGTCGGGGTGGCCTCGAGAGCCGGGCCCAGGCGCCAGGCATCGCCCAGGTAGCGCACCTGGCCGGCCTCGGCACGGGCACCGCCGTGGACCACGAGGCCCGGCTCCGCCAGGTCCCAGGCCGCGGCATGACCCGAGCGCGCCGCGGGCCGCGCGCCGCCCAGGAGCAGGCGGGCCTGGGTCCAGCGGGGCTGGGGCGCCGCCCCCCCGGCGCCTTCCAGCAGCCAGAGGTCCGCCAGGTCTTCCTGCTGCTCCGCCGTCGCCCGGTAGCCCCCGAAGAGGTAGCCCCGACCCGTCGCCGGGTCGAAGGTGAGGGTGGCGCCCTGGCGGCCCGCGGGGCCCTCGCCGGCATCCACCAGGGTCCAGGCCTCCGCCGCTCCGGCACGGGCCAGGTCCAGGCGCCAGAGGCTGCTGCCCACCGTCCCCAGCGCATCGGCGCCACTGAAGACGTACAGCTGTCCGCCAGGCGCCACACCGTGGGCCGCGAAGAGCAGCGGGGCGGGCCAGGCGACATCGCCCAGGCGCTGCCAGCCCGTGGCGGCGGGCGAGAGGTCGAAGGACCAGATGGCCGTGGACAGCTCGCCCGTGCCGGACTGGTCGCCGCCGATCAGGATGGCGCGGTCCCGCGCAGCATCGTGGACCAAGAGGGGGTACCACAGGCCCTGGGGCCCGTCGCCGGCCGGCAAGGCCTGCCAGCGTCCCGTGCCGATGTCGAGCAGGTGGGCGAAGCGCCCCTCCGCGCAGTCACAGGTGAGGAGGATGCGGCCGTCGCCCGGGTCCAGCAGAGCCGCGGCGCCCAGGAGGCCGCGGTCGCTGAGGCGGGAGACCGGCAGGTCGCCGCTCTGCACGAGGTCGGTCCATGTGCCCCCCGGCAGCCCGCGGCTGAGCCGCGGGGGAGCTCCGGCGGCCACGCCGGGGTCGGCCTCACCGCCAAGGGCCAGGAAGCTGCCGTCGGGCAGGGCCAACAGGCCGTGCCCTGCCAGGCTGCCGCTGGCGGCAAGGGCCTGCCAGGACAGCGCGTCGCCGGACTGCGCCCGGACGTCGCGGGAGAGAGCGCCGGCCCAGAGGCCGGCGGACAAGGCCAGGACGAGAACGACGCCGGCAGCGCCGGCGCGGCGATGGGGGGTCATGGTAGCTGGCTCCCTGGGCGGTGGAGGGCGTCGGGCGTGGCGGGCGCATGCGCGCGCGGCGGAGGCCCCTTGGCAGGGCCTCGACCGAGGGGCTATTCTAGTACAGTGCGACGCGGCAAGTGGACCGACGGGGGAGGCGCGGCGGGCTTCGCGGCAGGGCTGCTCGGCCTGAGCCTGGGCCTCCTGGCCGGCTGCCTGCCCGATGGCGGGGGCCGATCCACCCGGGATCGAATCGCGATCTCCCCGACCCGCTCGCTGGATGCGCGCGCAGGGGCGGACGAAGGGGATCGCCCTGCGGCGCCGACCGGGAACCCGGCCACCGGCGTTCCGGCCGGCGCGGCCACCGGCGCGACGCCCCGCCCCCGGCCCAGCCCTACCGCCATGCCGGCCCTCACCCTCAGCCTCCTGGCCGGCGGCTTCACGCAGCCCCTCCTGGTCCTGGACCCGCCCGGCCTGGGCGGGCGGCGCTTCGTGGTCGAGAAGGCGGGCCGCATCCAGAGCGCCGCGCGCGGCCAGGTCTGGGACACCTGGCTGGACATCCGCGACCGCGTAGGCTCCGAGGCCAACGAGCAAGGGCTCCTCGGGCTGGCCCTGCATCCGGCGTTCGCGGCCAACGGGCGCTTCTTCGTCAACTACACGAACGCCGACGGCGACAGCGTCATCTCCGAGTTCCGCCGACTCCCTGGAGCCAGAACCACCCTCAGCGACAGCGAGCGGGTGCTGCTGCAAATCGCCCAGCCGGCCGGCAACCACAACGGCGGGCATCTGGCCTTCGGTCCTGACGGCTACCTGTACATCGCCAGCGGGGACGGCGGCGGCGGCGGCGCCGAGCGGGCCCAGGCCCTCGACCAGCACCTGGGCAAGCTCCTGCGCATCGACGTCGACCGGCGGGCGGGCGGCAAGCCCTACGGCATCCCGCCGGACAACCCTTGGGCGGAGGAGGAGAGCCCGGCGGCCGAGGTCTGGGCCCTGGGCCTGCGCAACCCCTGGCGCTTCAGCTTCGACAGCGCTAGCGGCGACCTGTACATCGGCGACGTGGGAGCCAGCGACTGGGAGACCTTGTACCGCGAGCCCTGGTCCGCGAGGGGAGGCCGCAACCTCGGCTGGCCGCGCTGGGAGGGCTTCGACGAGCGCGACCCCGCGCAGGCCCTGAGCACGCAGGCCCCCGATCGGACGGTGCCCATCCTGGTCTACCCGCACGAGGACGGCGACTGCGCGGTGACCGCCGGCCTGGTCTACCACGGCAGCTCCCTGCCCTGGCTGCGCGGCCGCTACGTCTTCGCCGACTACTGCTCCGGCCGCGTCTGGGCCGCCGCGCCCGACCCCACGGTGCGCGGCCGCTGGCAACGCCACCTGCTCCTGGACACATCCCTGTCCATCGCCCACGTGGGCCAGGACGCCCGCGGGGAACTACTCCTCTGCGACCTGGCCGGCGGTGCCGTCCATCGCCTGGTGGCTCGGACTTCGCGCTAGGGCAGGAGCGAGACCGAGGTCGCGAGGATGGGCTGGGTCGCGATGGCGGGCGTGGCGACCTCCGGCGTCTCGATCACCGGCGTCGCGAAGCCGGGGGTGCCGGGGGCCGGCGTCGCAGCGGCCGGCGTGGGCCCGAGCGCCGTCGGCGCCGGCGCGGTGGCCGACGGCGCCGGCGACATCGGAGGGCGCTCGAAGGGCAGCACCCGCGGGCAGACGTCCTGGCCCGCTGGACCGCTCACACCCAGCCGGTAGGGAGCGGACAGGTCGCCCGTCTGCTCGCTGATCAGCAGGACGTAGTCACCGGGAGCGAGTTCCACGGCCAGGACCGCCTGGGGCCCGCATCCGTCGTCAGCCGCGGCCAGGAGCTTCCGGCAGGGCGCCAGGGGGTCGAAGCCCCCGTCCGGGTAGAGGGCCAGCACAGTGTCCAGGCCGCCGCTGTTCTCGCAGGTGTCGAAGCGCCAGGCCCCACCGATGCTCACGTGAATCCGGTAGAGATCGAAGGCCGCGGCGCTGCGGAAGGGGCCGCAGGCAGGGTCGAAGAGGCCGGCGTCCGGGCCGAAGCCCTGCAGGGCGCAGAGGGCTTGCTCGGGGACGGGCGGCGGGAGGACGGTCGGTGTCGCGGTGGGGTCGGGCTCCTCCGGCTCCTGCGGCTCCACGGGAAGGGCGGCGGCGAGGGTCGGTTCCGGCGCCTGTCCGGCCGTCGGCGTGGGCCGCGGGGCGACAAGGGTGGGCCGTCGACCGACCGCAGCCGCCGGGACCGTCGGCAACCCAGCGGGCAGCGTGGTCGACGTCGGGCGGCCGGAGGCCGAAGCGGCGGCGGAAGACCCTGCGCGCGCCGCCGCCAGGTCCCCGCGCCCGGCCGTCCGTTCCGGCGACGCGCCCGGCCTCGCCCCAGGCGTGCCGGCGACCGCCCCCGCTCCGCCCGCGCCGGGGACCGTGGTCTCGCCCGAACGCCAGGGACCGCCCGCCCGCAGCAGGACGAGCCCGAGCAGCAGGGCTGCGGCCGCCCAAGCCCAGACCGCGCGGCGCCGGGCGGGGGTGGGCCGGTCGCTGCTGGGTTCCGCGCCGGGCCGCAGGAAGCCAAGGTCGGGCTCGGGCAGGGTGGGGGCGTCGGCGGGGAGGGGCAGGGCGGGGTCGAGGGCCGCCAGGGCGGCTTCGGCGGCCAGCAGCTCGGCCCGGCAGTCGGCGCAGGCGGCGGCGTGGCCGTGAACGGCGGCCATGACGGCCGTGGACCGCGGCGCGCCGCCCGCCCAGGCCAGCAGCTGGCCCTGAACTGCAGCGCAGGTCCATGCGGCACCCGCTTGATCCCCGACCATGGCCCAGCCCAGGCTGTCCAAGCGCTGCCGGCAAAGGGCGCAGTCCAGCCAGGCCGAGCCGTGCGGGCAGGGCGACGAAGGTCGGTCGGGGGGGGGCTGGTGCATGGAAGCGTCGGGGTCCGCGGTCAAGGATGCCAAGGGGCGGGCCGGCCTTTCACAAGGGACGCGCAGGCCGCGGCCCGCCGAGATCCGCGTTCGCGGGGATCATCGACCGCTCGACTTCACCCGTGCCGTAGCGATCCGGAAGAAGGTGAGCGCGGCGATCACCAAGGCCACCGCCGCTGCTTGCCGCAAGGCGGCGTCGGCATCCGCGGCCGAGAGGAGGCCCTTCACGCCGGTCACGGCCATGAACACGACGAGGACATCGACGAGCGCCTTCTTCAGGTCGTCGAGCGAGTGGATCTCCAGCCAGTCGGGAACCTCCAGATCGCCGATGAAGAGCTCGTAGAGGCCGATGGCCATGATCATCTGGACCACGGCGAGCAGGTAGATGTCGATGATCCCCAGGAGCAGACCCAGGTTGACGTCATCGCGCCAGCCGCCCTCGAGCAGTTCACCCACCAGCTTGACGGTCTTGGCCCCCGCCCAGCCGAAGGACGCCAGCGACGTGACCGACAGGCCCAACACGGCGAAGATGGCGACGTAACGCAGGCGGCTGATCAGCTTGCTCATCGGGAGACCTCGGCTGGGGTGCGGCGGCGGTGGCCGCTGACGGGTCGACGGGGGGAAGGATGGGCGAGGTGCGGCGAGGGCTCTGCAGCGCCCCGCGCCGGCGGACGACCACGCAAGCATACCCCCTTCACGCCCCCACCCCCAGCCAGCTCCTGAGCCGGGCCATCAGCGCCGCGTCGCCGCGCAGGCGGGCCAGGGCGCGGCTGCGGATGACGTGGACGTTGCCCCGGCTGGTGCCCAGCTCGGCGGCGAGCTGCTCGTCGTCCCAGCCCTCCAGGAAGCCCAGGACCAGGACCTGGCGGGCCTGCGGACTGAGGGCCGGGCTGTGGAGGAGGGCCGCCAGCAGGGCCTCGCGGGCCAGGTGCTGCTCGACCGCGGCGGGCGGCGCGTCGGGGGCGGCGAGGGTTTCGGCGAAAGGCCGCTCCTGGCCCGGCGGCGGGGCCCTTCACCGCGGCTGCTCTTCCGCCGGCGGCAGGCCCTCGCGCAAGGCCACCACGAGGAGGCCACGGTCCAAGTTGGCGAGGTACGCAACACCGCGGCCAAGGGCGATACTGGGTGAGGTGAACCAGGACGCGGTCGAAGACATGGGTCCATCCAGGGTGTCTGCCAGAACCCCTTGTCGAAAGGTGTCGGTATAGAACAACTGGAGATGATCGTTGCCTCGGACCAGCAAGCCTTCGTCTGCCAACGCCACACTCCATCCTGCCCAGCCCTTGCCGTAGCGCTGACCCACGGGCCGTCTTGGGTCTCGTAAGGTGTAGACCTGCCCCCCTTCCGCCCAATGGCCGACGACCAGCATGTCTCCGGCGACGTGGACATCTGCACCCGGCTCCAAAGGCTTCCAGCTCCTGATGGCCCCCACGACTTCCACGGCCTGCAGGTCGGATAGATCCAACACGAGCACCTGGTCCACCTTGTTGTCATCTGCCGTTGAGTATCCCCCAGGCCGCTCGGGTGCTTGAATGGCCACATAGGCCAGCCGGTCTCGCACCGCGACGTCCAAGATGGTGGCCGTGATGGTCACCCTGCCTTTGAGCTGCGGCCGGTCGGGGTGCTCGAGGCCGACCACCAGCAACTCGCGCCCCTCAGATTCAGTGAGATAGGCGCGCCCGTCGTTGACCTCATGGATGCGCCACTTCTTGGTGCCCTCCGCTGCCTCCGACAGAGCCAAGGACCCCGACCAGGCGCCGGAGGCCGCCATCTCCCCAAAGCGGCCCGCGCCATCCACGACGAAGAGCCGGCCGTCGGCCGCCGCGGCGTCCATCACCCGCGGGGGCCCGATCTCTCCTCGGATCACCGGTTTCTCCGGCTGTGCGACATCCATCAGCATGAGCCGGCTTCCTGGTTGGACCACGTAGGCACGCTCAGCGAGGGGGACCACACGGCTGGGATTGAGCGAGGTCCATCGCCCCGAGATCCGCGGGCGGTTGGGATCCGCGATGTCGAGGACCGCCACCGTGCTGATGGACTGACGGTTGGCCCTGCCTTCCAGCGCATACAAGCGCTCGCCACCGACCGCCAACTTCTGGACCGCCACGCCATCCGCTCGGCCGGAGACGCGCGGCTGATCTGGTGTCGCCAGGTCCACGGTGATCAGGCGGCCGGCGCAGAGGTCGTTCACCAGGAGCCGCCCGCCAAGGTCGACCATCCTGGCCGTGCATGGGCTATCCGGCGTATGGGGCCGCAGGGACATGGTGTTCACGATCTCCGGCTGCGCCGGATGTCGCAGGTCGAGCGTCAGCAGGTATCCATCCCAGGTGAGGACGTAGGCATGGTTGCCCCTGAGCAACACATCCACACTGGAAGCCGGGAGCGGGATGCTGGCGATCGGCCCAACCCTGGCAGGGGCGGTGGTCTTGACCAATGACAGCAAGGTGCTGTACTCAGGGGCATCCGTCTCCTCGTCGTGGGACACCGCGGTCAAGGCCAGGACCAGATCGGAGCCGGCTGCCAGGTCACGCGGGAAGCCTGGCACCTGCCACTGTGCGAGCAGATCCATCGCCGGGTGGTCGGGAGATCCCAAGGCCAGCAACCGTGAGAGCGCCGGCCGGTAGCCGTCCCGTCCCAGCACGAAGGTGCGGTCGCCCGCCAGCAGTATGCGATCAGGCGGAATCGGAAGTTCCGTCCGGCGCTCGACCAGCGGGCCTGCGGGGTCGGCCGCGCTCACCACCCAGAGAGCCTGGCTCGTCGCGTGGCTCACCACCACCCGATCGCCCGCTGCGGCGATCTCCATGCCATCCCAAAGCGGTCCGGCGTGGATCGCCTCGGCAGACTGCCCCAGGAGCTTCGGCTGGTCCGGATCACTCAGGTCCAGAACCGCCACGCGGCCCCCCACGATGGCATAGCCTCGCGACCCGCTCACGGCAAGGTCGGTCAGAATGCCACCGCGCGCGGCCACCAACTCAAGGTGGTAGGTCGGCCGCCGAGCCATCCAGAGGGCGCCGGCGCAGGCCGCCGCGGCGACGGCGAGGTGGCCGATCGGTCTGTAGCCGAGGATCGTCCCACGGTCGCCGGACCAGAGGCGCTGCTGCTGTATCGGCCGGCGCGTGGAGAGGCCGAACCAGACGCGCCCCGCGTCGCTCGTGAGCAGCGCATGGGCGCTGAGGGCCAACAAGAAGACCCCGACGGCCACCAGGGCAATGGCCGGAGGCCCCGTGAGGTCGGCCACGGGCCATGGGAGGTCATAGCGCACCGGAACCTCACCCGAAAAGGCGAGGACCGCCACGACAGGGGTCAGAAGCAGCGACAAGACACAGAACAGCAGGATCAGATCGCGCGCCCAGCGCCGATGCCGGAGTAGTCCGTGGGCCAGGAGCAGGTTCAGCGGGCCCGTGTTCAGCATGAGCTTGCCCTGCCCCCACGCCTCCAGCATCTGCCCGAGAGACCAGAGACCGCTCAGCACGAGGGCAAGCGCGAGGAGCTGCATGGCTGGTTTGATCTTCACCGAGGCGAGCTCGCATTCGTTCATCGCGACAGACTCCCTGGCCCAGCCCCTGGATCGGCAAGCGTCCGGCTGGGCCACCGCGCCGGCGGACGACCGCGCAAGCATACCCCCTTCATGCCCCCACCCCCAGCCAGCTCCTGAGCCGGGCCATCAGCGCCGCGTCGCCGCGCAGGCGGGCCAGGGCGCGGCTGCGGATGACGTGGACGTTGCCCCGGCTGGTGCCCAGCTCGGCGGCGAGCTGCTCGTCGTCCCAGCCCTCCAGGAAGCCCAGGACCAGGACCTGAC
>WBZV01001473.1_pt1 | contig 10573 bp, 6 predicted proteins | sample 5204221 | NCBI WGS metagenome assembly WBZV01 (sample SAMN12344360, study PRJNA552823) | activated sludge metagenome | biome: Activated sludge suspended growth; feature: Nitrification reactor; material: Wastewater; isolation source: activated sludge from nitrification reactor of wastewater treatment...
CGCGGGCCTCCAGTTCGTGTTGCAATTGATCCATGCGCCGTAGATTCTCAGGCGTGGACGCACGGGCGAGTTGGTGGGCGGCTTCGTGATATTCGGCCAGCAGTGCCCCGAGCCCTTCCAGCCCGCCGGCGACGATCTCGAACGCGGTGATCGCAGTATCCGCCGGCAGTTCCTGCGCCAGCGTGGTGACGCGCAAACCGGGCTGACGCCAGATATCGCCACTGTCAGGTTGGATTTCGCCAGCCAGCAGGCGCAGCAAGGTCGTCTTGCCCGCACCGTTGCGGCCAATCAGGCAGACCCGCTCGCCGGCGTCCAACTGAAAGCTGGCGCCATCGAGCAGCTTTTCCGCGCCGAAGGCGATGGAAAGGTTGTCAATGCTGAATAAGGGCATGATGATTCGCGTCCTTCTCGGCGGGGACGGTGCATAATATTATGGATAAAACAAGTTTTTATCCCAAACGGAGATCAAGCGGATGGCGCAAGACCAAGACATCGCCAGAGTATACCGGCAATGTGACCCGGCAAAGCCGCTGAAACCCGATGATCAGCGCTATGTGCCTTGCGAAAACACGCGCGGCGAAGGCGACTTGATCGCACAATTGACGAACGCCATACGCTGGTCCGAAACGCCGTTGCACCTGTTGTTCTCCGGCCACCGAGGGGGCGGCAAATCGACAGAACTGCTCCGCTTGCAGAAAAATTTGGCGGAACCGCCAGCGGGCGAAGACCCATTTTTCGTGGTGTACTTCGAGGCTGACCAGGAAGACATCGATGTTAACGATGTCGATTTTCCGGATTTGCTGCTTGCCATTATCCGTCAAGTCGGCAAAGCGTTGCGGGAACGGGTCAACGTGGAACTGCGCCCGACGTGGTTGAGTCGCTTCGTGGGTGACCTCAAGCAATTCCTGGGCAGCGAAATGGAATTCGAGAAACTTGAACTAGATGCCCAGATTGCCAAGTTCACGGCGACCATCAAAAGCAGCCCCGACGCCCGTCTGAAAATCCGCGAGGCATTGGAACCGAACGTTTCCAATCTCATTCAAGCTGCCAACGATTTGCTCGATGAAGCGGTCATCCGGCTCAAAGACAAGGGATGCCGGAACCTGGTGTTGATCGTGGACAATCTGGATCGCATCGTGTTGCGCGACTTGGAGGGCGGTATCACGACTCACGAACGCTTGTTTCTCAATCGCGGGTCGCAGTTGCACGCCCTGCGTTGTCATATTGTCTATACTTTGCCGATCTCGATGGTGTATTCACCAAAAGCAACGGCGCTGATGAATATCTTCGGTAGAGACCCGGCGGTCCTACCTATGGTGAAAGTCGCCAATCAGGATGATAGCGATAGTCCTGCCGGGATGGAGGCATTGCGGAAAATCGTCCTGAAACGCTTAAGCGCAGCGAACATCACGCAATGGACGAGCGCCTTTGATTCGCTCGACACTTGGAATTATCTATGCCGTATGAGCGGCGGTCATCTGCGCAATTTGCTCATTCTGATCCGGTCAGCCTGCACGATAGCTGGGGCTCTGCCGCTGACCCATCGTGTCATCGAGCAGGCGGTGCGGGGAATCAGCAATGATTTCGAACGTGCCCTGAACCATCCTGACTTTTTTAAGACCCTGCGCGATATCGACCGGACCAAAGCATTACCCGGCAGCAAGGACGATCAAATGCTACTCTACAACCTCAGCGTGCTGGAGTACCTGAATGGTGAGGTGTGGTACGTCGTCAATCCGGCGGTGAAGGCGCTGGAGAAATTCAAATCTCCTAGACGCGCCGCCAAACCCCGATCCCGCTGAACCATGCCCAGCAAACGCCAACGGCAAACAAAAAAAATAGATAACGACTCGATTCTCGATCAGATCGAGCGCGTCGTTCGCTGGGGTGACGAATTCCGGCTCGCTTTTGTCAAGTCTAACCACTTGGCCCAGCGAGAGACGCTGCGGCATTCGTTGCTGGATCGGTTACACGATCAGCGCGTTCTCGAAATCTCGCTGGAGAAACCGATTGTCAGCTTGTTAGATGAAATTAGGCCGCTTTGGAATCTTAAGCAACCGCCGGTTGCGGTGTGCGTCTATGGGCTGGAGCATTCCCTGCGCGAGCAAGGCCAAAATTCGCCGGTGTTGGGGCGACTTAATCACGAGCGGGAGTTACTTCGCCAATCCATTTCGGCGGCATTACTAATCTGGCTTTCCGATTTCGCTCTGGATTATGTTGCACGCGGCGCACCCGATTTTTGGGCGTGGCGATCCGGTGTTTACGAATTTCGGACAGATAGCGTACTTTGGCAAACTGAAACCATCACGGCATTTGTCGATCATGACGCAGTGTCTCTCGGTTCGCTTTCTTGGGAGGACAAGCACAAAGAAATCTCCCGACTTGAGGAATCACTGCGGACTTCACAGGCTTTGGCTCGGCAAGACAAACAGGTAAAAAAAACCAACTGCCGTCTCTTGTACCAACTAGGTTTTCTATATGCCAGTCTTAACAAGCAAGGCGAGGCGTTGAACCACTATCAAAAAGTTCTTAAACTTGCTCGTGCACTCGGAGACAGAGCTAGGGAGGCTGCAACTCTTAACGACATTGCCCTAATTGATTATGCATGTCAAGATTATGAGAGGGCATGTCAGCACTGGAAAGAAGCTCTCACTATCCAAGAAAGAATCCGTGATCAGGCTGAAGAGGCTAGAACTCTTAATAATATCGCTACGATTCCTTATGTACGCGGAGAGTATGCGAAAGCACAGAAGTACTTGGAAAAAGCGCTCGCTATCTACAGAAATATCAGGAACACCAAATACCAGATAGGGCAAGGCACAACCCTCAACAACCTCTCGCAAGTTTACCGAGCGCGTGGAGATGACGAGTCAGCGTTGCGGTATCTAAAAGATGCGCTAACTATCCAACAGGCTATCGGCGACCAAGCAGGAAAAAGTACAACTCTCAACAATCTTTCAGCAATTTATCAAGCACGCGGAGATTACGACACGGCACGGCGCTATCTGGAGGAGTCGCTGGCCATCCAACGGGCCATCAGCGACCAGGCTGGCGAAGGCACAACACTCCGCAACTTCTCGCAGCTTTACCAAGCACGCGGAGATTACGACACGGCGCGGTGCTATCTGGAGGAGTCGCTGGCCATTCAACGGGCCATCGGCGACCAGGCCGGGTTATGCCCAACGCTGTTCAATATGGGCCATATTTATTGGCAGAAAGATGAACATCAGCAGGCGCTTGTCTACTGGATCGAAGCCTATCAAATTGCCAAGGAAAACGGCCTTTCCGAAGCCCTAATAAATCTGGAAAAGCTGGCCAAAAAACTGGGCGGCAACGGGCTGGAATATTGGGAGCAACAACTGGCGCGCTCAACAACTAATACGCAGCCACAAACAAAACAGCGGCAGGTAGGTTGAAATCGCAGCGCCTCAGCGCGATTTTAGTGAGGTCGATTAGGATACCGATAACCTCCGGCACCGATGCCGCAGCAACACCAGCGAACGGCCTTGCGTCGGATAAGGCTCTTCCGCCGGATGCTGGTTGCCGGTGGTGGGCTGACCGCGCGGTAACGCGGTATCCACCAATACCTCGAAAATAGCCTCGCCCCGCACGATGGGCAGCACGAAGGCGATTTCCTCGTGATGGGCGTTGAACAGCAGCAAAAAGTCGTCATCCTCCAAGGCGTGGCCACGCTCGTCCCAGTCGCCCAAACCATCGCCCGGCAGATACAGGCCCAGACAGCGAGCATAGTCGTGGCTCCACTCGTCGTCGTCGATTTCCCGGCCGTCCGGGTTGAACCAGAGGATATCGCGCACCCCACTGCCGTGAATCCCCCGGAAAAAATGACGGCGGCGGAAGGTCGGATGCTCGCGGCGCAAATGCACCAGCCGTTGGGTAAACATCAGCAGCTCACTGTTCTCGGGCAACCACGCCAGATCCCAGTTCAGCCAACTGATTTCGTTATCCTGGCAATAGGCGTTGTTGTTGCCGCGCTGGGTGCGGCCCACTTCGTCGCCGGCCAACAGCATCGGCACGCCCTGCGATAGCAGCAGGGTCGCCAAAAAATTGCGCCGCTGGCGCAAGCGATGCGCCAGCACTTGCGGATCGTTGGAATCGCCTTCGGCTCCGCAGTTCCAACTGCGGTTATGCGACTCGCCGTCTTGGTTATTCTCCAGATTGGCCTCGTTGTGCCGTTCGTTGTAACTGACCAGATCGTAGAGCGTAAAACCGTCGTGAGCGGTAATGAAGTTGATGCTGGCGTGAGGCCGGCGGCCATTGTGCTCATACAGGTCAGCGGAGCCGGTCAACCGATAGGCCAGATCGCCGATCAGCCCGCCTTCACCGCGCCAGTAGTCGCGCACCACGTCGCGGTATTTGCCGTTCCACTCGCTCCAGCCGACCGGGAATTTGCCGACCTGATAGCCGCCTTCCCCAGTGTCCCACGGCTCGGCGATCAGTTTGACCTGCGCCAGCACCGGGTCCTGGTGCACGACATCCATGAACGCGCCTGCTTGATCCACCTCGCCGTCGGTTTCCCGCGCCAGCGCGGCGGCCAGATCAAAGCGGAAACCGTCGACGTGCATCTCCTGCACCCAGTAGCGCAAGCTGTCCATGACCAGTTGCAGCACGCGCGGGTGGGCGGTGTTCAGGGTATTGCCGCAGCCGGTATAGTCCATGGTGTAGCGCGGATGCTCCGGCGACAGTCGGTAATAGACTGCGTTGTCCAGTCCACGAAAACACAAGGTTGGGCCGAGATGGTTACCCTCGGCGGTATGGTTGTAGACCACATCGAGCAGCACTTCGATACCGGCCGAGTGCAGGCTCTTGACCATGCTCTTGAACTCGCTCACCGGATTGTCGGTGGCGGCATAGCGCGGATCAGGCGCGAAATAACCGACGGGGCTATAACCCCAGTAATTGCGGAGTCCCTTATCGAGTAGATGGCGTTCGTCCACGAAATACTGGATCGGCAGCAACTCCACCGCCGTGACCCCGAGCGCCTTCAGATAGTCGATGACCGGCCCGCAGGCCAAGCCAGCGTAGGTGCCGCGCAGGTGGGCCGGCACGTCGGGATGGCGCATGGTGAAGCCGCGTACATGCAGCTCGTAGATCAGGGTGTCGTGCCAGGGTGTGCGCGGTGGCCGGTCATCGCCCCAGACGAAGGCAGCATCCACCACCTGGCATTTGGACATCCCCACCGCGCTGTTACGGGTGCTAAAGCTGAAATCCTCGTTGCGGCTGCCGAGCCGATAACCGAACTGGGCATCGCTCCACTGAATCTGGCCGATGATGCTCTTGGCGTAAGGATCGAGCAGCAGCTTGTGAGCGTTGAAACGGTAACCTTCCTCCGGCTGATAGGGACCGTGTACCCGATAGCCATACAGCAAACCGGGACGGGCCTCCGGCAAGTAGCCGTGCCAGACGCCGCCCGTCTGCTCGCGCAACCGGATCTGCTCGATCTCGTGCTTGCCCTTGGCATCGAACAAGCAGAGCACAACTTGTTCGGCATGCTGGGCGAACAAGGCGAAGTTAACACCCTCGCCGTCCCAGGTTGCGCCCAACGGATACGGCCGACCCGGCCAGACGATGGTGGTCGTTTCGTTCATAGTGCTGATGCCATCCTCACGCCCCCCGCTTGCGGCGAGGGGCAACCCATCACGTCGGCTTCACTCGCTAAACGCGCGCATGGCCGAAGTAACCTCACGCGGCCCAACCACCGTGATACCGCCCTGAGTGACCTGATACAACTGTCGATCCTGTTCGATATCGTAGCCGATGCGGGTACCCGCCTCGATCACGTTGTAACCACCGATGATAGCACGCCGTAGCCGCGCACCGCGCTTGATGTGGACGTAATCCTGGATCAGGCAGTCCTCGATCTCCACATCGTCCTCGATAGTGACTTCGCGGCGAATGATGGTATTGACGATGGTGGCTTGACGCACCATCGAGCCGGCGGCGATCACGCTGTTGTACACCTTGGCATCCATCAAGCGCGCCACTGGTCCCTGATAATTGCTGGAAAAGATCCGCCACTGCGGATTGAACATGTCGAAGCGCGGCATCTCACCCAGCAGATCTTGATGGGCATTGAAGTAAGCATCTCGCGTACCGACATCGCGCCAGTAGGCCGGCTCTTCATAGGGCTTGGTCCCCGGCACCTTGTTGGTGGCGAAGTCGTAGGCGAACACCCGATGGGTATCCTTCAGTTTCGGCAGCACATTGTGGCCAAAATCGTGTTCGCCGCGATCATTGGCCTCCTGGAGCGCCTGCACCAATATCTTGGCGTTAAACAGGTAGTTACCCATCGAGGCATAGGCGCGGGTGGGATCGGAGGGCATGGGCGGCGGATCGGCCGGCTTCTCCCGAAAGTCATTGACCCGGCCCGCGTGGTCGGCGTCGATGATGCCAAACGAACTGGCTTCGGCAATCGGCACCGGCAAGGCGGCGACGGTGGCGTCAGCCTCTCGCTCGAGGTGGAAATCCACCATCTGCTGAATATCCATCCGGTATATGTGATCAGCGCCGAACACCACCACCAGATCGGGATTGTGCAACTGAATCAGATTGAGGTTCTGGTACACCGCGTCGGCGGTGCCCTGGAACCAATCGCCACCGCGCATCATTTGCGGCGGCACTATGGTCACGAACTCCTCGTTGCGCATCGGCGACACCACCCACGCCTTGCGCACATGCTCGATCAAGGACTGGGACTTGTATTGCACCAGCATGTAAATCGACTGAATCCCCGAGTTGAGCAAATTGCTCAGCACGAAATCCACAATGCGGTAGCGACTGCCGAACGGTAGCGATGGTTTAGAGTTATACGCCGTTAAAGGACTCAAGCGGGCACCTTCGCCGCCCGCCATGACAAAGGCCAGGATTTTGGGTTGTTTCATCGCGGTATTTCCTTGGTTTCTAGCGGTAGGACTTCACACAAATCCCCGAGCGGGATAGCGATCCAACCGGGGCGGTTATCCGATGGGCCGCGCGCTGGGCAAGCCTCCCGTCCGATGCCCATCGGCATCGGCCCCAGCGGTGGCGCCCCCCTCGGCGCGGCGCGCGGCGGCGGGTCTGGCCACCATGCGGCCCTGCTCGGCCGCGTCGCGGCCCTCTGCGGACCCACGTTTTCCTCGTCAACCGGCAAAGGTGTCGAAATCGCGTTCCGTGTGAAGATGGTGGTGCAGGCGGAATACATGCGCCGGCATCCGATGGGGGTTCAGCTCCACGTAGTTGCGTGGCCCGTTCCACATATAGTGCGCGCCGGTCAGCAGATCGTGGACCTGGAAGGGTTGGTGTGGATCGACGCCGAGCGCCTCCAGATTCAGTTGCGTCCAACCGGCCTGGGTGTAGTTGGGATCCAGATTCGCTACGACCAGAATGACGTTGGTGCAATTGGCGGTGGCCTTGCTGTAGCAGATGATCTGCTCGTTATCGACCTGATGAAACCGCAGGTTCCAGTCGGTCTGCAAAGCCGGATTGCGCTTACGGATGCGGTTCACCAGGGCGACGAAATCGCGCAAGCTGTTGGGACCGTCCAACTCCTGGAAGCCGCGATAGCGCAACTGGTACTTCTCGGAGTCGAGATATTCCTCGCTGCCGTGCTTGACCGCGATGTGCTCCATCATTTCGTAGGCCGGCCCGTAGATGCCGTAATTGGCGGTCATGGTCGCCGCCAGCACCAGCCGCGACACGAAGGCCGGCCGGCCGCCGAATTGCAGATACTCGGTCAGAATATCGGGAGTGTTCGGCCAGAAGTTGGGCCGGAAATACTCGCGACCCGGCCCTTGGGTCAGCTCGGTCAGATATTCAGTCAGCTCCCACTTGGTGTTGCGCCAGGCGTAATAGGTGTAGGACTGGCTATAACCCAGCTTGGCCAATCGATGCATCACTTTGGGCCGGGTGAAGGCTTCGGCCAGGAAGATGGCATTCGGCGTGGTCTTCTTGATGTCGGTGATCAGCCATTCCCACATCGCGAACGGTTTGGTGTGGGGGTTGTCGACCCGGAAGATGCGCACGCCCTGGGCAATCCAGAACTCGAAGATGCTTTTGATTTCCGTCCACAACGCCTGCCAGTCGTCGGTTTCGAAGTTGAACGGATAGATGTCCTGGTATTTTTTGGGCGGGTTCTCGGCGTACTGCACCGTGCCGTCCGGTCGCCAGCGGAACCAGTCGGGATGCTGCTTGACGTAGGGATGATCGGGCGCGCATTGCAGGGCGATGTCCAGAGCGATTTCGATGCCGTGCTCTTTGGCTTTTTGTACCAGCCGGCGAAAATCCTCCAGCGTGCCCAGGGCCGACAGGATATCCTTGTGGCCGCCTTCCACGGCGCCGATGGCCCACGGGCTGCCGACGTCGTCGGAGCCGGGTGTCAGGGTGTTGTTCTTGCCCTTGCGGTTGATGCGACCAATGGGGTGGATCGGCGGGAAGTACAGCACGTCGAAACCCAACGCGGCGAGGCGTGGCAGCCAGGTTTCGCAATCCTTGAAGGTACCGTGCTTGCCGGGCGCGGCGCTGCACGAGCGGGGGAACATTTCATACCAAGTGCTGAAGCGGGCACGCTCGTCGTCGACGGTAACGACCAGATTAGCGCTATAGCTCAGCGCCAGCCGACGATCAGCGTAGCGGTCCATGAGCTTGGCCAGCTCCTCGTCCATGCCCAGTTGGCGGCGGTAGTCCAACACCTGATCCCCGACCAGCGTCTTGGCGCGCTGGGCCAACCACTTGGCATCCTCTCCACTGGCGCGCTGGCTGGCTTTCGCCACCAGTTGCTCGCCCACCCGCAGGGCGATGGCGATGTCCTCGACCTGTACCCAGCGGCTCAAATCGTGCCGCCAGGATTTGAACGGATCGACCCAGGCTGTGACCGTGTATTCGTAGGAACCGAGTTCCAGCACCTGAAACTCGCCTTGCCAGCGATCGTTGACCAAGAAACGCATGGCGGTTTCCCGCCAGTGGGTTTCCCCGACCTTGCGGTATTGCAGAACAGACGATAGCGCGTCATGGCCGTCGGTGAACACGTCCGCTTCCACCACCACCATGTCCCCGATCGTGCGTTTGATGGGAAACCGGCCGCCCTCGATTTCCGGGGTCATGTTTTCGACGACCACTCGCTTCTGGCCATCGGTCATGCTTGATGCTGGAGATTCGACCGCCAAGACCGGCGCGGCTACCGCCTGCCCACCCTGATCCGCTGGTGGCGCGGCGTTTGAATTCGGTGCCGGCCCGGCGGCCATCGTCTTGGTCGGGTTAGGCACCAGTCCGGCGGTCGTTCGCTTTTTATCATCCGCCACGGTCTTTTTGGTCATACCGGTTATCCTCGTTCGTGCTGGCAGGGTTTCTCGTTATATATGCCAATCATCGCGATCCGGGCGGCCAGCCTACTGCCGTACGAAGGCTGAGATGCTAAAGTTACCGCCTGGGTCCGATTTGTCGGCGCGGCGATCGGCCAGTCTTTTCCCCCTTATTATGACGGTTTTTCGCGGCCGTGCCTAAGCCTTAAATTGGGTTGGGACCGGCCCTGCACCGAGGATGTTGCCTGATGATTGAATTGCAGCGGATTATTGACGATGCCTTCGAGCATCGCGGCGAAATCGGTCCCACCAATGCACCGGCGGAACTGCGCGAAGCGGTGGAAGAAGCCCTGGGTTTGCTGGAGTTAGGCAAGGTTCGAGTCGCTGAACCACGCGATGGTACTTGGGCGGTCAACACCTGGTTGAAAAAGGCGGTCTTGCTGAGCTTCCGCTTGAACGAGAGCGTGATCATTCGCGACGGCTATACCAACTATTTCGACAAGGTTCCGCCGAAATACGCCGAATACGGCGAGAACGATTTTCTAGCCGCCGGGGTGCGGGTGGTGCCGCCCGCCGCTGCCCGCCGCGGTTCTTACATCGCCCCCGGCGTGGTGTTGATGCCTTCTTTCGTCAACATCGGAGCCCACATCGATTCCGGCACCATGGTCGATACATGGGCCACGGTCGGTTCCTGCGCGCAGATCGGCAAGAACGTCCACCTGTCCGGCGGAGTTGGCATTGGCGGCGTATTGGAGCCGTTACAGGCCAGTCCTACCATCATCGAGGATGATTGTTTCATCGGTGCCCGCTCCGAAGTGGTCGAAGGCGTGATCGTCGAGCGCGGCTCGGTCATCTCGATGGGCGTCTATATTGGCCAAAGCACCAAGATTTATAACCGGATGACCGGAGAAGTAAGCTACGGGCGCATCCCGGCCGGATCAGTGGTCGTGCCTGGCGCGCTGCCGGCTCCCGACGGCCGTTACAGCCTGTACTGCGCGATTATCATCAAGCAAGTGGATGAAAAAACCCGTGGTCGGGTCAGCCTCAACGAGCTGTTACGGGACTGAAGCTTGATGTCGGACCGAGCGACCTACCCTCGCCGGAACAGTCACCAGGATCTGTCATTCATGTCGAACACCCTGGACCTCGCCCTTGAGCTGTTGCGCCGACCCTCGGTCACGCCAGCCGATGCCGGCTGTCAAGAAATCCTGATCGCCCGGTTGCAGTCGCTCGGTTTTCAAATCGAGCGACTGCGATTTGGCGATACCGACAACCTTTGG
>WBZV01001474.1_pt1 | contig 10562 bp, 8 predicted proteins | sample 5204221 | NCBI WGS metagenome assembly WBZV01 (sample SAMN12344360, study PRJNA552823) | activated sludge metagenome | biome: Activated sludge suspended growth; feature: Nitrification reactor; material: Wastewater; isolation source: activated sludge from nitrification reactor of wastewater treatment...
CAGGGCCGGCTCTTCCTCGCCACCGAACTCGGCCTCGGCATCGTGCACACGCTGGACATGGGCCTGGCGGCCGATGCCGTCGAGCGCGCGCAGTGGGCGCCGCAGGAGATCGCCTTCGCCGAGCTGCCGCGGCGCTACCGCTACGTGCTCAGCCCGGCCGCGCAGCACGCCGCGCAGGCATGAAAAAGCCGGCCCGCGGGCCGGCTCGTTCGGGGCGCGTCGCGCCTCAGTTGGCGGCGGAGGCGGCCGCCGCGGGCGCCTTCGGCTCGGCGAAATTGGCGCCGCCCTTGTTGGCCATGTAGACCACCGCGCGGCCGATCTCGACGTCGCTGAAGTCGCCGCCGCCCTGCGGGCCCATCGCATTCTTGCCCTTGAGCGCCGAGTTCAGCAGCGCCGCGTAGCCGGCGCCGATGCGCGGGCCCCAGGCGGCGCTGTCGCCGAACTTGGGCGCACCCGCGGCGCCGGTGGCGTGGCAGGCGCTGCACTGCGCCGTGAAGACCTGCTCGCCGGTCTTGAGCGCGCCGCTGCCGGACGCGTCCTTCACCTGGATGCTGCCGATCGGCTGGATGCGGCGTGCCACCGCTTCGGCGCCCAGGCCATCGCTGCCGGCGCCGCCGCGGTTGTCGGTGGCGACGTACTTCACCAGCAGCACGATCAGGAAGATCGGCACGACGAAGGCGAACACCACGGCCAGGATCAGCTGCTTGGGCGTCTTGATCGGGCCTTCGTGCGGGCCGTCGTGGTCGTGCGAGTCACTGCTCATGAATTCCTCGGTGTCGGATCTGTCGGGGGTGCTCCCGCCCGGCGCGCGCCGGGGAGAGCAAAAAACCGGCGAATTATAGGAGGGTGCTCAGAGCGGCGCAGGCTCGGCGGCTTCGGCGATCGGCACGGGCTCGACGGCCAGCGGCAGCACGATGCGCACCGTCGTGCCCTGCTGCGGCGCGCTCTCGATCGCCAGGCGCCCGCCGAGCAGATCGACGATCTCCTTGACGATCGCCATGCCCAGGCCGGTGCCGGGGATGCTGCCCGAGGTGTCGGCGCGGAAGAAGCGCTCGCAGACGCGCCGCACCGCTTCGGGCGTCATGCCGATGCCGTGGTCGCGCACGGCCACGACCGCCTGCCCGTGCTCCACCGCCAGCGTCACCGCCACCGCGCCGCCCTCGGGCGAGTATTTGTAGGCGTTGGACAGCACGTTGCGCAGCGCCTGCAGCGCCTTGCCGCGGTCGAGCGCCACCATCACCGGCGCGGCCGGCAGCGCCAGGGCCGGCGCGTCGCGGCCCTCGGGCGCGCGCAAGTCGTGCACGCACTCGTGCACCAGCGCGGCGAGGTCGGTGCGCACGATCTCGAAGTCCTGGCCGCGGCGTGCCTCGATGCGGGCCAGGTCGAGCAGCTCGTTGATGATGGCGATCATCAGCGAGGTCTGGCGGTGCACCGTCGCGATCGCGTCGCGCTGGCTCTCGGGCGAGAGCCGGCGGTGCATCAGCAGCTCGACGAAGCCGAAGATGCTGGCCATCGGCGTGCGCAGCTCGTGCGCGGCGGTGGACAGGAACTCGCTCTTCATCTGGTCGACCTCGGTCTCGTGCGTCACGTCGCGCACGTGCAGCAGCTGCGAGACCGCCGCGCTGCCGCCGGTGCGCAGCGCGATCGCCAGCACGCGCCGCTTGGGCCGCTCGATGTCGAGCAGCAGGCGGCCGTCGCCCTCGCCGGCCTGCGCGCGCAGCGCGGCGAAGGAGGCGAGCCGCTCGGTGCTCACGCCGCAGCCGGCGCGCAGCAGCGCGAGCAGCTGCTCCTCGCCGAGCTGCAGCAGCTGGCCTTCGCCCAGGCCGGTGAGGCGCGTGAACGAGGGGCTGACGTGGTTGATGCGGTGCTCGGCGTCGAAGGAGACGAAGCCGTCGGGGCTGAGCGCGAAGATCGCGTCGAGCTGGTCGCCGCGCTCCTGCAGCCGCGTGGTCAGCACGCCGATGAGGTGCGAGATCGCCTCGATGTCGTCGCCGCCCGGGCGCGGGCCGGAGGCCTGCGGCAGCAGGCCCTCGAGCACGCGGCGCAGCGCCGCCAGCGCGTTCTCGCGCGAGCGTGCCGCGCGCTCGAGCGTCTCGAAGGTGCGGCGCAGCTCGAGCGGCGCATCCTCGGCACGCGGCATCGGCTCGACGGTGGCCAGCGCGCCTTCGCGGTCGAAGGCCTGCAGCCGGTCGAGCTTGCCGAGCCAGCGCTTGAGCGGCACGTGGATGCCGACCAGGCCGCCCACCAGCGCCAGCAGGCCGAGGCCGACCGCCAGGGTCGCCTGCTGCCACAGCGGGCCGGCGATCGCGTCCGGCGCATAGCTCATGCGCAGCACGCCGTAGTCGCGCCCGCCGGCGTTGATGGTCTGGTTGGCGTCGTACAGCCGTGCCGCGACCAGCTCGGTGAGCCAGCGCGGCGCCGCGCCGGGCGCGCCGCCGTGCTCGGCGACATGCAGGCGGCCGCCGCGCGTGTCGATGAACTCGGCCGAGGCGAAATCGGAGTGGCGGATGGCGCGCTGCAGCGTCTTCTGCACCGTGTCGTAGTCGCCGATCACCGCGCTGTCGACGATCGTCGGCGCCATCACCAGCACCAGGCCCTCGGCGCGGCGCTGGGCGTTGTCCAGGCCGATCGTGAACTCGTAGTGGATGAACAGCGCCACCCCTGCGCCGACGAAGCCGACCAGCGCCAGCGTGTAGAGCGCGAAGACGCGCCCGACCAGCGAGGTCGGCCACAGGCCGCTCGGGCGCAGCCGGCGCAGCAGCGTGGACATCAGCGCAGTTGCGGCGGCGCCGTGCGGCAGAAGTCGCGGTAGGCGCCGTATTCGGAGCCGTTCGAGGCCGCGAAGTGGCCGCCGTTGGCGATGCCGGCGAGCTTGGACGCGGCCTCGAGGATGTCGCGCCCGCGCGGGTCGAGGTGCATGCCGAGGAAGGCGCGCGCCACCGCCTGCGCATCGGCGGCCGGCACGCGCGCCGAATGCATCAGTGCGAGGTCGTGCAGCGGCGGCGAGCTCCACAGCACCTTGAACTTCTTGCCCTCGCGCTGGGTGTAGCCCTCGACGAGCTGCGAGTTCGCGCCCACGGCGGCCGCCTTGCCGGCGAACAGCTGCACGAACGCGCCGTCCATGTTGCCGGCGAACACCGGCATCACTTCGATCTTGCGCGCCAGCAGCTGCGCGTAGGTGAACTTGTAGGCGATGGTCGCCTCGGGCCCGGGGAAGGCGACTTCCTTGCCGGCGAGCTGCGTGAGCTCGCCGATGGGCGAATCGGCCGGCACGACGATCTGGCCGTGCAACGGCGGCGTCATGCGGCGGCCGAAGACCTTCCAGCCGAGCGCCTCGCGCTCCGGGCTGAACAGGTGGTTGGTGAAGACGAAATCCACCTCCTGGGCGAGCACGTAGGCGGTGGTGTCCGCCGAGGTGCGGCCGATCTTCAGGCGCAGCTGCACGCCGCTCTTCTCGGAGACGTAGTCGATGATCGGGTTCCAGTAGGCCGCGGTGACCTGGATGCCGTACTGGTTGACCGGCGAGAACTGGTAGGTGGCGCCGGCCGCGTGCGACGGCAGGGCCGCGGTGGCGAGGGCGAAGGCGGCGGCGAGCAGCGCCGCGCGGCGCGTGAGGCAGGGATTCATGCGGATTCCTCGGCGGGGTTTCAGGGGTATGCCGGTCATCACGCGTTATCGGCAGCGCAGCCGGATCCTTGAGGGGATCCGCGCTCGCAGGGGCTGCGGCGCTAGAATCCACGGTTGCCCGTGCGACCGTGGTGAAGTGGATATCATGCAGCCCTCCGAAGGCTACGTCGCAGGTTCGATTCCTGCCGGTCGCGCCAATCGGTACCACCGATGACAAACGGCTCCGTTGTCGCAAGACACGGAGCCGTCGTCTTTTCAGGGCGCCTTGCCGCGTCCGTGAGGACCCTCATTGCGGCATGTTCGGCCAGTGCCATAGTGGCATGGAGGACGAGGTGGTAGGAGGTCGCGGTGTTGCGCATGCCCATGCCCACGTTCGAGGTCGATGCGCGCTGCCTGGTCGGTCGCGAGTTGGCACTGCGCTTCCTGTGGGTCGCGGCGCTCGTCTGCGCGATCGGCGCGGTGGCCTCGGCGCTGCTGCCGCTGCGCATCGGCGACCCGGCGCGCGTCCTGCTGGTCGGCGCGCAGGCGGCCATGGCCGTGGTCGGCGTGTTGTGCGCGCGCCTGGTGGACAGGCTGCCGCCGCGCTCCCTCGTGCTGGTGGCGGCCTGGATCGGCGTGGCGGCCGGCGCGCTGGTGGCATTCGCACTGCACGGCGCCCGCTCGCTCGAGCTCGGCTACTTCCCGCTGCTGGTCTGCGTCGTGGCGTTGCTGGTGGGAACCGCCGCAGCGCTGGTGATGGCGCTGGGCTGCGCGGCCATCGTCGCTGGCCTGGCGCTGGCCGAGACGCAAGGCTGGGTCAGCGGCCCGGCCGCGCTGGCGGCCACGCCGCTGTCGCATCCGCTGGTGACCAATGCGCTGCTGCTGCTGTCGGGCTTCACGGTCGGTGCGATCGTGCTGAAGCTGTCCAACGCCTCGTTCCGGCGTGCGCAGGAGCGCGAAGCCGCTCTGCAGCGCTCGGAGTCGATGCTGTCGACCGTGTTCTCGACATCCCCCGAGTGCATGACGCTGTCCGAGCTGGAGTCCGGCCGTCTCCTGACGGTGAATCAGGCGTTCCTGGACCTTGCCGGCTATGGGTACGACGAGGTGATCGGACACACGGGCACCGAACTGGGCATCTGGGCCGACGCCTCGGTGCGGAATCGTCTGCTGGCCGCACTGCGCGAAGAAGGGAAGGTGATCGGATGGCGTGCCCGGCTTCGCCGGCACAACGGTGAGACGGTGCCGATCCGCATCTCGGCTGCACTGTGCCGCGTCGGCGACACCGACACCATCGTGATGGCCGGACGCGACTTGAGCGACGACGACCGCACCCGCGCGGAACTGGCCAGCGCACGCGACGCGGCCCTGGCTGCCAGCCGGGCCAAGAGCGCATTCCTGGCCAACACCAGCCACGAGATCCGCACGCCGATGAACGGTCTGCTCGGGCTGGCCCGGCTGGCGCTGCGCGATGGCGTCTCCGAGGCGCAGCGCAAGGCCTACGTCGGCCACATTCTCGAGAGCGCGCTCAACCTGTCGGCCACCCTGTCGGACATTCTGGACCTGTCGAAGATCGAGGCCGGCAAGTTCGAGATCGTCAAGGCGCCGTTCGATCTGCGCGATGCGCTGCAGGCGGTCCGTCGGGCCGAGCTCGACGTCGCGCAGGCCAAGGGCTTGTCGCTCGACCTGCACATCGACGCGGCGCTGCCGGCGATGGTCTACGGCGACGCGACCCGAGTGCGCCAGATCCTGGGCAACTTCGTCTCCAACGCCATCAAGTTCACCGCAGCCGGCGGCGTGCGCATCGAAGCCACCACTGCCGTGCGCGAAGGCACCGTGCGGTTGGCGGTCAGCGATACCGGCATCGGCATCGAAGCCGACATGCAGGACCGGCTGTTCGAGCCGTTCTCGCAGATCGACGGGTCGAACACGCGTCGCTTCGGCGGCACCGGACTGGGGCTGTCGATCTGCCGCGAGCTGGCGAGCCTCATGGGCGGCATCGTCGGCATGAACAGCGTCGCCGGACAGGGCAGCCTGTTCTGGGTCGAGCTGCCGCTGCCGGCGGCCGACGCGACGACAGCGGCAGCGCCCGCCGCTGCGGATCGCGAGGATCCGGCCGCGCTGCACGGCACGCGCGTGCTGGTTGCCGAAGACGATCCAGTGAACATGTTGATCACGGCGACGTTGCTCGAGGGGTGGGGTGTGCAGGTCACCCGGGTCGCCGACGGCGAGGCGGCGCTGGAGGCGGTGCGGCGCGCGGAAGCGGACCATGCACCGTTCGATGCCGTGCTGATGGATCTGCAGATGCCGCGCCTGTCGGGCGATCAGGCAGCGCGCCTGCTGCACGAGCGGCATGGCGCGCGTACGCCGCCGATCATTGCGTTGACCGCCGCGGCACTTGTCCACGAACGCGACGAGGCGCTGCGCTCGGGCATGTGCGAGTTCCTGACCAAACCCGTGGATCCCGAGCGCTTGCGCAGCGTGTTGATCGCGCGTGCGCGCCGCATCGTGGCCGGTTGAGGGCGCAAGCTCGGAGCGCCGCGCCGCTCAGCCGTTCGCGCCATGGCGGATCAGGTGGTCGAAGGCCGACAGCGCGGCCTTCGCGCCCTCGCCCGCGGCGATGATGATCTGCTTGTAGGGCACGGTCGTCGCGTCGCCGGCCGCGAACACGCCGGGCAGGCTGGTCGCGCCCTTGGCGTCGACGATGATCTCGCCGTACTTGGACAGCTCCAGCGTGCCCTTCAACCACTCGGTGTTGGGCACCAGGCCGATCTGCACGAACACGCCGGCCAGTTCCACCGAGTGCTCGCTGCCGCTGGCGCGATCCTTGTAGCGCAGGCCGGTGACCTTCTGGCCGTCGCCGGTGATCTCGGTGGTCTGCGCATTCACGTGGATGGCGACGTTGGGCAGGCTCTTCAGCTTGTCGACCAGCACTGCGTCGGCCTTCAAGGCGTCGGCAAACTCGATCAGCGTGACGTGCTCGACGATGCCGGCCAGGTCGATCGCCGCCTCGACGCCGGAGTTGCCGCCGCCGATCACGGCCACCTTGCGGCCCTTGAAGAGCGGGCCGTCGCAGTGCGGGCAGTAGGCCACGCCCTTGTTGCGGTACTCGGCTTCGCCGGGCACGTTGACGTTGCGCCAGCGCGCGCCGGTGGAGAGGATCAGCGTCTTGCCGCGCAGCTGCGCGCCGTTGGCGAGCGTGATCGTGCCGATGCCGCCCGGCTGCAGCGCGGGCTCGAGCTTCTCGACGCGCTGGCCGTTCATGATGTCGACGTCGTAGTGGCGCGCATGCGCCTCCAGCGCCGCGGCGAACTTCGGGCCCTGCGTCTCGAGCACGGAGATGAAGTTCTCGATGCCCAGCGTGTCCAGCGTCTGGCCGCCGAAGCGCTCGGCGACGATGCCGGTCTTGATGCCCTTGCGCGCGGCGTACACCGCCGCCGCCGCGCCGGCCGGGCCGCCGCCGACGATGAGCACGTCGAACACGTCCTTCTGCGCCAGCTTGGCGGCGTCGCGTGCCGCGGCGCCGGTGTCGATCTTGGCGAGGATCTCGCCGATTTCCATGCGGCCCGAGCCGAAGGGCTGGCCGTTGAGGAAGATCGTCGGCACGGCCATGATCTTGCGATCGTTGACCTCGGCCTCGAACAGCCCGCCGTCGATCGCCACGTGGCGGATGCGCGGATTCAGCACCGCCATCAGGTTGAGCGCCTGCACCACGTCCGGGCAGTTGTGGCAGGTCAGTGACATGTAGGTCTCGAAGGCGAAGTCGCCTTCGAGAGCCTGGATCTGCGCTATCACCTCGGCCTCGAGCTTGGGCGGGTGGCCGCCCGCCTGCAGCAGCGCCAGCACCAGCGAGGTGAACTCGTGGCCCATCGGGATGGCCGCGAAGCGCAGGCCCATGTCGGCGCCCTTGCGGGTGACCTGGAACGAAGGCTTGCGCGCATCGTTGCCGTCGAAACGCGCCTCCACCAGCGGATTCAGCGCCGCGATCTCCTGCAGCAGCTCGCGCATCTCGGCCGAGGCCTCGCGCTCGTCGAGCGAGGCGATCAGTTGCACCGGCTCGCGCAGGCGTTCCAGATACGCAGCGAGCTGGGATTTCAGGCTGTCATCCAACATGGTGAAGGCGTCTCGAGAGGTTTAGATCTTGCCGACGAGGTCGAGCGACGGGGTGAGGGTCTTGGCGCCCTGCTGCCACTTGGCCGGGCACACCTGGCCGGGGTTCTTGGCCACGTACTGCGCGGCGGTCAGCTTGCGCAGCGTTTCCTTCACGTCACGCGCGATGGCGTTGTCGTGCACCTCGACGGTCTTGATCACGCCTTCCGGGTTGATGATGAAGGTGCCGCGCAGCGCCAGGCCTTCTTCCTCGATGTGCACGCCGAAAGCGCGCGTCAGCTTATGGGTCGGGTCGCCGACCAGCGGGAAGCGCGCCTTGCCGACGGCCGGGCTGGTCTCGTGCCACACCTTGTGCGAGAAGTGCGTGTCGGTGGTGACGATGTAGACCTCGGCGCCGGCGTCCTTGAAGGCGGCGTAGTTGTCGGCGGCGTCTTCCACTTCGGTCGGGCAGTTGAAGGTGAAGGCGGCCGGCATGAAGATCAGCACCGACCACTTGCCCTTCAGCGACTCGTCGCTGACCTCGATGAACTTGCCGTTCTGGAAGGCGGTGGTCTTGAAGGGCTGGACTTGCGTGTTGATGAGCGACATGGGGTTTCCTTGGGTTGAAAGTGACGAAAGAGCGTCAACGAGCGCTATTCTGTGTGCGCCGCAGCATATCGTGGTTTGATTGAAGAAATCCCGACGATTGGCGTTGCCTATCGTCCCGCCGCTCGCCCCGGCGGCCTGGCTTGGCGGCTCAGTCGAGCGTCAGCACCCGGTCGCCGGGCTCCGGCGTGCAGCCCTCGGCGATCGGCGTCCAGCCCTGCCGCACCACCACGCGCGTGCCCTTCTGGCAGAACTCGACGCGCCGCGCCTGCGGCCAGCGCCGCTGCACGAAGGCCTCGATGGCCGAGGGCATGCTGACGCGATAGACCGCCTGCGCCAGATCCTCGCTCGGATGGTCGATGTGGTGCAGCCAGGGGATCGCGGCGACCAGCCACATCATCGGCGCGAAGGGCACGTGGAACGCGTGCGCCTCGTAGCCGGCGCCGCGCAGCCAGGCCTGCGCCTGGGCGCGTGCGTCGTCGCCGGCCGGCGTGCCGCCCCAGGCCATGCCCAGCAGCTCGGCCACCCACTGGTTGCAGTTCAGGTAGCGCTGCGCCCACACGTAGGCGTTGGCGCTGTACTCGCCGCGCAGCAGCGCGAGGGCGTGGCGGTCGTCGAGCGCGGCGCGTTCCAGTGGCGCGGCCGCTTCGTCGGGCAGGAACACCGCTGAGACATATCCGCCCGCCGGGCTGCTCATGCCGAGCAGGAAGGCGGTGAGCCCCTGGTCGAAGATGCGCGGCTTCTTCTCCTCGCAGGCGTAGTAGAGCTGGCGCACCGACCAGGGCGCCATCGCGCTGCCCAGCAGCGTGACGCCGGCATGCGAATAGCGTTCGCCGAAGCGCGCGAGATCGATGCCGGCGCGCGACAGCAGCGCGACGCGCTGGCCCGAGCCGGCCAGTTCGGTGCGCACGAGCTCGGCGAAGCGGAACAGCCGATCGCGCTGCTCGTGCGACATCTCGGTGGGGGCATCGCAGTAGCGCAGCGCGCCGGCCTGCGCGCTGGCGCAGGCGAGGCCGAACGCCAGCGCGGCCGCCGCGCGGCGCCAGCTAATCATTGGCGGATCAGAGCGAAACCGGGCGCGTCTGCAGCTCGCGGTACCACTCGTCCTTGAGCGCCATGAAGAAGCCCTTGAGCGTCTTCGCGTGGGCGAACTCCAGGCCATAGGGCTTCTGGCGCGCCATCACCACGCCGCCTTCGGCCAGGCGCCCCTGCTCGACCACCTGCTGCGGCAGGTAGAGGAAGAACTCGTCGTCGGCCGTGCCGGCCGCCTTCACGGCCTGCAGCTTGAGGCGCTGCGTGCCGGGCTGCTCGGTCACCTCGGCGACTTCCATGATGCGGTACTCGCCCTCGGCGACGTTGCGGTCGCCCGAAGAGCTCTTGCTCGAACGCTCGATCGAACCCGAGATGCTGCCGATGCTCTGCGAGGAGGCCGACGAGGCCGAGGAGGCCGACGAGGTCGCATCGGCCCAGGCGGGCGCGGCGAAGGCGCCGGCAACGAGGGCCGCGAGCGCGATCCGATGCATGAGACGACGGGCCATGGGCAGCTCCTTCCGGTGCGCAAAGGTGCGCGATCGTAACGTGCGCATGTTTCTGCGCCGTTGCGGGTTGTGTCAGCGCACCGCGTGGCCTTGGCATAGCATCGCGGCGCCGTGACGACCCTCGCCCACGACACTCGCCGCCGCTCCGCGCGCCTGCTGGCCGGCGCGCTGCTCGCGCTGCTGCTGGCCGCCTGCGGCTCGGGGCCAAAGACCATCACGCGCGACGGCGCCGAGGCCAACCCGCCTGCGAATCTCGGCAGCGTCGCGGATGCCGAGCCGCGTGTCGAGCCGATTCGCAGCGGCGGGCCGAACCGGCCCTACGAGGTGCTGGGCCGGAACTACGTGCCGATGACGCAGGACCGCGCCTTCAAGGAGCGTGGCCTCGCCTCCTGGTACGGCCGCAAGTTCCACGGCCGGCGCACGGCCAGCGGCGAGACCTACGACATGTATGCGATGACGGCGGCGCACCCGACGCTGCCGATCCCGAGTTATGCGCGCGTGCGCAACCCGGCCAACGGCCGCGAGGTGATCGTGCGCATCAACGACCGCGGGCCCTTCCACCCGGGCCGCATCGTCGACCTCAGCTACACCGCCGCGCTCAAGCTCGATCTGCTGCGCGGCGTGGCGCCGGTGGAGCTGGAGCGCATCACCTTCGCCGAGATCCGCAGCGGCTCGTGGCGGCGCGACGAACCTGCGCCGGCAGTGGCGGCGGCACCCGTGCCGGCC
>WBZV01001477.1_pt1 | contig 10525 bp, 7 predicted proteins | sample 5204221 | NCBI WGS metagenome assembly WBZV01 (sample SAMN12344360, study PRJNA552823) | activated sludge metagenome | biome: Activated sludge suspended growth; feature: Nitrification reactor; material: Wastewater; isolation source: activated sludge from nitrification reactor of wastewater treatment...
TGGTCAGCAGCGGTATCTTCGGCAGGTTGACCAGGCCAAAGACGACAATGCCGGCGAAGCTGAAGCCGAAACAGATGGCCAGCAGGAGTGCCACAGCCCAGGCTATGTGGCGGCGGTTGCGCACGGCGATGACCAGAAAGCGCCAGGTCGCCAGCCCCAGGATCAGCCCGGTCGCTTTGGGTAGCGTTTCGGCCGGGTCAGCCGAAACGAGGATACCGACGGCAATAGCCAGGCCCAGCAGCGATAAAGCCAGACTGAAAGGCGTGGAGACTAGAGTCGAGCGGTCGAGGGCCAACCCGCCCAGCCAGACAGTGGCCAGCGCGGCCAGGGCCACGCACGTGGCCGCCGGCACGATGTCGGGGAAGAGCAGCAGTGGCGCGGCCAGCAGCAGGACGATCCCCTCCAGGATCACCAGCGGACGAACGGCGCGCCGTTCGTCCTGCTCGCTGTGTGGCCGCTCGGCCAGGGTCGTCACATGGCCTCGTCCGCGGACAGTGGGTTAGTATGCGCCTTTGCCGCGCACAACAACCCAGGGCGTCTTCAGCAGGATGTAGATGTCCATCCAGAGTGAGTAGTTCTGCACGTAGTAGAGGTCGTCCTCGGTGTGGAGGTGCAGAGGCTTGTCGGCGCGACCGTTGATCTGCCACCAGCCGGTCATGCCCTGGGGTACGGCCAGACGCTTATGCTGCCACGGCTCATATTGGCCGACCAACCAGGGCAACTCGGGCCGTGGCCCGACGAGACTCATGTCCCCCTTCCAGACGTTGAGCAGTTGCGGCAGTTCGTCGAGGCTGGTGTGACGCAGAAAGCGGCCGACGCGCGTCACCCGTGGGTCGTCGGCCTTCTTGAACAGTACTTTGCCGTCCTCGTTGACTTCGTTGACTTTGTCTTGCATTTTCTCCGCGTCAACGACCATCGAGCGGAATTTGTACATCGAGAAGAGACGCCCATTCTCGCCCACACGCTGCTGGCGAAAGATGATCGGCCCCTTGGAGTCCAGGCGGACGAGAATGGCGATGATCGTCATCGGCAGCATAGTGATAGCCAATAGGATGCTCGACAGCGCCAGGTCGAACATGCGCTTAACAAGGCGCTGCACGTCGTTGAGAGCAGGATCCCGCAGATTGATCATGGGCACTCCGCCAAAGTCCTCCACCGAGGCGCGATACAGGGCCAGGCTAAAGTAGTCCGGCACAACGCGGACGTGGACGGGCAAATCATGGAGGGCCAACACCAATTCGTTGATTTGGGTATAGTTGCGTTGAGGGAGGGCAATCACGACATCATTAATGCGGTCTGATTGCACAACCTTGCGCACATCCTCGACCGGGCCGAGCACATGAAGCACGAGTTCGCCGTCTTCGCTGCCCCCCAACGGTGCTTCGCCGAGATACCCGGACAGGTTCAACCCCATTGACTCGTATTCCTTGATCATCTGACCGACCCGCTGTCCGACCTCGCCGGCGCCGATAATCAGGACGCGACGCTCGGCCGCCGGTAGCCGGCCGATGCGGAACCAGATCCGCGCCAGGATGCGCCAGCCGAGCAGGAGCACCAGGTCTAGGCTTACGAAGAGTATGAATACCCAGCGTGAGAAGTCTCGTTGGGCCAGGTAGAGGAGTCCGGCAAAGAGCAGCGCTGCCGCCACTGTGGCCAGGATGACAGACTGCAATTCATCAATGCTCCGATAGATGCGCTTCGGATCGTAGACCGACAAGACGAGAAAGGTTGCTCCCCAGAGAAGAGGGACAGCAAGATAGATATAAGGAGTGACAATAGCCTGACCACGAAGATTAGTGAGCGAAGCGGGAACGTGTACGACGAGGCGTGTAGCTAAATAGAGAGCAAATAATGTAAGAGCAATATCCAAGCCAATCGAAAATATGGCGTAATTAACTCCAAATCGCCTCAGCATATTGACCCCTTCGCTTACTACTTCTCAATTATCTCGCGTCAACATTCACGGCCATTTTGCCACAACGCTACGCAAATCTGTTATGCACCAGGGTATCCTTGCCTAGCGTTGGAATCAGGGACCGCGCAGTCTTGGCTAGATAGTTGTGAAAATGGGTGCAATTGACTCAATTATAGCCTGAGCATTTGAGAGGGCAATACGCCTGTGAACATGGCCTGCCTCTTCTCAACTTGTAATAAGCAAGACAGGAGATTTGGAAGGGTTTTGGCGGGGCGACTTAGCTCAGTGGTGGGTGAGACGATGCTGAAGAACGCGCAGTAGAAAGCGAGGGTTGCCGATTAGGTATCGGCGCCATAAGCGTTTCGGCTCGATGAGCATGCGCCCCAGCCATTCAAGACCGTTGTCGGTCATCCAGCGGGGCGCGCGGGCCAATTCGCCGGAGATGTAATCGAAAACGGCGCCGCCGGTCAGCGCGACACGGGCATCGAGCCGATCCCAATTGTCACGCAGCCATTGTTCTTGGCGCGGCATACCCATGCCAACAGTCAGCACATCGGGCGAAACGGCGTTGATGGCGTCGAGAACCGCTTCGTTTTCCGCGCTGCCGGGGGTCGAGTCGAAGTAGCCATCGCGGATGCCGACAATCTGCAAGCGCGGATGAACGGCTAGCAGGCGATCAGCCGCTTTTTGAGCGACGCCCGGCTGGGCGCCAAGGAAGAAAAGGGTGTAACCGCGCGTTTCGGCCAGAGCGGCCATCTGCCAGAACCAATCGGCGTAGGTGATTCGTTCCGGAATGGTTTTGCCCAACAACTTTGTGCCCAACATCACGCCGGCTCCATCGCAGAAGACGATCTCCGCTCTGTTGAGCCAATCCGTCAGCCACGGGTGAGAGGCGGCCAGGTTATAGATGTGGACATTGACATTTAGGACCAGGGCGCGACACTCCTGGTCAATGATCTGGGCGATTCGCTGCAGCAACTGTTCGACCGTCAGCGGGTCAATCAGGACGCCCATAAACTCAACCCGGTCACTGGACGACGTTGTTGGGGAAGGAGAATGAGTGTCCACAATTAGACTCGCGCTACCGGTTCGGTTTGAGGCTCCATGCCCTGCGATTGCCGGATTTGGGTGAACAGGGTGAGATACTCGGCTGTGGTCTGTGTGGCCACAAAGCGCGTGGCGACACGCTCCCGGCCATTGGCTCCCATCGTCTGAGCCTCGGCCGGATTCTCGATGAGCGACAGAAGCGCTTCAGCCAGGGCCGCGCTGTCGGCCGGGGGAGTGAGCAGGCCGGTAACGCCGCCGACAACAAGCTCAGGGTTGCCGCCGACGCACGTGGCCACGACCGGCAAGGCGGCGGCCATGCCTTCTAGAATGACGTTCGGTAGTCCCTCTTCCACAGAGGCCAGAACCATGATGTCGGCGGCCAGCAGCACGCGCGGAATATCGGAACGCACGCCCAGCAGATGGACGTTGCCGGCCAGCCCGGCGGCCTCGATTCTTGTTGCCAGTAACTCTTCCAGCGGCCCTTCGCCGATGAACAAAAAATGGCAATTTGGCGCGCGCGCCAGGACGCGCGGCGCAGCTTCCAGCAGGTAGATGTAGCCTTTGGCAGGATGCAACCGGCCTACCTGAACCACGGCAATGTCGTCATGAGCCAGACCCAGCTCGGCGCGGGCCGCGGCGCGCATCTCCGCGGCGTTGGCCGGCTGATAGAGGCTGGTATCAATGCCGGTGTAGATGGTGACTACCTTCGAGGGCGCAATCCCCTCATTGTGAATGCAATAGTCGCGTACCGCGTTGGACACCGCGGTCATCTTGTGCACCAGGCGCGAATTAGTGATCAGCCGGTCGGCAGTGCGCAGCCACGCGGGATAGCTGTCGAGCAGCGATCGCTGCGAAGTGACACGCACAGGCACGCCGGCCAGCCAGCCGACGAGTGGCCCGATGAGATTGCTGTAAGTGGTAAAGGTCAGCAAAACGTCGTAGTCGCCGTGGCGCAACTGACGCCACAACCGCCCCAGGCCCGACAGCCGACGCCCAAACCAGGCTAAGCCGCGTGGCTGGCGCGGATCGGCAAATCCGAGATCAACAAGATCCACACCGAACCGCTGACGAAACTCAGGCACGTAGGCGGCCTTATCGTACATAGCGCCAATGGTGACCGAGTGACCACATGATTCCAACCCACAGGCCAGTTTGATGGCTGCGTTTTGCGCGCCGCCCGGTTCCATCTGGGTCAGCAGCATGTACACGCGAAGTGATCGGCCTTCGCGCCGGCGAGCAGGCGCAAGCGAATTCGACGTAGGCGGAAAAGTCATAGAGGTCGTACAGGTTGTGACGGGGACATTCAGACACCCAGCCCCGCAAGGCGCTGGTAAAAGTCTGCCAGTTCCATTATATGTCTATCCAGCCCGTATCGCAATTGTGCCCGCCGGCGCGCCTCTTCGCCCAATTGCCGCCGCCGCTCAGGATCAGCCATGAGGGCCAGGATCGCCTGCGCCAGTTCGGTTGGGTCCAACGAGCGCGGGGGCTGCGGGCGGCCATCAATCAGGGCGATCGGGCCGATGGGTGTGGCTCCGGGCGTGGCCGATGGGCGAATAGGCAGCCTGGGCCGCAGAAGGTAGCCCGTCTGGCCGTCTATCACGACTTCGGGAATGCCGTCTACCGCCGAAGCGATAACGGGTAGCCCCGCCAGGGCCGCTTCGACGAAAACATTGCCAAAGGATTCTCGCACTGAGGTGCCGACAAAGAGATCAAAGGCCTGAATTAGCTCCCGAGCGTCGTTGCGCCAACCGGTCATGATGAATCGCCCGTTGAGGCCCAGCTCCTGAAGCCGGGCGCGGAGCTCGCTTTCCAGGGGGCCGCCGCCAACCAGGACGAAGCGCAGGTCGTTGCGTTGCGCCAGGACGAGAGCGGCTGCTTCCAGAAGGGTCTGCTGGTCTTTGGGGTTGTCGAGCCGCCCCACGCTACCGACGATCAGGGCGTCTTCTAGCCCCAGTGAGCGCCGCAGCGCATCCCGATTGACGAGGGGCAAAGGCGCGACCGCGTTGGCGATGACCTGGATCGAAGCCGGCTCAACACCATAGCGCTGCTGAACCAGTGCCGCCGCGGCCTCGGAGTTGGCAACGACGGCCGCCGCTGTGCGTTGCGCCAGCCGGTCCAATTGAAAGAGAGCGCCGCTGGTGCGCCAGACCGTGCCGTGTTCGCCGGCAATAAAAACGGGCACGCTGGCCAATTTAGACAACGCCAACGCCCATATGTTGGCAAAGGCGTTGTAGGCGTGGAGGATTGTGACTTGTCGGCGTCGCAGCCACGCCGCGGCCTGGGCCAGCGCGCGCGGGTCATAGCGGCTCTGCCTTTGCAACAGCAGCATCGGTATGCCGGAGGCTTGGATTGGAGCAACTACCTCCGGTGACCAACTGGGCGCCAGCAGAAGGTGTGTTCCTTCTGTTGCCGCTGAGTGGAGAAGTACATCCTCTACCATTCGCTCCACGCCGCCCCAGCCGGTCATCGTTGAGAGATGACAGACGACAAGCGGGCGATTCACGTCCTCTCCCAAAAGTGGCGGCTGGCCAGGGCCAGGACGATCATGAAAAACCCCACTTCGGTCGGCTCCCAAAACGGATTGGCGAAACCGGCGGTGAACGCCAGGAAGACGGCCGTGGCGGTGGCCAGGTACCAGGCCCGGCGCTCCCAGACGTCTTGTTGCATGATCTTGCGCCCGGAAACGGTCAGAAAGCTGAAAATGCGCCACGCCAGCCAGCCCAGCGCCAGCAGCCCCACCAGCCCCAACTCGGCCATCGCCTGCACGTATGAGTTGTGGGCGTGGCTGATGGTCGTATCGCGCGTCATGTCCAGATAGTACGTCCGGTAGCCGTAAAAGCCGCCGCCAAGCAGGGGATAGCGCCGGAAAATCTCGACGCCGACCTGCGCGTACTCGACACGGCCATAGATATTGGAGGCGCGGTCAATCACTATTTCCTGTCCCGTCACGCGCGGTATCGTTTGCACCAACCGTTGGACAAAGTATTGCTCCGGCGCAAAGGTTACCAACATCATGGTACCAAGAAGCGCGCCGCCCACGATCAATGCCGGAACGATGAGACGGGTGGATACGTAGCGGCTCTTGAAAGCCCGAAGTAAGCTGAGGAACACAACCGCAACGACAAGCCCTAAAATGCTGTTGCGCACCGAAGTGCGGACGAGAATCAGGCTGAGCAACCCAAAATAACCGAAGCCGGCCAGCTTCCAGGCCGCTGAACGCGCCGTGGTTGTTGTCGCTATCCAGACACAGAGCGCCTGGATAGCCAGCATCGCTGACCAGACGTGTGTGCCGCTATTGCCGACGAACAAGGCAAATATCTCTCGGCCCGGCTCCTGATTTGCCCCCTCTTTGAACGTAACCAGCATGGCCGGCAGATTGAATGGCAGGCGGCCTGACCAGTACGCGACCTGCAACAGCGAAACAATCGTTGTCAGCAAGCTGAAGGCGATGACGGTGTAGAAGACAGTGCGCGTCTTGTCCGTGGCCGTGTTAGAAAAGTTGCCGGCGACAAGGAAGAAGAGGGTAATTGCCAACGCCAGGCGTATGCTATTGATGATGGCGTCCTGTTGATCGACAGCCAGGACAGGGCGTATCTGTGTTACCAACGCGCCCAGGAGAATGATGCCCAACCATAGCAGAAGGGGGCCATTCAGCGTGCTGTGGGCATAGCGCCAGCGTCCGGTATGAAGCGCCTGGAGGAGTTGAATGCCCAGTAGGGCCAGTAGGGCCAGATCAATGAGACGAAAGGTGAAGCCACCGGCGTCCCACCAGATCTGATTGAACATCAATGCGGTGACGATCGCCAGGGGCCAAACGAAGCGTTTCGCCTGCGACTGTGCGTCAGCAGCCCGGCCATAACGAGATGGGTTTTCCGGGTGTGTATCCATCAGACCTACTTCCCTTTTCCAACACTAACCGAACCGCCGCGCATAGCGTTCGAGTAGGGATTGAACCTGCCGCTTTTCGGCCGCTGACAACGCAACGACGTAGACCAGGGCCACGTATACCAGCCCGACCGCGGCGCACGCTGCCAACAAAGCCAGCCAGCGATCGAGAAACCAATATTGACTTAGAAAGCGCGAAGCCAGGGCCGTGCCGGCGGCCGAGCCGATGATGGTCAGTAGCGCCGGATAATAAGTGTACCACGGGAGCGACTGGATGCGGGCACTGTAGTAGGGGGTAAAGATGACGAAGCGAAATGCCAGCGCCGTTGCACTGGCCAGAGCCACGCCAAGCCCCAGACGACCCAACCCGACCCACCATAGCGCCAGGATCAGATTGGCCAGCCCCGTGGCAAACGACACGAAAGCCGGCACACGCACGCGATTGTAAGCGATCTGGATCGTGAACAACGGCGTGACGGCGCTGTAGACGCACAATGGAAAAACGATGATGGCCAGCACCAGACTCAGCGGTTCAAATTGCGGCCCAACCCAGACGCGCAACAGCGCCGGCGCAAAGCCCACAATGAGACCGACAGGCAGAGCCATGGCTAAACCGAGATACTTAACGGCTTGCCGGCTGGTGGCCGCCAGCTTGTCAATCTGTCCGCCGGCATACTGGATCATCATCATGGGCGCCAAAGCGGAGGAAGCGGCCCGCCCCAGGGTTAGCAACAGAACCGACCATTGCAGCGCCAGGGCGTAGGAACCTTGAACCTCCGCGCCCAACCGAACGTTGACCACAATCTGGTCTATGTTCAGGGAGAGAAGTGATCCGATCTCGTTGACGAAGACCCAACTACTGATGCCGAATAGACCGGCCAGCTGGGCGCGGTCGAACCGGCGTAGATCGATCTTCAACTGCGGGGTTAGCCGGCGCATGACCAGCCAGGCCAGAAACGTGGAGACGAGCATCCCCACCAGCACCCCGGTGCCGATCATACTCACCGATGGAGGAATGACCAGGCTGAGGAGCAGCACCGTGGCGACAACGCGAATGACGATGCCGGTCGCCTGCACCAGGTTTTGCAGATCGAGACGGTTGGTTGCGAACGGCGAGGTTGTGAAAACGCCGCGGAAGATGATCAGCAGATAGCTCAATAGCGCCGCGGCGAAGACCCATTGTGTGGCTGACTCCTGGCCCACGGGTGTGTCGAACAACCGGGGCGACAGAAAGGAAACCAGGCCGATGATGGGTAAGAACACGGCGCTGATGGCCAGGCTCATCCCCAGCGCCGTGTTGAATGTGCGGTTGGCCGCCTCATACCGTTCCTGGCGAATTTCGATTGTCAAATAGCGCCCCAGGGCCTTGTTGAGCGCCGAGTCAACGATGGCCATGTAGGTGGCGACGGAGGTGGCCAGTGTCGCCACGCCGTAGACAGCGACGCCCAAGACGCCGATCAGATACGGCGTAAACCACAGGGCGACGCCCATGTTCAGGGCGATGAGCGCTAAATTGCTGCCAACATTGAAAACAAACCGGCGGAGTGATGTCTCGGAGCGGGGCGCTAGGGCTGTCTGCTTGGTCATCGCTCTCCTGTCACAGCCTCTAGCGTGGGGGCGAAGAACCAGGCTTGGCCATTGCCGGACAAGCGGATGGGATTGAAGCAAGCTTGGCCATTGTCGAAATCAGGGGCGATGAACTCCCGTTCCCAATAGCGCCAATCGCTGGCACCGCGCTCATCACCCGTCCATTGGCCGCTGGCTTGGCCGGCCACGTTGCCCTGGCTATAGAGCGGCCGCCACACTGTGTCGCTGTCGGCCGACACCTTTAGCCAACTAGAGAAACGATACGTTACTCCCGGAGTGACTCGCAGGCACTGGCCCAGTCCGGCGGCGGGCTGAATCTCCGGCTCGGTCACACTTATTTCGACACAGTGGTGCGTGTTGCTATCCCTGCAAGACACAGACGTATAGGTCGCCGCGGTTTCGACGCGCCGCCAACCGGCGAAATCGTCTACCAGTCCCGGATTGACAAAGTAGTTGCCGAGGTTTTGTTGAAGAAACCAGTCGCAGATCGGATCTCTTTGCCAGTCAGACTGGCAAACTTCGCCCAGGCGTGTGATGACGGCCGCGGGCGGATTTGCTGAGGAGGCCGCCAGAGCAAACCAGGCTAAAGCGCGGTCAACGTCGCCGGCTGCATAATGTTCCGCCATGGCCCCAAAGTCCGCGGCCGACCATCCCGCTGCCTCAAAGGCGCGCCGCGCGCCATCAAGATCGCCTTTTAACAGACGGCTGTGTCCTTCCAAACGAAGCTCTGACGCCGAGGGGGCGGCGGGCAGTGGCGGCGGCGACAACGGCTGCGCGACGGGCGCGCGCCACGCTTTGTTGAGGCGCAAATAGCCCTGGTTGTGCTCCCAGATTCTAACCAGTGTCCGTGATTGCGCCGCCGCCAGTATGCCCACGGTTATCAGACAGAATAGCACGAACAAGCGGAGGCGCTTTGGGTCGCTTGCCATAGCCGGTTGCAGTTGGGTTGAGCGGCTTAACTGCTCAGAGCCATTTGTTGCTGCCGCCAGGTGATGAGGACGATAATCGCACTGGAGAGAAGCGCGCCGGCAAATGCTCCCAGCACCACCAGTTGCAGCCAGGCAGGTCGTTGTGGCAGAGCGGGCGGCAGGGCACGGCTGACGATCTGGACCCGGTTGCCCAGGTCTTGAGAGCTAATGCGTACTTCGTCGAGTTTTCGCACCAGGGTCAGATAGGTCTCTTGAGCCACTTCGCGATCGCGCGTCAGTCGGTCAAACTCATTGACAAGGGCCTGATACTCCCCCTGAAGGCTCAGCAAACTTGACTCTAGCTGGGGCAACTCATTATTGGTCGCCGCCAACCGGCTTTCTACCGTGCGGGCCAGATTGTCCAGCAATTGAATTTGGGTGTTGCGGTCGCTGGTAGTCAGATTGCCCTCGGGGCTACTGATCTGCAATTGATAGGGTTGCGATTGATTGGGCTGCAATTGATCGGGGGTGGTTGTAACCAGGGTATGGGAGCCGTAAGCTTGTAACTGAAGGGATAACGCCGTCAATTGATCGGCGAACGTTAACGGTGATACCTGGTCGGCCAAAAGCTGGTCTCGCAGGGCTTGGATGTCATCTTGCAACAACTGTAGCGCGTTACGTTCGGCCAGATAGCTGCTCTGCAGCAGGCCTAAGGCATCAATCTCGTTCTTCACGATCCCCTGCCGGTTCTGGCGCTGGAACTCGACCAATGCCTGCTCGGTCGTCTGTAACAGGGCGGTGCTATCCGTTAGCTGTGTTTGATAAAACTCTATCTGTCCTCCCGGATTGCGGTACAGCGTGTCTACTGCCTCACTCATATGGTCGGCCCACAAGTTGGCAATGAAAGCGGCCAACTCCGGGTCGTCGGCTCTGGCCGTCAGGCGTAGCAGGCGCGGCGCATTGCCTCGATCCGCATAGAGATGGGCGCGCAACGTGACGAGATCGTTAATGCGCCCGTCCGTTCGCTCCGATAGTGGGGGCAACATGCCGGTGAGTACCTCATCGGTAAAGGCCAGTTGCGGATAAGCTTCCAGCATGAGATCGAGTTCGTCCGTGCTTTCGATTCGTTCGTCGAATTGCAGGCTTTGGCTCGGCTCAGAAATAGCCAGCCAGGCTGTGGCGT
>WBZV01001480.1_pt1 | contig 10519 bp, 11 predicted proteins | sample 5204221 | NCBI WGS metagenome assembly WBZV01 (sample SAMN12344360, study PRJNA552823) | activated sludge metagenome | biome: Activated sludge suspended growth; feature: Nitrification reactor; material: Wastewater; isolation source: activated sludge from nitrification reactor of wastewater...
CCGCGCGGCACTCGCGCAGCGCTTCCTCGAAGGCGTAGGCGGCGTCCATGTACTCACCGCGAACGTAGTTGAAGACCATCCGCGCGTTGACCGCATAGGCGGCGATGAGCGCGCCCTCGATGATCTGGTGCGGGTTGCGCTCCATCAGCTCGCGGTCCTTGAACGTGCCCGTCTCCGACTCGTCGGTGTTGATGAGCACGTAGGTCTCCGGCGCGTTCTTGGGGATGAAGCTCCACTTCAGGCCGGTGGGGAAGCCCGCGCCGCCGCGGCCGCGCAGGTTCGATGCCTTGACCAGGTCGATGACCTCGGCCCGGCTCATGCCCAGCGCCTTCTTCAGCCCCTCGTAGCCGCCGTTGTCCTGGTAGACCGACAGCTTGTGCAGGTCGTCAATGTCCCGGTGTCGCAGCAGAACGTGTGCCATAGTCTTTTCCTAAGAAGATCTCACGCAAAGACGCAAAGAACACCAAGCTTAAGAAGCTTTCTTATCTTTGCGTCTTTGCGTGAGGCCATCTTCATTTCTCCTCCACGTAGCCAATGATGCGCTCGACGACGGACGGCTCCGTGTCGCCGGCGGCGGCCTTGGCCCGCAACTGGGCGATGAGCGCCTCGAATTTGGTCTCGTCGAGGTTCTCGTAGAACTTCAGGTTGCACTGGAGCATCGGCGCGCGGTCGCAGCCGCCCAGGCACATGACCGTTTTCAGCGTGAACAGGCCGTCGTTGGTCGTGCCCTCCACGGGCACGTCCAGCTTGCGCGAAGCCATCTCCACGAAGTCATCCGCCCCGCGCAGGGCGCAGGCCAGGTCGTTGCAGATCTCCAAGACGTAGCGGCCGGTCGGCTCCTCATAGAACAGCGAGTAGAAGCCGGCCAGCGACAGCACGTGCGTCGGGTCCAGGCCGAGGATGCCTGCCACATCGCGCATGGCTTCCTGGCTCATGTAGCCGTACTCGTTCTGGGCCAGGTGCATCAGGTGCAGCACGGCCGACTTCTGGTCCGGGAAGCGGGCCAGCAGCGCGTCGATCTCGGCAGCGTATTTGTCTCGTAGCACGGTCTTCTCCGAAGAGAGTGGACAGTGGTCAGTGGACAGTGGTCAGGCCTCTGAACTGACGACTGTTCACTGTCCACTGTTCACTGTTATCTATCAATCTCGCCTAGGACAATATCGATCGAGCCGATGACGGCCACCAGGTCGGCCACGAAGCGATTCTTGGCCATGAGCGGCAGCGCGGCCAGGTTGACGTAGGACGGCCCGCGGAAGTGGACGCGCGCGGGCTTGTTGGTGCTGTTGCCGCGCAGGTAGCAGCCGATCTCGCCGCGCGGCGACTCGATGACCTGGTAGACGTAGCCGTCGGGGGCAATGAAGCCCTCCGTCCACAGCTTGAAGTGGTGGATGACGGCTTCCATGCTGCGGCCGAGTTCGGCCCGCGGCGGCGGCACGATCTTGTGATTGTCGATGTTGACCGGCCCCTTGGGCAGCCGATCCATGGCCTGGCGGATGATGCGTAGGCTCTCGCGCATCTCGCGCATGCGGCAGCGGTAGCGGGCGTAGACATCGCCCACCTGCTCCACGGGCACGTCGAACTCATACTTCTCGTAGCCGGCGTAGGGCATATCGCGGCGGTTGTCCCAATCGACGCCGGAACCGCGTAGGCTCGGCCCGCTGAGGCCCCAGGCGATGGCCTGTTCGCCGCTGATGACGCCGACATCCTTGGTACGCGCCAGGAAGATGGGGTTGCGGTCGAGCAGGGCCTCGTAGTCGGCGATCTTGGCCGGGAAAAAGTCCAGGAAGTGGCGCACAGCCGGCTCGAACTCGTCGGGCACGTCGCGCCATAGGCCGCCGGGGCGGAAGTAGCTGACCATCATACGCTGCCCGGCGACCATCTCGTAGATGTCGAGAAGGTACTCGCGCTCGCGGAAGCAGTAGAGGAAGACCGACATGGCCGCCAGGTCGAGGGCGTGCGTGCCCAGCCAGACCAGGTGGCTGCTGATGCGCGACAACTCGGCCAGAATCACGCGGATGTCCTGCGCCCGCGGGGTGATGTCGATGCCCAGCAGCTTCTCCACGGCCATGATGTAGGCCATGTTGTTGGTCATCGGCGAGAGGTAATCCATCCGGTCGGTCATGACCAGGGCCTTGGTGAAGGTCTTGGCCTCCATGTTCTTCTCGATGCCGGTATGGAGGAAGCCGATGTCGGGGGCCACGTTGACGACCGTCTCGCCGTCCAGTTCCACCAGCAGACGCAGCACGCCGTGGGTGCTGGGGTGCTGCGGCCCCATGCTCAGCAGCATGTGCTCTTCGGCGTCGAGGATTTCCATTCCCGTGCCGAACTTGGCCCGGATTTCCTCAACGCTGAGTTCTCTAACGGTGTCGGATGCCTGGGGCATTCGTTGAGCCATGGTTGCTCCTGTTGAACAGTAGTCAGTGGCCAGTGGTCAGACCTTAGAGGGTTTCTTAGACCTCTGAGGTCTCACTGGCCACTCTATTCCTTCGCATACGGCTTTTTGGCGTCGATCTCCTGCCAGTTGAACGAGAACTGCACCTCCTCATAGCCGAGGGGGTAGTCCTTGCGCAGGGGATGGCCCTGCCAGTCCTCCGGCAGGAAGAGGCGGCGCAGACTGCCGTTGCCGGCAAAGCGCACGCCCATCAGGTCCCAGACCTCCATCTCCAGCCACGTGGCAATGGGCCACAGTTCGGCCATCGTCTCCGGGCCGTCGTCGGGGTCATCGACCCAGACGCGCAGGCGCAGGCGGTGCTTGTTGGGCAGCGACAGGAGGTGGTAGCTGACAGCGAAGCGCGGGTAGTCGGGCAGATAGTCGTCGGCGACGATGTCCGACAGGAAGTTGTAGCGCAGCGCCGGGTCGTCGCGCAGCACGCGGCCGACGTCCTTGATGCGCTTCTTGGGCACGATCAGCGTCCGCTCGCCGCGGAAGTCGCTGACGGACTCCACCGCGCCGGGCAAGTTCTCGTTGAGGATTTTGACTGCCAATTCGTCGCGCGTCATGTTAGTTCCACTTATCCAGCGACTCGCCGCGGATCTTCTCGTGCAGGGTCATGATGCCGTTGATGAGCGCTTCCGGGCGGGGCGGGCAGCCGCCGACGTAGACATCGACCGGGATGACCTCATCGACGCCCTGCACGATGGCGTAGTTATTGAAGACGCCGCCGCACGAAGCGCAGTCGCCCATGGCGATGACCCACTTGGGGTAGGGCATCTGGTCGTAGAGGCGGCGGACGACGGGGGCCATCTTGCGGCTGACGCGGCCGGCGACGATCATCAAGTCCGATTGTCGCGGCGACGGCCGGTTCAGTTCCATGCCAAAGCGCGAGGCGTCGTAGTTAGCCGCCTGCGCGCCCATCATCTCAATGGCGCAACAGGCCAGACCGAAGAGCATCGGCCACATGGAGTTAGTGCGGCCCCAATTCACGACATCTTCCAGGCGATAGGTGACGACGCCCAGGTTGCCCAGCTTTTGCTCTATTCCCATTCGAGGACTCCTTTGCGCCACACCCACAGGTCGCCCAGGATGAACATGACCATGAAGATGAGCATGGCAGCCAGACCGAAATAGCCCAGGTTACGGAAGGTAACGGCCCAGGGTACAAGTAGGATGATGTCGACGTCGAAGAGGATGAAAAGGACGGCGATGCGGTAGAACTTGACCGGCAAGCGGCGCTGCGCCTCGCCGATGGGCGTCATGCCCGATTCGTAGGGCGCCAGCGCGCGGCTGCCCAGACGCTTCGGCCCCAGACTAATGGACAGGATGGGCAGAAGCAGGGCAAAAAACAGGGCCACGCCCAGCAGGACGGCGATGGGGATGTATTGAACGAGATTCGGTTCCATTCTCACGCCCTTTTTTTGTAATTATCTTCGTCTGGCGCGGACGCGCCAATATAACACGAACGGCGAGGCGACAGGAGCAGCAATCGGAGACAAGACCCGCGCCAATGCGTGAATTCTATCACAAGAGAGATGAAAACATAGAAAAGGGATTCGTCTTTGCGGGGGCAGGGTGGCGCGTGGAGTTTACACCCGCCGGCGATGCCGCTAGACTAGGGCGCAAGCCAATGAACAGCCAACCCACCCCCCTCCTGTCCTGGCGCGAGGCCGTCCGCGCCGCCATGCACGACGCGACCCTGGCCGAACTGCGCGGCCGCCACGGCACGGCCGATGTGTCCTTCAACTACCGCTGGGAGCACGTGACGGCCGTCGTGGCCCTGGCCCTGCGGCTGGCCGAGCTGACCGGAGCCGACGCCGAGACCGCCGAGGCCGCCGCCTGGCTGCACGATATCTGCAAGTTCAGCGACGGCGAGCGCCATCCCATCGCCGGGGCCGCCTACGCCCGCGCCTTCCTGCCCACGACTGACTTCCCGGCCGGCAAGATCGACGCCGTGGCCGACGCCATCGCCGACCACATGGGCCTCTGGCGCGACGAGCCGCTGACCGTGCTGGAGTCGCAAGTGCTGTGGGACGCCGACAAGCTGGCCAAGATCGGCCTGACGGCCGTCTTCCACTGGACGGGCGGCTCGCTGGCCGGCAAGCGCCCGCACACGCTGGCCCAGCTCATCCACCGCGCCCGCGCCAACGACTGGATGCCGCGGACGGTCAGCAGCATGCACACCGCCCCCGCCCGTCGCGCCGCCCGCGCCCGCCTGGCGGCCTACTTCCAACTCTACGACGCGCTGGAAAGCGAACTGAGCGGCGACGACCTGGGCTAGAAGCAAAGAAACCGAGTTTCTTTGAGAAACTCGGTTTCTACCTCTACCTATCGATTCGATGCTAGGCGCGCTGGTGGGCGGCCTCGTCCGCCGGCAGTGTGCCCAGGACGATATCGACCTTGTCCGGGTCGAGGTGGTCGTCGCCGGGCGTGCCGCCGCGCGGCTGGCGCGGGTAGGGCTTCATGCCGAACTGGGTCAGCGTGACCGCGCCCAGGCCCAGCGAGACGATGACAAAGGCCAGCAGCGACTCGCCGAAGACCAGCGGCAGCAGCCCCAGCACACCGAAGAGGAGCGTCAGCGTGCCCGTGCCCAGGGCGGCGGCGCGGACGATGCGCCCTTCCTTGCCGCCATAGAGGCGCAGGCCCAGCCACGTGCCGACCACCACCCAGCCCAGGAAGCTGCCCAGCACCAACCCCAACGCCAGCAGGATCATGATCGGGAAGCCAAGCAGGCCGATGCAGATCAGGGTCAGCAGGAGCGACAGCGGAATCAGCAGGACGATGAGCGAGGGCACGGCCACGGCCGTCAGCACCCCGGCCAGCCCACTGGCCACCGGCTTGGCCCGCGCCGTGCTGACGATGCGCCGCAACTGATTGGGCATCACCAGGCCGACGAACAGGCCCAGCAGGGTGAACAGCAGCGTACTGGCGAGGACGCCAACCACGCGCGCGCCAAAGCCCATGCCATTGTCCACCTGCCGGCTAGGCATCACCGGCACGACAGGCGCGGCCGGAAGCTCCGGCACGGCCGGAACTTCAGGGATGGCCGGAATCTCCGGGATAGCCGGAATGACCATCGGCGGCAGTTCGAGGTCTTCGACGGCGGTGCAGTTGCGCAGCGACGCCGGGCCACTCATCTCGCCATTCAGCAGGACGCATTCGCCCTCGACGACGGCGGCCTCGCCGGCGCGCAGGTCGCCGTTGAACAGGGTCACGCTGCCACTGACGACGCCGTCAATGGTCGCGTCGCCGTTGAAGACGACCACATCGCCATTGACAACCGCGCCCTCGTGAATGGCCAAATCGCCATCGAGGACGATGACGTCGTTATTGACGACTTCGTTGGCCTCGATGACGGTGTCATCGAGCGGGCCGGCGGAAGCCGTCGGCGCCAGGGCGACGATTATTAATAGCACCAGTGCCAGAGGAATGAGGATACGTCTCTTCATACGAATCTCCTTCAGCGTTGTTCCCAATACTCCTGCGTCCTTTATCCTCTATTACGCACGCGGATGGGCGCGGGTTGCGCCAACAGCCGTTGCAAAACGCCGCCCCACAGCAAAACGAAACCCGCCAGGAGGATCATCAGGCCGACGACGGCCGGCTGCTCGACCACAAAGCGGCCCGCCCCGGCCAGCAGCGCGCCGACCACCGTGGCGGCCACGCGGCCGGCGCTCACCAGCGTCGTGACGACCCGCTCGACCAGTGCCGGCTGCTGCAAGATGGGCGCGTAGCGGGCGACCAGGAACAGCGCCAACAGCAGCGGCACGACGCCGCTGGCCAGCAAGATCAGGTAGACGGCGCTCAGCGCGCGCACGCGCAGCCGGCTGCTGGGCAGCAGCGCCAGCGTGCGCTCGGCGAAGTTGACCGCCGGCATCAGCAGCGGCGTCTGCCGGAACAGCGTGTCGATGGCCAGCAACGCCTGCCACTCGCGGCGGCAGTCGGCGCAGCCGTCCAGATGGGCCATCAACTCCTCCCGCTCGGCGTCGGGAAGCTCGTTGTCGAGCGCGCCCATCATCATCAGGTAGTATCTCTCTTCGTGCTCCATCGGTTCTCTCCCGCGAGAAGCTTTCTCCCCGCGCGTGGCTTACACCATCACTTCATCCTCAACCTCGGCGGGAACCAGACCCCGCCCCATGCCGCTTTCGGCCAGCTGCCGCCGCGCGCGGAAGAGGCGCGACTTGACGGCGCTGACCGTAGTCTTCTGTACCTCGGCGATCTCCTCATAGGACATGTCGTACCAGTAGCGCAGGACGACCGCCTGCCGATACTCATCGGGCAACTCGCGCAACATGCCCTGCACCAGGGCTTCGCGCTCCTGGGCCAGGTATTGCGCCTCCGGCCCCTTGTTGTTATCGCTGTGCAGCGCCGGATGCGGCGGCAGCGGCTCGTCGATGGACAGTAAGACCGCCCGCCGCTTGCGAATCTGGTCAATGCAGTAGTTGGACGTGATCGACAGCAGCCACGTGCTGAACTTGTGCGCCGGGTCGTAGCTATCCAGCCGCGTGTAGGCGCGGATGAACGCTTCCTGCGCCGCCTCTTCGGCTTCGCCGGCATTGCCCAGCATCCGGTAGGCGAGGTTATAGACCGGCCCCTGGTAGGCTTCGATCAACTGCCCAAACGCATTCTTGTCGCCACGTCTGGCCCGTTCGAGCCAGACCTGTTCGTCGTTCAACGTTCCAATCTCCTGACTACTCACCTCCTATACGTAGAAGGGGGCGGCGGGTTTCGCGTTTGCCTGCCCACAGTCGGCCGCTATAATGCCCTACGTGCATTATACAGGACGACGGCCGCCGCGGACGCCGCCCGCCCAGCGAACACTCAGCCGGCGACAACCACACCCATGAGCAAACAAGCAACCCCACCCACCGACGCGCGCAAGTCGTTGCCATCGACACTCTATACGGAAGAGTACTTCCTGACGGCGTGCGAGGGCTACGATGTTTTCATCGAATCGGAGGGCGCCCACCTCTCCCGCCGCCTGCGCGATGCCTTTGCGCTGGCCGATGTGCGCGCCGGCATGCGCGTGCTGGACGTGGGCTGCGGCCGCGGCGAAATCCTGCGCCACTGCATGCGCCTGGGCATTGAGGCCCACGGCATGGACTACGCCGCCGTGGCCACGCAGATGAGCCGGGAGGTAGTGGCGTCTGAAACGCAGCGCGTCGCCGAGGGCGATGAGCATAGGCCGACGCCCCGGCCCGGCGTCTGCCAGGCCGACGCCAAGACGCTGCCCTTCCCCGACAACAGCTTCGACCGCGTGCTGATGTTCGATGTCGTCGAGCATCTTTTCCCGTGGGAGCTGCAACAGGCTTTCGTCGATATCAGCCGCGTGCTGAAGCCCGGCGGCCGGCTGGTTATCCACACCGCGCCCAACCGCTGGTACGACGCCTACGCCTACCCCTGGGTGCGGCGCGTGCGCACACTGCTGGGCGAGGGCGGCAACTACCCCAAGGACCCGCGGGCCATCACGCCGGTCAATCAGGATGTCCACGTCAACGAGCAAGACCTGCTGAGCATGCGCCGGGCGCTGAAGCGCGGCGGCTACACCAACATCCGCGTCTGGCTCGATTCGCCGCCGCAGAACCGCGTCGAATCGCCCATGCTGGCCGGGCTGCGGCGAGTGGCCTTTGGCGCGCCGCCCTTCCGCTGGTTCTTCGAGCGCGAGGTCTTCGCCGTGGCCGAGCCAATCAAGTGACGAGTGAAGAACCTCACGCCCAGGAGCAAACTCCCCGGCTCTCTTCGCGTCCCTGGCGTGAGCCTTTTTCTCTGTCATCCGCCGCCCGCACCCGCGCGGCGCTGGTGGCCATTCTGCTGCTGGCCTTCGCCCTGCGCGTCTGGCAACTGACGAGCATCCCGCCCGGCCTGACCCACGACGAGGCCAACCACGGCCGCGAGGCCATCGGCATCCTCGACGGCGTGCTGCGCTACTTCTTCCCGCTCAACTACGGCAGCGAGCCGATCTATAGCTACACCGTCGCCCTGAGCATGGCCGCCCTGGGGCGTGGCCTGTTCGCTCTGCGGCTGGTCAACGTCGTCTTCGGGCTGGCCGCCGTGGCCATCACCACCGCCTGGGCCGCGCCGCGGCTGGGGCGGTCGGCGGCGTTGCTGGGCGCGGCGCTGCTGGCCGTCTCCTTCTGGCCGCTGGCCAGCAGTCGCGAGGCGCTGCGGGCGGGCATGTTGCCGTTCTTCATGGGCCTGGCGGTGTGGGCCTTCTGGCACATCCTGGAGGCCGCGCCGGGCCGCGCGGACGGCGAGCGGGCCGGGGCGATCCGCGCTGTCTGGCCGCACGTACTTCTCTTCGGCGCGGCCCTGGCGGCCACGCTCCACATCTACCTGGCCGCGCGGGTCGGCTGGCTGCTCTTCCCGCTCTTCCTCGCCTATCTGGCCTTGGCCCACCGGCCCGACTTCCGGCGGGCGTGGCCGCCGGCGCTGGCCGGGCTGCTGCTGGGCGGGCTGCTCAGCGCGCCGCTGTTCCTCTATCTGCGCGCCCACCCGGAGATGCAGACGCGGCTGGATATGCTCGACGGCCCGCTGCAAGCCGTCGCCGCGGGCCAATGGCGGCCGGTGCTGGCCAACGTTGCCAACGCGCTGCTGGCCTTCGTCTGGCCCGGCCGCGGCGATACCTTTCTGGCCTACAACATCCCCGGCCGGCCGGTGTTCGACGTCGTCTCGGCGGCGCTCTTTGTCGTCGGGCTGAGCGTCTGCCTGTGGCGCTGGCGGCGGCCGGTGTATGCCTTCCTGCTGCTGTGGTTCGCCGCCGGCATCCTGCCGTCGCTGATCACCGGCCCGACGGCCAACACGACCCGCAATATGGCCGCGCTGCCGGCGGTGTTTCTCATTCCGGCCGTTGGCTTCGTCGCCCTCATGGGTAGAGCCTGGATTGATCAAGAAGCGGCTCACGCAAAGGCGCAAAGACGCAAATCGCATCCTCGCACGAGATACTCTTCTTTGCGCCTTAGCCCCTTTGCGCCTTTGCGTGAGGTCTTCTCACCCGTCACGCGTCATCTGTCGTTCGTTGCCGCTGTCCTGTGGCTTGGCTTCGCCGGCACTGTCGCGGCGCGCGACTACTTTGGGCGCTGGGCCAACATGCCGGCGGTGCGCGGAGCGTACCAGTCTACGCTGGCGGCCGCGTTGGGGCACGTGGCCGCGGCCTATCCCGACGCCGAGCCGGTCGTCTTCTCCAGCGTCTACCCCGGCGCGGCCCACGACCCATCCATCGCCTTCGTGCTGGCCGCCGACCGCCCGGCGCTGAGCCGGACGGCGCGCTGGGCCGATGCCCGCTGGGCGCTGGTCTTGCCGCCGGGCGCGGCGCTGGCCGTCGTGCCCGCGTCCACGCCGCCCCACCCGGCATTGACCCCCTGGCTGGCGGCACTGGGAACGGTCGAAATGCGCCCCGACGACCTCGATCCGCGCTTCACCGTCTACCGGCTCGACGGCGACCGGGCCGCGGCCGACCTGGCCGCCTGGGCCGTGGCGCCGGTGGACTTCGGCGGGGCGGTCGAACTGGTGGCGGCGCGCTGGCTGGCCGAGGGCGTTCGGCCCGGGGAGACGGCCGAACTGCTGACGGCCTGGCGCGTCCTCGACCCGACGCGGGCGGGGCCGGCCGCGCCGCCGACCTTCGCCAGCGACGCCGTGCTGTTTACCCACGTTCTCGACGGCGCGGGCGGGCTGCTGAGCCAGCGCGACAGCCTCGACGCGCCCTCGTGGGCCTGGCAGGCGGGCGATCTGTTCGTCCAGATTCACCCACTGGCCGTGCCCGCCTCGGCCGCGCCGGGGGAGTACGCCGCCGTCGTCGGCCTCTACGACCGGGATAGCGGCGCGCGCCTGCCGGCCGCCGGCGGGGGCGACACGGCCGCCGTGCCGCCGCTGGTGGTGCGGCCATAAGACGAAAGATATGGAACGCCGACGACGCGGAGCAACGCCCCGGCGCGTTGCGGAACCCAATCATTGGAGGCACGGCGACAATGGCGCCTATGATTCCCGTTGATCCCCGCGGCTGCGCGGGCAAGATCATCGACGTTCACGGCCAAAAGGGCGTCGCCTGGCTGGCCGCCCTGCCGGCGCTGGTGGCCGATGTGGCCGCGC
>WBZV01001481.1_pt1 | contig 10518 bp, 7 predicted proteins | sample 5204221 | NCBI WGS metagenome assembly WBZV01 (sample SAMN12344360, study PRJNA552823) | activated sludge metagenome | biome: Activated sludge suspended growth; feature: Nitrification reactor; material: Wastewater; isolation source: activated sludge from nitrification reactor of wastewater treatment...
CCACCGCCGTGGCGCCGGCCGGCACCGGCTTGGTCACCACCGCGCCCGAGCCGACGCGCGCACCCGCGCCGACCGTGAAGCCGCCGAGGATGCAGGCGTTGGCGCCGACGATCACGCCGCGCTCCAGCGTCGGATGGCGCTTGGCGCCGCGCACGAGCGAGGTGCCGCCCAGCGTCACGCCCTGGTAGATGGTGCACTCGTCGTGGATCTCGGCCATCTCGCCGATGACGATGCCCATGCCGTGGTCGATGAAGACGCGCCGGCCGATGCTGGCGCCAGGGTGGATCTCGATGCCGGTCAGGAAGCGGCCGGTGTGCGAGAGGAAGCGCCCCAGCCAGTGCCATTGCGCCTTCCAGGCCGCATGCGCCCAGCGATGGATCAGCAGCGCGTGCAGGCCCGGATAACAGGTGAGCACCTCCCAGCGCGAGCGCGCCGCGGGGTCGCGCTCGAGGATGCATTCGATGTCTTCGCGCAGGCGCTGGAACATGGCTTCAGTGTAGCCCTCAGTCCCGCGCCTTGCCGACGAAGCGGGCAATGCCGCGCAGGATGTCGACCTCCTCGCGGCTCGGCTGCACGCGGGCCAGCAGCTGGTTCAGGCGCGGCATCAGCTTCTTGGGCGCGGCCGGGTCGAGGAAGCCGATGGAAACGAGCGTGCGCTGCCAGTGCTCGAGCAGGCCTTGCACCGAGGCGGCGTCGGCCAGCGTCGCATCGGTGGTGCGCGGCTCGACGGCGAAGCCGCCCAGCGCCTCGCGCCAGTCGTAGGCGATCAGCTGCACCGCCTGGGCGAGGTTGAGCGAGCCGTAGTCGGCGCGCGTCGGGATGCTCAGGCAGGCATGGCAGCGGTAGACGTCTTCGTTGCTCATGCCGAAGCGCTCCGAGCCGAACAGGAAGGCGACGCGCTGCGGCGACGGCGCCAGCGTCTCGAACAGGCGGCGCGGCGCGAAGGTCGGCGGGCCGAAGTCGCGCGGCGTCATCGCGGTGGCGCACAGGTAGCTCACGCCTTCCAGCGCCTCGGCCAGCGTGGCCACCACGCGCGTGGCGGCGAGCACGTCGGTGGCGCCGCTGGCCATCGCGATGGCCTCGTCGCGCCGGGGCGCCTCGGCGTCGCGCGGCGCCACCAGCCACAGCTCGGAGAAGCCCATCACCTTGATCGCGCGCGCCGCCGCGCCGACGTTGCCGGGGTGGCTGGTGCCGATGAGGATGAAGCGCGTCGGGTCCGGGGCTTGCATGGGGGCGCGATAAAATCGCCATTATCCGCAGCGGCTTCGACGCCACTGCCCTGCTCTTTCCTCCCCGTCGGTCCCCACTTCAGCCAGGTTGCTCCATGTCGCAAGCGCTTCACCCCATGCTCAACATCGCCATCAAGGCGGCACGCAGCGCCGGGGCCATCATCAACCGCGCCTCGCTCGACCTGGATCTGCTGAAGATCAGCACCAAGGGACCGAACGACTTCGTCAGCGAGGTCGACCAGGCCGCCGAGCAGGCCATCATCGAGACCCTGCTGGCCGCCTACCCCGGCCACGGCATCCTGGCCGAAGAATCCGGCCGCACGCACGGCGCGCGCGACAGCGAGTTCGTCTGGATCATCGACCCGCTGGACGGCACCACCAACTTCCTGCACGGCTTCCCGGTCTATGCGGTGTCGATCGCGCTGGCGCACCGCGGCCAGGTGCAGCAGGCGGTGGTCTACGACCCGGCGCGCAACGACCTCTTCTACGCCAGCAAGGGCCGCGGCGCCTACCTGAACGACAAGCGCCTGCGCGCGTCCAAGCGCACGCGCTTGTCGGACGCGCTGATCGGCACCGGCTTCCCCTTCCGCAAGGGCGACAACTTCAAGCGCTACGTGCAGATGTTCGAGGAGGTGATGCAGCACTGCGCCGGCCTGCGCCGCCCCGGCGCCGCGGCGCTGGACCTGTGCTACGTCGCCGCCGGCTGGTACGACGGCTTCTTCGAGACCGGCCTGAACCCCTGGGACATCGCCGCCGGCTCGCTGATGATCACCGAGGCCGGTGGCCTGATCGGCAACTTCACCGGCGAGGCCGACTACCTCTACCAGCGCGAAGTCGTGGCGGGCAACCCGAAGGTCTACGCGCAGCTGGTGCAGATCCTCGCGCCCTACAGCAAGGCCATCAAGGCCGACGAGCCGACGGCTCACGCCGCTGCGCCGGAAACGACGCCCGAGCAGGCCCTGGCCGCCACGGTGGCCGCCGCGCCGGCCGCCAAGAAGAAGGGCCCGGTGCGCATCCGCAAGGCGGACGCCGCGCGCGACGAAGACAGCTCGCACTGAGCCGCCGGAGCACGCAGCGGTGGAGCAGCACGCGACGGCCGCCTTCGACGGCCACACGCCGATGATGCAGCAGTATCTGCAAGCCAAGTTCTGACAAGGACTTAGGCTCATGTTACAGGTTTTCGCTACACCTTAGCTACAGACCACCGTCCGGCATCGTTGCTGATCACCGGCCCGCCGGACCTGGTCCACGCAGACGCAAAGACGACGGCCCCATCCTTCGATGGGGCCGTCGTCCGTTCGGGCTTAGCGCGGGCCAATGCCCGCGTCAGGTCGCTGCGCCTCAGAAGACCAGCAGCCCCAGCGCGATGCGCGCCACGACGCCAGTGACCAGCGCATTGCCCATCAAGAACGCGCGCTTGGTGTCCGGCACACCGGGCAGTGCCGTGAAGCCGCGCGGGAAGCCGTTCAGCTCCTCCAGCTCCTCGGGCGTCAGCCGACGCAGCTGGCCGCTGGCGTCAAGCACCGCGTGCTTGGTCCGCGATGCTGCCGCCCCGCCCTCGCTGGTGATGATGGTGCGCGACGGGCGGTCCAACGGGTCCGGGAACGTCACGGCGCCCTCGCTGAACTCGTAGGCATGCCCGCCGGCGCTGACCCGCTCGATGCGCTTGGCGCCCTTCAGGTACTGCCAGCGCGGGAGGGAGTCCGGGGCCAGGAAGTAGCTGCTGGCCGGGCATGCAGTGCGGCGCACGACATCGCCCAGCGTGACCCGGCGGGTCTGGCCGACGAAGGGCGTGAAGTCGCCGATGGCTGCCGCTCGCGCGGGTGCGGTCCAGACCCGCCCGGCGACGCACATGCCGACCGACTGGAACGGGGAGCGCCCACCCTTGCCGGGCTGGAAGCTGGCTTGGGTCTGGAACACGTCAGCGCCGATGTCCAACTGGCTGACCGGGCCGGTCAGCTCGACGGGCAAGCCCAACGCGATGGGCGACGCAAGCGCCAGGCCCACCTCGGGGTCATCGCCCACCGTGCGCCACTCGGCATGCCGAGGGCTCGACTCGTGCAGCCCGACGAGGAACACCCGCTTGCGCTTCTGCGGGAAGCCGTAGTCCGCCGCGTTAACGACCTGCCAGGCCACGGAGTAGCCCAGAGCCTGCAGGCTCGACAGGATGATGGCGAAGTCGCGGCCCTTGCAGGGGCCGGGGCTCGACAGCAGGCGGTCGACGTTCTCCAGCATCAGCACCTCGATGGGTTGCCCTGCATCGACCCCGCGCTGTAGCAGCTTGTGGATGCCCCACCAGAGCACACCCTTCTTGCCGTTCAGGCCCTCGCTGCGCGACGCCGGCTTGGCGACGGAGTAGTCCTGGCAGGGGAAGCCGCCGACCAGCATGGTCGGACGCAGGGCATCCAGGCGTGCCATCTCGACCTCGTCGTCGAGCACCTCGAACAGGTCGCGATTGACCGGCGCCAGGCCCCAGCGGGCCTCGTAGACGCGGGCCGCATGCTGGTGCTGGCAACCGGGCTCCCACTGGTTCGCCCAGACCACCTCATAGGCGGTTGGCATGCCCATGCCGGCGCAGTGCTGGTTGGCCTGGCTCAAGCCGTGGTGGAAGCCACCGACACCGGCAAACAGCTCGATGACGCGGTGGGGCGCGGTGGAAGTAGGCGGCAGCGCGGCGGCAACGGCCTGCGCGGTCGGATTCGACATGACGGGTCTCCGGGGGGCCCGGGACCGCGTCGAGGAGTGCTGCGCACCTGCGCAGGCTTGGACGACTCAGCAGATCGGCGCTGTGCGCCGGGCTGCAGTCGTGAAGCAAGCGTGTTTAGCCTTCGGAGGGCGAAGGCATCGGAAGCCGTGGAGGCCGGTCACGGCGCTGGAAAGTCGCCAGGTCATCGGGCGACCGAAAACTCGTTGCTATACGAAGTGACACGAGGACGGGTCCTCCCGGGCGGCGTGTCGTAAGCAGCAAGCGCGGGTCGTGGCTGCAGCGCCGGGGCACAGCGGGAGGCGCAGACATGGGTGCGTGCGAGAGCACCTTCGAGTCCAGCTGAGCTACGGCGCACGCACGCGACCGCAGTGCCGACCGACGGGACCTGGCTCCATGCGTCCACGTCGCCGGTCAAGAGCCGCAACCACAGCTTCTGCGCTGGGGTATGGGGGGGCCTTGGCCGGCGCTCCGAAAGCCTTCACCATCGTCCACTCTGGGCTTCTTCCTCGGAGAAGACCTCTTCCCCACCCTCAGAAGCGAATCGGGCCCGAGATCGCCAACGCGACCTCGGGCCCGACCACTTCCAACCCATCAGCCGCGCAGGTAGGGCTCGATGACGTCGTACCAAAGCTGCCCATGCACGCGCTCGCCAGGCACCAGGCTCGGCGTCACGGGCAGGACCGACACCTCGACCAGGTGCAGCTGCGACTCCGTGAGCTGACCGGCGCGGTACGCCGCCAGGAACGTCGATGCCATGTGCCGCAGCGCATCGACGTTGGTCGCCACCACGCGCAGGCGCCGCAAGTCATGCGTCGCCGTCAGCGGTGTCATCACGTCACGGTCCAGGTGCCTGGCACAGAACCCAGCGATGGCCTCGCGCGCCTTGGTCGCCTTCCAGCTGTTCTCGACTTCCAGGACCACGGCATCGCCGCCCTCGTAGAGGATGACGCCGTCAGGCACCTTGCCGTCGATGGCGCGCACGCCCAGGCGGTCAGTCGCCAGCTCGTGCTCGGTGATGACCTCCAGGCCCTCGGCCATCGCATCGATGAGCGCCCAGTTCGAGCAGGCCCGATGTACCGGGTTGCCCAGGGCCAGGTTCTGCCCGCTCGCGGCCGAGCTGCCGGTCATGTCGTTCAGCAGGCGCGCGCCCTTGGCGGACAGCAGGAACACGTCGGTGCCATTGGTCGGCCGCTTGATGACGGTCCCGTCTTCCTGCATGGCCTTCAGCGTGCGCCGGGCCATCTGCCAGCCCTGCGCCGCCGTCGGCCAGCCCAGGGCCGCGACCATCCGCGACGAGAGCCATCCGAAGCGATGTAAAACTTGCAATATCCGCAGCTTTGACTGCTCCCCGACGATGCGCTTGTCCAGCGGCACAGCGGGGGCCTCGTCGAGGGGCTGCGCAGCCGCCAGCTGCGCAGTCAGGGTGTTGTGGCGGTCGGTCATCTTGATCACTCCATGTGTTGCAGTGGGAGCGGACCCTTGTCCTCTCCTCACCACCTGTAGCGACCGCCCGGCAACACCCGGGGCAGTGCTTCGCAGGCGAAGCACTGCAGTGCCTACCGCGTGCTTTCCCCCTCTGGACGAGGGGCCGCACGCTGCGCGCCGAGGGGCACGCCACGTCACCGAATACAGCCCTGACCTCGTCCGCTGCGCGTCCGGGGCAACCCACCCGAGCCCCTTCCTGCCGCGACACAAGGCCGCTCTGTCAGGGCGTGGCTGGACGCCCCGGTCTTCGACGCCCAGGTGGGTTGCCCCGGACCCTTCGAGCCGTGGTCAGGGGGGCTGCGCCCCCGGGCTTCGGCCCAGGACTCGGCTTCGCTCGCCGTGGACCTATCCGTCTGCGCTGGGGCGCAGACCGCCGCCTGGCCGGCGGCTCGGGCCCGGCTCCCCCGCCTGGCTGGTGGTCGGTAGGCCGACCAGCTGCGCCAGGGGCTGCGGTCTGGACGACCTGGCCCCGCCGTCCGTTGGCGGCGGCACCCCGGGGCGCAAGCGCCCCGAAAAGCGATCAGCCCGCCAAGGGCGGGCTGATGAAGCAGCGGCTGGACCGCTGCACCGGGAGACCTACCCCCGTCAGTCGGGATAGGTCTGGAAGCCCAGCTCAAGCCGCACACGGCCTTCCCAGTCGAGCCGACTCTGGAAGTAGCGCGGGCCGTTGTGGCGCGCCTCGGCAAGCTGCTCCTCGGTGTAGAGCGGCCCACAGTCGAACTGGCTCCGGGCATCACGCTCGCTGTGCGCGAACTCCTGCAGCAGGTAGTCCGCCGACACAAGCTGCATCGAAGTCTCATGCGGCGTCACGAACACGGTGGCCAGGAAGCCACCGCGCGTCCCGCCGATGCTCAGGACTTCAGCCAGCGGGCTGGACTTGGCAAGGCGCACTTCATCGCGCACGGTCCACGAGGGCACGGTGAGGTTGTAGGGGCCGCGCTGCCACACCAGGCAGTCGCCCATGGCCTGCAAGTCGCCCGACATCAACCACTCGACCTTCGGCTGCGTGGTGGCGAGATAGCGCGCTTGCAGCTCCAGGCAGCGCGGCAGGAAGAGCACGAGCGTGGGCGTGTCGTCCCCGACGTGCTGCGCGAGCAAGTCAACTTGCGCGCTGTTGGTCAGGACGGCCGTGGGCACCCCGACGAAGTACGACGACCAGGACAGCAGACGGCCGAAGCCGTTGTCCCATTCGGCCAGCGACTTCGTGGAGTCCACGAAGAGGTTGTTGCGGTTCAGGAGGGAGAGGTCAGGATTCAGAAGCACAGGTCACCTTTGCGGTTCGGTTCACGACCAGCCGACGGCGGGTCTGCTTGGTCTAGCCCGGTCGTTTATTCCGATCCACGCAGCGGCCGGATCTGCCGGCACGCGACACCTAAGGACACGTTCGCCCATGAACTGCCCTTGCACGCGTTGCACTGGCTTACACTGCCTTTCACTCAGCAGAGGCAGCAAATTTCAATGACCAGCGCACCTGAAACCGTCATGACCGTCAAGGAAGTCGCTGACTACCTGCGCGTCAATCAGCGCACGGTCTACCGCCTGGCGGTCGACGGAAAACTGCCGGCGTTCAAGGTGGGCGCCACCTGGCGCTTCAAGCGAAGCGACATCGATGGCTGGATCACCGCCCAGAGCAATCAGCCGAAGGGAGGCGAGGCGTCTTGATTACCGCCCACCATGCCAAGTACTACGCGCACGAGCTGACCCGTCGCCATGCTGCCGACGGCGTGGACCGCCTATCTCAGTCGCTGTTCGACGCCAGCGTTGACCTGAACCCACATCAGATCGAGGCGGCACTCTTCGCCATGCGCAACCCTCTGCAGCAAGGTGTGCTGCTGGCCGACGAAGTCGGCCTGGGCAAGACCATCGAGGCCGCGCTGGTCCTGTGCCAGTTCTGGGCCGAGCGCCGCCGCCGCCTTCTGGTGGTCTGCCCGGCCAGCTTGCGCAAGCAGTGGGCCCAAGAACTGCACGACAAATTCGCCGTGCCCAGCGTCGTGCTGGATGTCGTGGCGATGCGCAAACACCGCGCGGGCGATCTGCTGGCCACGTTGCAGGGCTTCGCAGGCAAGCAGGTGGTCATCATGTCCTATCAGTTCGCCGCCAAGCTGGACGCTGAGTTGCGCGCGGTGCCGTGGGATGTGGTGGTCATCGATGAAGCCCACAAGTTGCGCAACGCACACCGCACCAGCAACCGCACGGGGCAGGCCCTGCGCCGGGCGCTGGACGGTCGCAAGAAGCTGCTGCTGACCGCTACACCGCTGCAAAACACGCTGCTGGAGCTGTACGGCCTGTCCACTCTCATCGACGAACACCTGTTCGGCGACGAGGCGGCCTTCCGCAAGCAGTACATGGCCAACGGCGGCAACCTGGACGAGCTGCGAAGCCGTCTGGCCACCTTCACCAAGCGCACCCTGCGGCGCGACGTGCTGGAGTACGTGAAGTACACCGAACGCAAGGCCCTCACCCAGCCCTTCAACCCGACCGACGACGAACAGTCGCTGTACGAGCGCATCTCGGCCTTCCTGCAAAGCGAAGACTCCTTCGCGTTGCCAAAGAAGCAGCGTCACCTCACATCGCTGATCTTGCGCAAGCTGTTGGCGTCCAGCTCGCACGCGGTGTCTGCCACGCTGACCACCATTCGCGCCCGGCTTCAGCGCATGCTGGACGGCGAGGATGTAGGCGATGGCCGCGACCTGGTCGAGCAGCTCGTCGAAGACGACGATCTGGAAGAGGACATCCTCGAAGAACAGGCCGAGGATGCGGAGGCAGACACCGCAGACTCGTCCACCACCACCAGCGGCGGGCGTTCGGCGCCTGACATCGACCCATCGGCTGAAGCCGAAGCGTCAAAGCGCAAGGCCATCCAGGCGGAGATCGCCGAGATCACCGCCTTCATCGACGCGGCCACGGCGCTGACCACGGACACCAAGGCCCAGTCGCTGCTGCGCGGCCTGGAGCTGGGCTTTGCCAACATGGCGCAGATGGGCGGCCCGCGCAAGGCCATCGTCTTCACGGAAAGCAAACGCACCCAGGAGTACCTGCACCGCTTCCTCAGCGCCAACGGCTACGCCGGCAAATTGGCCATGTTCAGCGGCACCAACAGCCACGAAGAACAGACCGCCGTCTACCAGGCCTGGCTGGAGCAATACAAAGGTACCGACCGGGTCACGGGCTCGCCGCAGGTCGACCGCCGCACCGCCCTCATCGACCATTTCCGCAAGGACGACGGCAGCGGCGCCGACATCATGATCGCGACCGAGGCCGCTGCCGAGGGCGTGAACCTGCAGTTCTGCGCGCTCATCATCAACTACGACCTGCCCTGGAACCCGCAGCGCGTGGAGCAGCGCATTGGCCGCTGCCACCGCTACGGCCAGCGGTATGACGTGGTGGTCATCAACTTCCTGAACACCCGCAACCACGCAGATCAGCGCGTCCTGGAACTGCTGACGCAGAAGTTCAACCTGTTCTCGGGCGTGTTCGGCGCTTCAGACGAAGTGCTGGGCCGCATCGAAGGCGGCATCGACTTCGAGAAGCGCATCCTGCAGATCTACGACACCTGCCGCCGCCCGGAGGACATCGAGGCCGCCTTCAACGCGCTGCAGGCTGAACTCGAAGAATCCATCAACAGCCGCATCCGCGACACCCAGGCGCAGCTGCTGGAGGCCTTCGACGAGGACGTGCACGACAAGCTGAAGCTGCGCCTTGACGAGGCCGAGGCCCGACTCGACAAGATCGGCCGTTGGTTCTGGGGCGTCACGCGCTACGCCCTGGCCGGCCACGCCAAGTTCGACGAGCAGCACTACGCCTTCTCGCTCACCAACCCACCGCCAGCATGTGCAGCGGGCGCCCCCGCCGGCCGCTACCAGCTGATGCGCGGCGGTGCCCAGGCTGACATGCTGGCCCATGCCTATCGGCTGAGCCACCCTCTGGGCGAGTGGAGCATCGACACCGCCCGCAGCGCGGCCACACCACCAGCCGCCATCAGCCTGGACTACTCCAGGCACGGCACGCGGGTTTCGGTCATCGAGCGCCTGAAAGGCAAGTCTGGCTGGCTGCGCCTGGTGCGCCTGGTTGTCACCGCCTACGAGACCACCGAGACCCTGCTGTTCTCCGGCACCTGCGACGACGGATCCACGCTCGACCAGGAGGCCTGCGAGCGCCTGATGTCGATTCAGGCCACCGGTCGCCCGGCGTCACTGACTGGCGCATCCACAACCCCGCCAGGTGTGCTGACGACCAACAGCACTCGGCAGGTCGAAGCCACCATCGCGGCGATTCTGGAGACCAATCAGCGCCTCTTCACCGAGGAACGCGACAAGCTGGAGAAGTGGGCCGACGACAAGCTGATGGCCGCCGAGGAACAGCTTCGCAACACCAAGGCACGCATCGCGCAACTCAAGCGCGACGCCCGGAAGGCTGCCACGCTGCAGGAGCAGTCCAGCATCCAGCAGGAACTCAGCGCGCTGGAGCGCCAGCAGCGCAAACAGCGACAAGACATCTTCGCCGTCGAGGACGAAATCATCGAGCGACGCGACGCCCTCATCCAGGCCCTGCAAGAGCGCCTCAAGCAGACCACCGAGGAAGAGCACCTGTTCACCCTGCGTTGGACCGTCGTCTGACGGCCCCGCCAGGTCAGTCGCGCTCCATCACGAGAACCATACCGACAAGAAATTCTGCACAAACCTGTCATGAGCAAACACATCGAACTGGTCACCAAGCTGCGCGAAATCTTCCAGATCGACCGCCCCGACTTGGACTTTGGCATCTACCGCATCCTCAACACGCGAGCCGCCGAGATCAACGCCTACCTTGAGCAACGTCTGCCGGAGAAGGTGAAGGCCGCATTGGCCCAAGGCGGCGCTGCCCAACAAGAACAGGTTGCCCGCGAGCTGCAGGAGAAGGAAGCCCAGTACCAGGCCGACGGCATTGACCCCGGCACCGTGCCCAAGGTGCGCGAACTGCGCGAGAAGCTGGCGCAGTACCAGGCTGGCGCGTCCGATCATGAGAACGCCGTGTTCTCCCACCTGCTGGCGTTCTTCTCCCGCTACTACAAGGACGGCGACTTCATCAGTCAGCGCCGCTACAAGGGCGACACCTACG
>WBZV01001482.1_pt1 | contig 10517 bp, 10 predicted proteins | sample 5204221 | NCBI WGS metagenome assembly WBZV01 (sample SAMN12344360, study PRJNA552823) | activated sludge metagenome | biome: Activated sludge suspended growth; feature: Nitrification reactor; material: Wastewater; isolation source: activated sludge from nitrification reactor of wastewater...
TCTGTTCCAGCTTGCCGAGTTGCTCTTGCAGGTTTTGCCGCGCCATGCCCGCCCCCTTGATCGTCGTTTTCGGTGGATATTTCCGTAAATGTGTAGCGGGTTAATGGCATCGGTGCAATCATTAGCGAAGCGGCGGCGAGGTGTTTCTAATCCCATAAGGGCGCAATTACGCATTGCCTACGGCAACGCATTGCGCCGGGGAATATCCCCGGACCCCTGACCGCTGCGGGTGTGTCCTTCCATCGAGGGTTTCCCCTTGTGGCGATAGCGTTTGCGGAAGTCCGGAATATCAGCCGGGGCGCTGGCAGGATTCTTGCCAACGCCGCCGCCTATCGCGCCGCCGAAAAACTCCACGACGAGCGCACCGGGCAAACGTTCGACTATGCCCGGCGGGGCGGGGTGGAGCATTCGGAAATCGTGTTGCCTGGTCATGCGCCGGACTGGATGCGGGCGCGGGAAAAACTCTGCAACGCGATGGAGGCCGCCGAGAAACGGAAAGATGCCCGGTTGGCCCGCGAGGGCATCGCCGCCTTGCCGCACGAGTTCGGGGCGGAAAGCCGGTTGCGGGTGTCGCTGGACATGGCGCGGGCACTGGTGGAGCGGCACGGGGTGGCGGTGGATTTTCACATCCACGCGCCGGACGGCGAGGGGGACCAACGGAACTGGCACACGCATTTTGTCATGAGCACGCGGCGGGTGACGGCGGCAGGGTTCGGGGAGAAGACCCGCGAGCTTGACGACAAGCGGCAAGGCCCGCAGGAAATCGAGGCATGGCGGGCGGCGTGGGGGCAATGCGTGAACCGGGAGCTTGAGCGGCTGGGGCTGAAAACCCGGATCGACATGCGCAGCTACGAACGGCAGGGGCAGGACCGGGAAGGGACGCGCAAACTCGGTCCCGCCGCCGCCGCCCTTGAGCGCCGGGGCGAACAGACCCGCGCCGGGAACCATAACCGGGACGCGCAGGCCCGCAACGCGGCGCGGGCGCGGCGGGAGCGGGCGGCGGCGGCCATCCGTCTTGAGATCGAGCGCGCCCGGCGGGAACTGGCGGCGCGGCGACCGGCCCCGGTGGTGGACCGCGACCGGCAGACGGCAGAGGCGGAGCAGCAAGCGATTGACGCGGCCATCGCACAGGAGAACCGGCGGATGCGGGAAGAGGCGGCGCGGGAACGGATCGCCCACGCCGCCGCCGAAGGGCGACAGGCCGCAAGCCCGCCCGCGAGGGAAGCCTTGCGGGCGCGGATATGGCGGGAGACGCAGGCCGCGAAGCAGGCCGAGCGGGGGGCGTTCGAGGAATGGGCAGGCCGGAAGCGGGCGGAGCTGCAAAACCACCACCTGAACGAGCGGCACGAGCTGCTGAAGGCGCAGGAACGGGAGCGCAGCGCCCGGCTAGGAGATTTGCGGGCGTTCTACGGCAAGGACATCGGCAAGGCGCGGGCAAAGCTGGCCGCCATCGAGCAGCGGCAACGGCAAAAGGGCTTGCGGGGGTTCCTGTACCGGATCGACGGCGAGGCCGAGGCCGACCGGCAGGAGGCGGAGGCGGCCCGCAAGGGCATCCGGAACGCGGAATGGCGCATGGCCGAGCAGATGGACGGCTTGACCAAGGCGCAGCAGACGCGGCAGGCCGACATGGAGCGGGCGCAGCGGGCGGCCGTGGAGCGGCTGGAGAGCCGAATAGACACCGTGGAGCGGGAGCGCGGCGACAGGGAGCCGGAGCGGACGGCGGACGGCGGGCGGCAAAAGACGATCTCCGAGCGGGTCCGGGAGGGGCGGGAGGCGCTGGCGGCCCGCGACCGGGAGGAAGGCCGCGACCGCGACCGGGGGTTAGAACGGTAAAGCCTTGACCGGGCGGGAAGCCCCGGCCATGCTGAACTGTAACAAAAGGGGGAAAGCATGGAACATATCGACCTCGCCTTGCAGCGCAGGCTGGATTCCTTGGGGAAATCCATCAAGGAGCGCAACCGGATGCTGGAACAACAGCAAAAAGCGGTTGTCGTGCAGCTTCCTTTATGGCCGGAACCGGCGCGGGGCGTTCCCAACAGCGCTTTGCGCGGGGCGCTGTTCGCGGCCATTCAGGGCAAGGACCGGCATTACATGAAGCGGGAACTTCTGGCCGTGCAGCAGGGGATGGAGATTCGCTTTACCGGGATGCAGCTTGACCAGTCGGATTTGGACGTGTGGGAGCAGGCGTTGCACCTGGCGCGGATGCATCCTCTTGGCACCCGTTGCGACTTTACCGCCCATGCTTTTCTGAAGGCTTTAGGCCGTGCAACCGGAAAAAAAGATCACGAATGGTTGAAGGATGTTTTTGCCCGGCTTGGCGGGTGTCTTGTCGAAATCACTCATAGCCGGATGACCTATGGCGGCAGCCTTCTGGAGTTCTATCGGGATGAGGACACAGGCCGTTACCGTCTGGAGATCAACCCCAAACTGAAAGCGCTCTATACGGCGGGCTGGACAGCTTGCGACTGGCGGCAGCGCCAACAGTTGCGCGGCAAACCCCTTGCCTTGTGGTTGCATGGTTTTCTTGCCAGCCATGCCGAGCCGTACCCCTTGAAGGTGGAAACGTTGCACCGCCTGAGCGGGAGTCGGAATTCGTGTTTACGGAGCTATAAGCGGCAGTTGCGAAAGGCGCTTGACGATCTCAAAGCCACGGAAGCCTTAACCGGCTATGTGTTCAGCGGCAATCTCGTGACCATTGAACGGACGCCGAGCGGCAGCCAGCAAAAGCATTTGAGCAGGACAAGACCCCGGAAAAAATAGGCACGGGATACGATGCACGGAGGCACGGGATACGATGCACGGAGGCACGGGATACGATGCACGGAGGCACGGGATACGATGCACGGAGGCACGGGATACGATGCACGGAGGCACGGGATACGATGCACGGAGGCAGTCAAAAAAAACAGAGTTTTTTTGTTTATTTTCAATATGTTAATAAGTTTTCCGTAACTCTGCTAATCTTTCTTTAATCTATTTCTAATCTAGCGCGCCCCTGCACTACGTTCCGGGGTCGGGCTGCTTCGGGTTTCGCTGCGCTCCATCCCTACGGGACGGCTTCGCCGCCCTGCGCGTCCCTCGCGCCTCCGCGCTTCCAGCGCTGCGCGCTCCGCTTGCCTGAAAAGGAATCCGCTACGCGGATCATTTTTTCATCATGGGGGCGCTGCCCCCAATCCCCCGCCCTCGCCGGGAGGCAGAGGGTCAGGGGATAAAGATCCCCTGACCCTCTGCTTTTCAGGGTATTCATTCGGGGGCTGTCAAGGCCAAGCCCTACGGGTGCCCCTTCGGGGCAGCCTTGACAGTCCAACCGGCGGTGCTAACGGATAGGTCCTTTTGCCTTCAGGAAAGCCCTTGTTTCTCGGCTGCGCTCCTACGGTAAAAACGGGCGATAGGGAAGAAAAAGACGGGAAACCATATGTAAATCATAAAGTTTTTCCCTTGTTTTTCTGAAAAAAGGCGCCATACTGGCGCCTATGAAGACCGTTGCGAATAGAATCAATCTTCGTTTGGTGCCTGAACTTTTCTCAGCCATCGACAAAGCGCGTTCGCATCGTCCGGGTTCTATCTCACGCAATACGTGGATTACCGAAGCCATCCAAGAAAAATTAGCCCGCGAAACGCGCCGGGCTAAATCACAGGGAGGCGGAGGCAATGCCTGATTTCTATGAATTCTTTGCGGGCGGTGGTATGGCGAGAGCCGGGCTTGGCGCGGGCTGGCAATGCCTGTTCGCCAACGATTTCGATCATAAAAAAAGCCGGATTTATGCCGAAAACTGGGGTAACGAACATCTAAAAATAGCAGATGTTCGCACCTTGACGACCCAAGACATGCCAGGACACGCCAGCCTTGTATGGGGTTCCTTCCCTTGCCAAGACTTATCGCTAGCAGGCGGCGGGGCGGGATTAAAAGGCGATAGATCGGGGACGTTCTGGCCGTTCTGGACATTAGTAACCGGCCTTATAGCCGAAGGCCGGTTGCCGAAAATCATCGTCCTTGAAAATGTCTGCGGGACGCTGACATCCCATAACGGACAAGACTTCACAACCATTTGTGCGGAACTGCAAAAAGCGTCCTACAAGTTTGGCGCCGTTGTAATTGATGCCGCGCTTTTCGTGCCGCAATCTCGCCCCCGCCTGTTTGTGATTGCGATCCATGAGAGCCAGATAATTCCCAATCGCATAACGAGAATGAATCCCGCGCAGTTGTGGCACCCGCGCACCCTTCGCAATGCCTATGATAGATTGCCAGCCAAGGCAAAGCGCGATTGGGTTTGGTGGGATATGCCATCGCCTGCCGCGAGGAAAACCGCTTTTTCCGATTTGATAGAAGATAATCCTCCAGATGTAAAATGGCATACGCTAGACCAGACAGGCCAGATTCTGGGCATGATGAGCGATGTAAACCGCGAAAAGGTGGAAAGAGCCAAGAAAGCCAAGCAGAGGATTATAGGCTGTATTTACAAACGGACACGTTGGGACGAGTTCGGGCGCAAAGTGCAACGGGCGGAAGTCCGCTTTGATGATATGGCCGGTTGCTTGCGTACACCTGCTGGCGGATCAAGCCGTCAATTAATTCTTGTCGTGGATGGCAACAGCGTAAAATCCCGTCTGATTTCAAGCAGAGAAACAGCTCGTTTGATGGGACTTCCTGAAGAATACCGGCTTCCTGAAAATTACAATGAAGCTTACCACCTCACCGGAGACGGGGTAGTTATTCCAGTTGTGCGTTATCTGGCGGCTCATATTTTTGAGCCAATTCTTGACGGTCAGGGCATTCAGACCCGATCAAGGGAAGCAGCATGACAGTCCTCCCGTGTGAACAGAATCAAGAACTAAAAAAGCGCATTGAAGAATACGCGGAGACGCTCAAGATCGAAGCGCACAAGTTAGGCAATCACGGTTTGAGCGAAAATGAGTTTTATAACAGCGGCCTGTTTCGCGGCGCTATTGAACGAATACGCGGGCAGTTTATCGCAACCATGCGCGATAAGCGGAAATTCATCCAGCACGTCTTGAATTATATGCAGGATAAAGGTTTCATTCAGGACTGGGAAAGCGCTGGCGAAGCTAACAGGCATGATTATTCCGTTCGGATGCCTACCGGCAGAATAGTGATTATTGAACTTAAAGGCTGTCTGGATGGTAACAATACGAATATCTTCGACCGCCCGCCCCATGCCAAAGAATTCGTGATCTGGAGTATTTGCACCAATCCAGGCGCAGACCCACGCCATAACGTTTGGTCCGGAATTCATACACGCCTGAGTGCTGAAATTATTACCCGTCAACAGCAAGTAGACGGAATAATTATATGGGATATGATGTGTGCTACGCTTGGCCGTCCATGTCCAAAGATAGAAAACGCATCCGAGCGTCTTACGGAAGTCGGTCCCTATAAGCTTCCACCGCCTTGCCTTTATATGTTCCCGGCGACTATCCCCAGTCCAAGAAATAATCCAAATCCAACGGCGCAGCCCCTTGAAGACGTGCAGTTTCTCAAAGCATTGCATGATTGCTTTAAAGGGCAGGCAGATGAAGTTAATTATGTCGATTTTTCGGTTCGGCATGAAGGGGCTGATACCGTCAGGAAAACGCGGATTACCCGCAACGGGAACGTAGAGAGGGAGTCAGGTTTTACGGCTATTCGACGTACATGATGGCGCTAGACCGCAGTTGCATCATGCGGGCGGTCAAGGGACAGGATACCGCGCCTGAAATGACAGTCCGTCGTCTTGCTTACGGTATGGGCTATCGCTACCGGCTGCACCGGAAAGACCTGCCGGGAAAACCGGATTTGGTTTTCCACTCCCGCCGGAAAGTGGTTTTTGTTCATGGGTGTTTCTGGCATGGACACGATTGCAAGCGCGGGGCGCGCATTCCAAAAACAAACCGGGACTATTGGGAAAAGAAGATCGACCGGAACCGGCGCCGCGACGCGCGGCATTATGAGGATTTGGAGCGAACCGGATGGAGCGTTATGGTGATTTGGGAATGCCAGCTTAAAGACCGGGACGCATTGACCGGACGGATAGCGGAATTCCTTGGATAGACCATCCCCACCGCCCGCCTTAAACCGGCATTAGGACTTTCCCCTGTATCATGGTAGGAATCGGGATAAGGGATTATCCAAAGGGGATTTTTGCTTATGAAACGGATTTCTTTGGCGCTTGCCGGGGCCGCTTTTGCTTTCTTTTTTTCCGGCGCTCAGGTTCTGGCCGACGATTCCGCCGCTGGCGGAAACCTTCAGAAGAAAACCGCCGTTGTCGTGGACGAGGACGGCGGCACAGTCCGCATTCTTATCGACGGCAAGGAAATCGTCGTCATTGACGAAACCGGCCTGTATGTGCGCGGCGATGTGGCCTATGAGGGCACGATTACCGACGGCCTGCCGCCGCGTTTGAGCGAGGACGGCCATGCGGAATAGCCGTCATATCCTTCTGGCCGCCGGGCTGATGATGTTCTTTGCCGCCCCGGCGGAGGCGCAGCTTGCAGGCGCGGACACCAGCCCCGGCGATTCATGCGCGGGTTTTCCGGCGGGCGCGGCCCGCGTGACGGCGGACGCCGATCAGGACGGTAAGGAAATCACCCTCATTTGCGACGGCACGACATGGAACGCGGCGGATAGTGGCGGTGGCTCCAGCCTGTGGCAGCTAAACAGCAGCGATATTTACTACAACAGCGGCAGTGTCGGGATCGGCACGGCCAGCCCGGCGGCGGCGCTCCACGTCAATGGAGAGGCGATTATTGGCAATACGAGCCTTGCCTGTTCCGGCACCACGGAAGGGGCGCTGCGCTATAGCAGCGCGTCGCAATATGTGGAACTCTGCGACGGTTCGACGTGGAAGCCGCTGGCGCAGGTGCAAACCACAGGCGGCCCGACCGCTCCGGCGGGAAGCGGATATTTCGTTCTGACCCATACCACATGGAACGGCAATCTGGGCGGGCTTTCCGGTGCGGACGCCAAATGCCTGACGGAACTCGGGACGACTTACACAAGCTGGCGCGGATACACCACCGCCAACAGCAACGGGCAAATCACGGCGGGAAAGGTGCATGCGTTTTTGTGTGATGTCTACAGTTGCAACAACCTGATGCCGCTGACCACCTATTATTTTGCCTATGCCAACAGCGGCACACCCGGCGGCGCGTCCTTTACCACCGATGCAAGCGGCCTGGGGCCGGGCGACAGCGCCATCTGGTCTGCGGCCAATTATTTCAGCGGCTCATACGCCTATTGGACAGGACGGGATGACCCCAGCAGCACTCTCTGGTCCGGCGACGCCATCAACGATAATAGCTCCACTTGCTCATCCTGGGCGAATAGCAGTAGCGAGACCGCAGGTGCGGGTAGCAGCGGTTATACCGATTCGAGGCGGTGGTGGGCCACTCTATCTGGCTGTAACACAACGCGACGCCTGATTTGCTTTGTTAATCCGTAAGGAGGGAATTTCCATACTGCCTATTATCACTCTGTTTTCAAAGTCATCCTGAAATAGCCGCACAGTCCAAAATGCCCCTTTCCGCGCGGAGGGGGTTTTTATTTTCCGCGCGGCAATATTCGGAGGCGGTTTTCCACAGGGGGCGGAGTGCGTTTTACTTGGGCGGGGTTAAAATCAATCCTGTATTTTTCCTGTCCCCGGTGGAGAAGGGAATCAGCCCGCGCCAGTTGATCGGCACCAGCCGGACCAGCCCGCCGCATTCCTCGCCGAACAGCACCCGCCGCCCCTGCATACCGTAGTATTCGCACCAGTCATAGTCTTGGCAGCCGCCCTCCCCGTGGCGGGCCGGAATGCGGCAGGCGTAGTTCCAGCCGACATGCGGGGTCCCGAACACCGCCGCCGCGATCAAAAGCCCCGCCAGTATCAGGGCGAAGGTGCGAAACCATTCTTTCAGCCATTTAGGCATGGGGACCGTCCCACAGCACGACCTCCCCCACCATGACCGGGAATCCGGCCCGGATCAGGATTTGCCGTCCCTTGACCATGTTGAGCGCCTTTGCCGCCGGGATTTCCGGAACGGCGATTTCCCGCAGGCTGGGCGACGGCGGCGCGGTGTCGTCCAGAGGATCGCGGATGGTGTAGCTAACATCCTTTTCCGTGCGGGTTCCGGCCCGCGCCTCGATATATTGCGCCAGCTCCACGGAGCGGCAGCCGAGGACCTGCAACAGTTCGGCCTGAAAGCGCATGGCGGCGGCGTCGTCCTTGCCGTAGACGGCATCCAGTTGCGAGAGGTCCTGCACGAATATCCAGACGCGCAAGCCCTTTTCCCGAAGCTGGGCGATAGCGTCCCGAATGCCGGTCAGCCGTCCGAGATTGGGGAATTCATCGAGCAGGAACAGGCATTCCCCGCTGTCCGGGGCCTTCATGATGCTGTGGATCGCATGGGAAGCGACCAGCCCCATCCAGCGGCCATGCGAGGCGACCAGTTCCGGGGGCAGGATGAGATAGACCGTCATCCGGCCCGCCATCAGCCGGGACAGGTCAATATCGGAGCGCCTGCACACGGCCCCGCAGGGTTCATCCAGGGCGAAAATGGCGAGGGCCTGCCGCGCTTCCTTGCGGAAATAACCGAAACTGCGTTCCTGCTTGGTGGCGGTGTCTTCCACATCGTCGCCGTATTGCCGGAACGCGCCGCCCTTTTCCTGCATCGGCGCTATCACGTTTTCAAGGAAATCCGTTTCCCCGCGCCAGAGGACATCATGCAGCCCCGGCAAATCGCACCGCTCTGGCTGGAACGCGGCGAGGTACAGCAAGCCGGTAATGACCAGATCGCGCGCCCCGGCCCGCCAGTACGGATCATGCGCGCCGGGAATATCGGGCAGCAGCAAATGGGCCAGCCGTTCGGCTTCGGTGCGGAATCCCTGCCCGCTGGCGACGGCCCGGACCAGCCCGGCAAGAGGGTTGACGGAAGCCGAGGGCCTGCCGGTGATTCCGAAGGGGTCAAGGACGGCGATTTCCTGCCCAAGGGCCGCCCGCGCGTCCGCCGACCATGCGGCAAGCTGGCCCTTGGGGTCCGTGACCAGCATTGAGCCGGGATAAGCGAGCAGATTCCAGACGGCGACGCCCCGGCTTTTGCCGGTGCCGGGCGGGCCGACCGTCAGCAAGGAACCCTCGCCGGAGAAATACACCGGCTTGCCCGTTCGATGACTGTTACCGAGGAACAGCGGCGGTTTAGTCCCAGTTGTCGGGGCGGGGTCCGTCTCCGCTTCCCCGTTGGGGGTTGGTGTCGTACCGGCCCGATGTGTTTTGCGATTCTTTGAAAAGAACATTGGCGAGTTTCCAAGCCCTGTGCGCCCGGAGCACGTCAAGAAAGGCCAGGGCGGATAGAAGGACGAAGACCCAGAAGACGAACCGCGCTCCCGGCCAGCCAATCGACGCCATCCACCAGAACAGCGCCGTTGCCGCCAGTGTGCCGATAAAACGCCACAGGGCGGCTTTCGGGTTTCTGGTGAAATCTTCTTGCTGCATCAAATTCACCCCCGCAAATCGCCATAAAGGCCCCTACAGGCATTTTAGGCGCGCTGGCGAGGGGGGGGAGCAGGGGCAGGCCCTTAAAACGCATCCAGCCCCCAGAAATCGGCAACACGGGCATAAAGGCAACGGCCCGCCCGTGTGGTTACAGGGGCGGGCCGTCCTCACCGTTGGCGGTCATCGCCGTCCCCGGCTGTACCGCCTCTCACCCCTAGCATGAAATCATCGTTGTTCAAATATCCTAGCCGGGGGCGTGGGGGCGGCAATGAGCGCCCCGCATAAAAAACTTGTGAGCGGAGCGAACGCCTTTGTTGTCCGGCATGGGGTTTCCTTGATACCGTTGAATTCAACGGACAAGCGAACGATAGGAAACCCCATGGGATACACCATAGGAGACGCCGCGAAGGCGACAGGAAAGACCAAGAGCACGATTTCAAAGGCCATCAAGAATGGCCGGATTTCGGCGCTTAGAAAGGAAACCGGCGAGTACGACATAGACCCCGCTGAGTTGCACCGGGTTTATCCCCCCGTTTCCAGTGAACAGGATAACGCCCCGTTGACTGGCGAACGGGAGAAAACGGAAAAAATAATCCGTATTAAGGAATTGGAGGGTCAACTTGAGACGGTGCGTAAAGAATCCTCCATGCTGCGGGACCAGCTTCATGATTTGAAACAGGACCGCGACCACTGGCGGCAGCAGGCCACGGCCCTGTTGACCGATCAAAGGCCGCGATTTTGGAGCCGCCTATTCAGATTCAAGGCTTGAAGCGTTGCGGCTTTGCGCATCGTGATTTCCGGCGGCGGGTTCCCTTTTTTCCGCCGGCAGCGGCGGCAAATCGAACAAGGCCCGCTCATTGTCGCCGGTGACCCATTCGGAAACGAGCCGTTTCACTTCGCGGGCAAACCCGCTGGCCGGGTTCAGTTCGCAGTGTTTTTCGACCAGCCCGCCGAGGATGATTTTGCGGCGGGTATCCGCTTTGCGTTTTTGTTCGGTCAGCGCCGCTTTCTTGTGCCGGATTTCCGCCTCAAGCGCCCGTTGCTTCTGTT
>WBZV01001483.1_pt1 | contig 10517 bp, 4 predicted proteins | sample 5204221 | NCBI WGS metagenome assembly WBZV01 (sample SAMN12344360, study PRJNA552823) | activated sludge metagenome | biome: Activated sludge suspended growth; feature: Nitrification reactor; material: Wastewater; isolation source: activated sludge from nitrification reactor of wastewater treatment...
CGCCGAACAGCGTCACGTGCTCGACCTGATGCTGGTCCGTGAACGTGGCGAAATAGCTCCCCACGGTAGTCTCATCCAATTCCGGTTGGTTGTACGCTCCCGCGTACGGGGTAACCGGCACCGAGCCATAGTAACTGCTTCCGGCAATACGTATGCGGGCAGCACTCGTGTTTTCCTGAAGTATGGAAGTGCCTTGGGTCTCCTTGCCCCAGTACGTCACCCAAATCCGCGATCGATCGGCCCCATCGAAGCGTGCAATGAGCCCATTCTCTGGGTGATCCGGGTTAGCGTCGTAAACCGCATCGTACCAGCCCGGCCCGTTCACGATCTCCAGATCAGCGCTGGTCGTGTAACCCGTCAAGAAGACATCGCGGTCGGGTCCAATGCCCAGACCATCGCGCCCGAGCTTCTCATCCTGGTTTCCGCCGAGATAGGTGGACCATTGGATCACGCCGCTGTTGCTGAGCTCAATCAAGTAGATGTCGAAAAGACCGTGGTGCCCCTCGCAATAGGCCACTCCGCCAGGATTCACGAGCGGCAAGCCCGCATTCGGGGTATGTCCCGCCACCACGATTTTCTGGCCGTCGGCGCGAATCGCTAACGCCTTCTCGTCGAGGGCGCCGCCATAGTAACTGCGCATGTAGAGTTGGTCGGTAGCATCGAGCAGGGCGACGAATGCATCACTGCTCGACAAAGACCAAGGCAGGTCCATCGAATTCGCCGGTGGGCCGTATTGCACCTCGGGCAGCAGCCCCTGCGTCTCGCCGCAAATGGCCAGGTGTTGCGTTCCGGGAACGATGTCCATGCCATTCACTTCGGTGTCCTGGCCGAAGAAGGTCGACCAGATTAAGATTCCGTCCAAATCGAACTCAGCGAGGTAGCCCATGCCGAAGAGTCCGATGTAGTCATCACTGAAGTAGGCAGGGTCGTTCTCTACGGTAAAGAAATCCTGTGCGTTCGTCTGGCCGCCGATCAAGATGCGCTGGTTCGTGCCCTCGCGGATCGTGATGGCATTGGAGTAGGTCCAATCGCTACTGAGCACATCGCCCCCAAGGAATGCGCTCCATTCAATGAGATAGTTCGCATTGAATTTGGTGAGGAAAGCGACCTCATCGCCGGAAGCAGCGTAGGTGATGCCCGGCTCACCAGGGAAGGTCATGAGGTCCGAAGTGGTGTTGCCGGTGATGAACACATTACCGGCTGCATCGGCCTTCACATCGTTCACGAAGTCGTTTCCATTGTCCCCGATGTAGGTGCTCCAGCACAGCCCCTGTACTTCGTAGCTCTGCCCTCCGGGTGGCGGCCCGGCCAGGAATACCAGCGGCTTCGTAGGGTCGTAACCCTCAGTGACCAGATTCACTATGCCGCTGTTCCCTTCGGGCTCGTAATCCACGGCCCACGGCAGCGGCAGTATGGTGTTGCTCGCATTGAACTGGTAGGCCACCGGCTCCGGAAGGCTGATCCACTTGTCCGCCAATTGCAGATGCAGCCAGCCGTCGAAGTCCTCGAAGATCTGGTTCTGCCCGGTGAAATCGAGCTTGATATTCGCAGGGTCGCCGCCGGGCCAGATCACGAACATGAGCTTCTGGCCCAAGGCACCGCTGAAGACCCAGAGGTCGATGTCCGGGTAGATGCCAGGATACACGATACGGTTGTAACCATGCACATTGGTCACGCCATTCGGCCCGCAATGCGGCAGGTAGAAGTGCTTCTCCTGGATCTTCAGCGAGGAGCCGATTGCCTCGGGTTGAGTGGCCGTCTCGCCCACTAGCTGCATATCCAGCCGCCGCAGGGTGTCCGTGCCGCCGGCGGTGGTATCCAGCGTGTTCAGCACGAAGCTGATTGTGGCATCCTCCCGGACGAAGAGGCGCGGGAAGCCGCCTTCAGAAACGAATTGCACATCGGCCTGCGGCTGGCCGTTGGTATTGAGCACCCAGCCGGAGTTGGCCCAGAGGCCGTAGTTCTTGCCAAGCACATCGTTGCCCGGCACCGGCGGAAACGACGGCGTATTGGGCTGCGCCCTGGTTACCATGCTCACGAGAACAGAATAGAACAGAACAGAGCAGGTGGCAGGGAGTCTCATTGGGCTGCGGTGTTGGGGTTGGCGACAGCGACAACCAAATGTAGTCGCGGGCCCCGTTCGTCAGCCCCGCGCCAGCTCAGCACCTTCCTTCTTCGTCGTGGTGATCGCCGCGCCCACACTGGCCATCACCGGAGCCAGCATCAGTCCGATCAAGGGGATCTTCATCAGCAAACTGAAGCACATGCCGTTGGCCATCACCGCGCCCAGTTGGCTGTTCACCGCCTGGGCAGTCTCGCCGATGCGCATGCGCCGCCGCTCGAACACGTAATCGAACATGCTGAAGCCATAGAAGTACGCGGAGACCAGGAAGAGCAGCACGAAGCTGATGGGGCTGATGAAGGGCAGGAAGAGCGTGAGCAGCCAGAGCACCACGGAGAACGAAAGCTCCAGCACCCCGTTGCGCATGGCGAGCAGCGCGCCGCGCACCGCGTCTTTCATGAGCTGGCGCCAACTGAAGGGGAAGACGCGGCCGGTGAGGATCTCCTCGGCGCGCTCGCTCGCGTAGGCCAGCAGCGGCGAGAGCACCACGAGCACGATGTACTTATTGGCCACGAAGAGCAGGTACGCGATGGCGATGCGCAGGATCCAGCGCACCACCACTTCCCGCGCACCATTGATCGCAGCCTTCACGCCCTCCCACCAGTCATCGGCAGTGGTCTGCGCCACGGGCAGCTCCAGCCACTCCGCCACTTGCACACTGGCAGCGGCGGTGAGGGCCTCGGTGGCGTGGAAGAGCCCGAAGAAGAGCCCCACCCACAGCACGCCGGGCACCAGGAACATCCACCACATCCCGTGGCGGAAGCAGAAGCGGAAGGCGCTGAAGAAGCCGGAGAAGCCGTTGCCGAGGTTGCGGGTGAAAAGCATCCTAGAAAGGTGGGCGCAGGGCGTGGACTGGACTCAACGCTGTACCACCAAGCGTTGCATACCGACGCGGTCTCCCCGCTGAAGCAATTCAAGACTGTAAATGCCTTCGCTCAGGTCATGCACGGATAGAGTGCTGAAATGTCCGTTCAGACCTTGCTCCAAGACCATGCGCCCTAGCGCGTCGCGGACAATGAGTAGGGCGTTGCTGGGCAACGGCTCCAATTCCACGGTGACGGTGCAGCTCCCTGGGTTGGGGTACACCAGCATGGGTTGTACTTGGGCCTGTGGTTGTGCAATGCCTAGCCCAATCTCCCCGCCATGCAACCGCGTTACCATGCGCTGCAGCGTATCGTTGGTGGTGCCATCGCTGTAGCCGTGGTAGGCGCCCCAGATGTAGTAGTCGCCGCTGGGGGCGCGAGCAATGCCGTCGATGGAGCCGTATGTCTGAACCATCTGGCCGAGTTGGTACTGATAGCTGCCGCAGCCGCCGCTGATGAAATAGTAAGGCACAACGTTGCCAGTCGTGTCAAGCATGCAAATGCCGCTGAGTTCATTCCCATCTACTTCCGAGAAAAGCCCAGTGACAGCCAACAGCCCCTCACCTATGGGGAAGACACAAGAGACGCCAGCATCCAAGAAAGTGAACTCTTCGCCCATGAGCATATCCAGTTCATTGTTGAAGGTCGGGTCTAGACTCCCGTCAGGCATGACTCGCACCAACTGGATAGTGTCGGTCTGGTTATCCAATCTAAAGGTGCCCCCGAGGTAGGCGCGGCCATCGGGCAGCGGAACCATGGCCCAGACATAGCCCCAAGGTATCGGTGCATTGAAGCTCTCATCCAAGGACCCATCGGCATGCACGCGGAGCACCTTGCTCACGGGCTGGCCTTCGTATTCGGTGCCCCACTGATGCACAAGGAACTTGCCGCCCAAGCCACCGGCGGTGCCCGCAGGATATTCCTTGATGCCAAAGACGGAACCATTGCCTGTGCGGTGAATGCGCGTGGTGTCCAGTTTGCCCTCGTTGGTGAGCCAGGCCAGGTTGTACCCCACGCCTTGGTAGAACCCATGGGCAGGATCATCGATGTCGTAATAGCCGCCAAGCAACACCCTGCCATCTGGGAATACATGGTAATCGCCGCCTTGAAGGGGACTGATTTGCTGCCATTGGTTGATGAAGTCGAAGTCCGTGTCAATCGCACCGCTGTAATGGAAGCGCCGAACGCCGTCGCCATTGCCGCAATAGTAGCGATCGGTCCATGGCGTGATCTTCGCACCCATCGGAAGAAATCCCTGATTGAACGAGAGGTCGCGTTGGCCATTGGGCAACAGCCGTTCACCCGATCGCGGCGGCGAGGGAAACTCCTCGAATTCCAGATTGCCGCTGATGAGGACTTTACCATCGGGCAACGGCAATACTGAGAAAACATTCTGAGAGGGAAGGTCCACGCGGAAGGTCGTATCCACGCTGAGCGGGGCCTGTGCGGCCCCGCTGGCGGCGGCATTGAGTGCCGCCGCCAGCGCTGCGCTGCGCGACATCATGGCTGGATGATGAGCCGCTCCGTTTCCACCGGCCCCGTGCCTTGGTGCAGTTCTACCGTGTAGGCGCCAGCGGGTAATCCACGTGTGTCAACCAGTTCTTGGCCAGCGACGGATGCGAGTTGCGTTTGATGCACTGCGCGTCCCAACGCATCACGGATCACGAGTTGTTGATTGCTCTGGAGGTTGAGCAGATCGTATGTCACCACTACCCATGCATTGGCCGGGTTTGGCTTCAACTCCAGTTTCGGTGTGGGCTTGAACGTCTGTTTCGATGGCCGACGCGCAAGGGCCTTCGGCCCCTCATCCGCGTCGCCGGTGTACGGGCTGCGGCAGATGCCGTAGTTGTAGCAGAGCAGATGGCTTGCCCAATTGGTGGCCCGGTCGTGCTCCACGGCTATGAATGCTTCGAGCGCGGAGATCTCGACTTGTGTGAGTTGCGCTTCCGTCCGTTCATCCAAGTGGAGGTCTTCGAGAAAGTCGATGTAGGTGAGCATCCGCGCACGCTCCACCACCTGTGGGCCGCGCAGTTCATGTTCATCAGGCAGGTCCTCGATCACCGCACGCGCCGCCGCGTACTGGTGGCGGCCCAGCAGGTGCATGGCCTCATCGTAGCGGGCTTCCACGGTGCGTAGGATTTGCACTACGGCGAGGTCGGCGGCCAGGTCAGAACCCTCTTCCTCGTCATCGACAGCGAGCAGGTCGGCCAGGGTGTAGGCGGTCTCGCTCATGCGCAGGTGCTCGGCGCCCATCTGCATCTCCAGGGTGGCGCGGTAGGTGCGCGCATCCCAACTGGCCATGATGTTCTCGATCAGTGCTTCCGGCAGCGGCGCGATGCACTCTTCTTCCAGCCAACGGATGAAGCCATCACGCTGCGTAGCCTCCGGATTGGCTATGCAGATCTCTGCGCGCATGGCATCGGGGAAACCCGGCTTGTCCATGGCCTCCTTCAGGGCCTCCACGCTCAGGTAGGGGCTCAAGGAGAGCAGGTGGTCGCGCAGTTCCCAAAAGTCCTGTGGCCACGCATCGGCGATCTCATCCAGCACCTCGTCGGTGCTGCCGCCATCGATCAGGTTGGCATAGAGGAAGCGCAGGTTCGCGTACGCGATACGAGCCGCTTCGACTTCATTCTGCAAAGCCAGTTGGTCGGAGCCGTTGCTCACGATGATGGGGCAGCCGTAAAGCACTTGCGGTCCGCTGAGCGTGGGCGCCACCAGGCCCTGCACCGTGGTGGGGGCATAGTTGGGCGCATCCACATGCCAGTAAGTGATCAGGCTCTGGGTGCTCACGCGGATGTCCAGCGCGCTGTTCGCGCCATTGTCCAGGTAGTTCAGCGCAGGGACGTTCTGCCAGCCTTGATTCAGGCGGATAGTGTGCTGGGGCAATTCGGCGGGTGCGGCTCCTAAAGCCTGTCTGCTCCAAATATTCCACTCGTTCCCATTGTTGATGTTGCAGAGGTATTGCAGGCCAATGGCAGCAGGCGCCGTGATGTTCGCACTGACACCTTCACCCACATACGCACGGTCGATGCCGCTGATGGTATTGCTGCGCACGTTCTCGCTGGCGTAGGTGGTGTAGCCGATCACGATGCCTTCGGTAACGGCCACGGGCTCACTCACACCATTGAACGTGTTGTCCAGCACGCGCAGGGCGTTGCAGTGCGTGAGAAATATGCCGCGATGCCGTTGCTGCCAGTATTGTTCATCGATGTTGTCAAGCGTAACCTCGCGGTCCCCGTAGCTGAAGGTGTTGTTGCGGATGAAGGGAAAGCGGAGCCCCTCGGCATACACGCCGCAGACGTTGCTGTTGAACTGCGCGCCGATGACGGTGAGGCGGGGCGAGGTGCTGCTGGCCGTGGCATGCACGCCGTGGTCGAGGCCGGTGAACACGTTAGGGGTCGCGCCGGCATTCGTGACCCATACCGTGCTGTTGTGCGCGCGTATGCCGTAGCCCAGCTCGCTGCTGTACTGCGGGTACTGGCCCGTGTGCTCGAACGCGCAGCCCTTGAAGCTCACGCGCACGCCGTCGAGGTCGGCATGGGCAATGGGATTGTTGTCGCCGTGGATGTTATCGAAATCCTCGGTCCATTCGAAGCGGCCTTGCACCAAGGAGCTGCGGTTGTTGAGGGCCGAGAGACCACTGGTGCTGAGCGCTGTGTACGGGTCGAACTTCACGCCGGTGCGGCAGTTGCGAATCACTCCTGGCGGCTCGGCGGCGGTGCCCTCGATGCGGATGACGCCACCGGCCTTGGTGGGATCGCCGGGCTTGCCCAGGTAAACGCCGGTCTCGGCGTTCTCGATGATGCCGCCATTGATGATCTCGATCAAGCCTTGATGAAGCAAGTAGCCACCTATTCCTTCCGCTTGGCTCTGTGTGGCATTGCCCCAAACCTCGATGCCGCGCCATGGCTCATGATACAGTCCTTCGGCAGGGTAGTACAGGCCATTGGTGATTCTTCCGCCGTCGATGATCAGGCGGCCTCCGCCTTCGACGACGATCCTGGCCTGCCCTACCATTTGCAATTCGCAACGTATGGTAAGTGTTTGCCCAGAACGTATGCGAATGTCTTGATAGAACTTCATGGGCCAGTTCCAAGTCTCAGACCCGAATGCCAACGCGAAGGGCACCGGATTGTAGCCGCTGGCGTACTTGCTCATGTTGGTCATGGTCAGCGTGCGGTGCACGCGGCCCATCTGCAAATTCGACATGCTGGTACCGCCCCAATTCTGGTGCATGATATTATTCGTGCACGGGTCGTTAGGTGAATCAGCCGGCGCGCATGGATTCCCGGCCAGTGGACAAAACGCGATACCCGGCGCGTTCGGGTCAATGGCGCAGGCACTCTGCATTCCGGGGCAGTACGCACCCGTCCATGCAGCATCCATTCCGGCTTGCTGGAAGCATGAGAAAACGTCGGGGAGGAAATCGAAGGTGCCAGAGGTCATTCCTTCCGTCGGGCTCGAATTGATGTAGGTATGCTTCAGTCCAAAAGAATGGGCGATTTCGTGGGCTAATGGGTGCCTTTGATACTGCATGAGGCCGACATCCCACAATGGGTTCATTGTTCCGCTGCTCAAGGCGCATGCTCCTGTATGCTGCCACTGATCAATCGGCCATGTCAGGTACTGCGCTTGGTTGGGTCCAACGAGATTCTGGCCCCAGACCAAATGGATCATGTAGGTGTCGGCCAATCCGGGCATGTTGGCCAGAACACTATTCGAGCATTGAAGGATATGCGCCTGCGAGATTGGGCCCCAGTAGTTCGCCGAATTCTCCCACCAGTGAATCGAACGGAGCTTCAATTTGACTCGCGGGTTCGTGAGGTAATAGTTCGCAGCAGGCACCGCCGGATCAGAAGGCGCGGCTGCGTTCTCGAAATAGTTCTCCGAGACCTGTTCAATCCAATCCGTGATGAGCTGCCGATTCAAACCGTCGGGATCATCTTCAATCTGATAATAACCGACGGGCGTTTCATTGTAATCCTTCATCCAAACATGCACTGACACCTCCACCGTCTTTTGAGCGGTTGGCCTATGATGGAATCCCTGCGGGTCATTTGCGCCCAATGCGGGGTCGGCAACAGGTCCGGGTACGAAGAACGACTGCTGGCTCCAGTCGTTCCCACTCGGGAAGGTTCCGCCATTCTGAAGAGTGATGCAGGGGTTTCCGCCACCGCCGAATGGTCCTGCAGCCGAAGTCTCGGGCATGCAGCCAGGCTGTGCTTTAAGGTCCACGATAACGAACCCGAGCAGAGTTGCGAGCGCAACCGGCAAAACGGCGACTTCGAACAGACTCATGCTGTGTTTCATGGATGGAGTCTTTGTGTTATTCCAAAGGAATGGAATTTGGGCCTTGTCGGTGAGTACGTGGAATTGATCTCGGGTTTTCAGGACAACCCCGGACCTCGACTTGTCCAACCTTCAGCCTGCTACAGACTAAGTTTGTCCCCACAATGGACCTCAGCAAGATCATCACCGTGGCTGGCCGGCCGGGCCTGCACCGCGTAGTGGCGCAAGCGCGTCAGGCACTCATCACTGAATCGCTCATCGATGGCAAGCGCAACCCCGTTCCCTTGAGCGTGAAGGTGAGCAGCCTCGACGAGATCAGCATGTTCACCACCGGCGACGACGTGCCACTGAAAGAGGTGCTCGCCAAGCTCCACGAAGCCAACAACCAAGGCGAGGCCGCCGATCCGAAGAGCGACGACAATGTGCTCTGGGAGGCGCTGACCAAGGCGCTACCCACCGCAGACCGGAGCCGCATCTATGCCAGCGACGTGCGCAAGCTCTTCACCTGGTACGGTCAGCTGCTGAAAGCCGGCGAGTTCGCGAAGAAGGAAGAGGAGACTGCCAAGGAGCCGGATCACAAGGAGGCCGCTCCTGATAAGAAGGCCGCAGAGAAAGCCCCGAAGAAGGTGAAGAAGGATGCGGGCGCCAAGGTGAAGTCCACCACGAGCGGCGCGCCCAAGGCTGCGGCTGTGCGCAGGGGCGGGCAGCGCGGAAGCTGAGCGCTCCGGACGGAGGACTGCAGCGGATCGGGATTTCAATAGGCACGCCCAGGCGTACCGGAGGCAGCGGCATGCCGCCTTCTATCTTGCACCGCCTGCCCGCGAACCATGAACCGGATCCGTACCCTCTCCCTCCGAACCCTCGCGCTTACCTGCATCCTCGGCCTCGTCGCGGTCCTCGCGGCGTGGAATCAGGACCGGCTGCCCAAGGCCTCGGCCTATCACAGCGATGCAGAGATCGCGGCTTTCCGCGGGGGCGGTCAGGGCCTCTCCAGCGGCGCCAACAATTTCTTCCGTGCCAGTGGCGACTGTTATGGCTGTCATGGTCCGGACAACATCGGGCCCGTGTTCGCCAACCGCGATGCGAACGGGCACGATGTGAACAACATCGATGCGTGGCGCAGCACCATGATGGGCAACAGCGCGCGCGATCCGTTCTGGCGCGCCAAGGTGAGTCATGAGGTCACCGTGAATCCCGGGCATCAGGCCGCGTTGGAGGACAAATGCACCAGCTGCCACGCGCCCATGGGCCGCTACGACAAGTTCCTCATGGGCAACGGCCCCTTCAGCATCGCGGAGCTCGTGCAGGACCCCATCGCCCTCGACGGCGTGAGCTGCCTGGCCTGCCACATGCAGAAGCCCGACAGCCTCGGCCTGCTCTTCAGCGGCCATCTGAAGTTCGAGACCGCCGGCATCCTTTACGGGCCTTATGGCGGACCCGAGGACGAGCCCATCTTCGGGTCGCCCATGACCGGTTTCGTGGGCTACGAGCCGCTCTATGGCGCGCACATCAATGATGCGGGCACCTGCGCCGGCTGCCACACGCTGATCACCGAGACCGCTGACCTCGACGGCAATCCGACCGGCGATGAGTTCGTCGAGCAGGCCACCTACCACGAGTGGCTCAACTCATCGTTCAACACGGATGCTGATCCCGAGAACGGTGTGAGCTGCCAGGGCTGCCACATGCCGCGCACCGATGATGCCATCGTGATCTCGGCGCTCTACGACTTCCTCACGCCGCGCACGCCCTTCGGCAAGCACCACCTCGCTGGCGCCAACGTGTTCATGCTGAACCTGCTCAAGCACAACAACACCGCACTGGAGCTCACGGCCAACCAGGTGCACTTCGACAGCACCATCGCGCGCACGCTGCGCACCCTGCAGCAGCAGACGCTCCTGCTGGAGACCACGGTGATGGACCGTACGCCGACCACCGCCACCATCGACGTGAAGCTCACGAACCTCGCCGGGCACAAATTCCCCAGCGGCTACCCGGCGCGCCGCGCCTTCATTGAACTGCATGTGCAGGACGAGAACGGGGCCACGCTCTTCCGCAGCGGCAATTGGGACAACACCTATGAGGTGGTCGGGCACGACGCCATCTACGAGCCGCATCACGACGTGATCACCCAGGAGGACCAGGCGCAGATCTACGAGATGGTGATGGCCGATGTGAACGGCGACAAGACCACCGTGCTTGAGCGCGCGAAGGAGCCGCTGAAGGACAATCGCCTCGCGCCA
>WBZV01001486.1_pt1 | contig 10510 bp, 10 predicted proteins | sample 5204221 | NCBI WGS metagenome assembly WBZV01 (sample SAMN12344360, study PRJNA552823) | activated sludge metagenome | biome: Activated sludge suspended growth; feature: Nitrification reactor; material: Wastewater; isolation source: activated sludge from nitrification reactor of wastewater...
GAACGACGGCGGTGCCGTCGGAGACCAGGAGTTCGACATCAGGTGCCGCGCAGCCGATGAGGTCAGCCACCGCCGCGAACACCTCGGCCACCACCGGCACCCCTGCAACGACACCCGGCGCGCGAGCCACAACATGCGCCGTGCGGACCTGATCGGCGGGGATGGTCGCCAACGTCGTTACGTCGAGATGGCGTGGGCCGAGGTCCTCGTCCAGCGCGGTGCGGACCAGGGCGCGGGCGTCGGCTGCGGGGAAGGGAAGGTCGGTGGTCACGAGAGATCCTGCGGCTCAGTGGGATGGAAAGACGTGGCGAGTATGCCGTCCGGCATCCGCACGGCGGCCAGGTGGCCGAGCCATTGGGCGTCGTCGCGGTCGGGGAAGTCGCTGCGCACGTGGCCCCCGCGGGTTTCCTCGCGCAAGGTCGCGACATGGGTGAGGAGTTGGCCCAGGTGCAGGAGGTTGGTCGTCTCCCACGACTTCGGTCCGCCCTCGACGCCATCATCGGCGGCCGCCAGACCTGCTAAGGCGGCCGCAGTCGAGGCCAGCGAGCTGTGCGAGCGCACCACACCGGACCCGTCGGTCATGGCGTGCTGGATGGCCTTTCGGTGGGCGGAGCGCAGCAGGACTGTGTCGGCCAGCGCCGGGCTGAAGGGGCCTTCGACAGGATCCGCATCGCGCGGGGGCTGTGGCGCCGCGGGTCCCGGGGTCACCGCGGGCAGCTCGCCGTGTTCGAAGCGCTCGACGATGTCCTCGGCGATCCGGTGGGCGAAGACCAGGCCTTCCAACAACGAGTTGGAGGCCAGCCGGTTGGCGCCGTGGACTCCAGTGCACGAGCACTCGCCGCAGGCATACAACCCCGGCAACGACGAGCGGCCGTTGAGGTCGGTGCGGATCCCCCCACTGGCATAGTGCTGCGCGGGCGCGACCGGCAGCAACGTTGTGGCCGGGTCGAACCCGTGCTCGCGACACGAGGCGACGATCGACGGGAACCGCCGCTCAAGGAACTCCCCACCCAGATGCCGAGCGTCGAGGAAGACGTGGTCGGTGCCCGTCGCGGCCATCTGCTTGACGATCGCCCGGGAGACAACGTCGCGCGGCGCGAGATCGGCCAGGGGGTGCACGCCCTGCATGAACCGGACCCCGTGGACGTCCACGAGGAACGCCCCCTCCCCACGAACGGCCTCCGAGATGAGCGGCTGCTGCCCCGTGGAGTCGTCGCCGAGGAACAGCACCGTGGGATGGAACTGGACGAACTCCGTGTCGGCCATGACCGCCCCGGCCCGCAACGCAATCGCCATTCCGTCGCCGGTGGCCACCGGCGGGTTGGTCGTCGACGAATAGATCTGTCCCAAGCCACCCGTGGCCAGCACCACCGCCCGACAGTGCGCCGCCCCGACCCCGTCGATCTGGCCCTCGCCGATGACGTGGATGGTGGCCCCGCAGACCCGGCTGGAGTCGTCCTGCAGGAGGTCCACGACGAGCGCGTGTTCGATGACCTCGATGCCCGGGTCGCCCTTGACTCGGTGGAGCGCTTCGATGAGAGCTCGCGAGATCTCCTTGCCGGTCGCGTCGCCCCCTGCGTGGAGGATCCGGTCGCGGTGATGCCCACCCTCACGGGTGAGGCTGATGGCGCCGTCGCTGCCGCGGTCGAACTCGGCGCCAAGAGTGACCAGTTCACGAACCCGAGTGGGACCCTCGTGCACGAGGGCGGTCACGGCTGGGACGTCGCACAAGCCGACTCCGGCGACGAGGGTGTCGTGCAGATGTTCCCGCGGCGAGTCGTCGTCAGCCAGGGCCGCAGCGATGCCGCCTTGCGCCCAGGCCGTGGATCCCTCGGTCAACAACGTCTTGGTGACGAGCAGGACGGTGACGCCCCGCTCCCGCAGCCGCAGCGCGGCGGTGAGCCCCGCGATCCCCGACCCCACGACGATGACGTCGGCCGAGGTGGTCCACCCAGGGGACGGCGCACGCAACCAGCGCGGGATGTGGATCGAGGTCACTCGTCGTCCTCCAACGGCTCGGGCCCGACGGCGGGCCGATCCACCACCGGCGCGGCATACGCCTCCGGGTCGCGGGCAACGCTACCGCTCCGGAACGCGTCCTCAAGGGCGGTGAGCACCAGCGGGGTGAGGGCACGGGAGGGCGACGGTATGCCGCAGTCCGCCAGCACGCGCCCGGCCGCGCCAAGCACCCCCTCCAAGCCGTCGCGGACAGCACCGAGCGCGGCGGCATACGCCGGGCGGTCCTCCTCCTCGATCCACACCGGTTCACCGCCCATCTCCAGCACGAGCGCCTCACCCAAGGGACGCAGCGACTTGAGGGTGGTGACAGCGAACACGGCCGCCGACAGCCGCTCGGCGTCGGCGGATTGCCCGGTGAGCGCGACGGCAGGGTGGATGGCCACGGGGAGCACATCGTGAGCGGCGGCCGGCTCCAGGACCCCGATCCCGTGGCGCGCGCTCGTGTGGACCAGCACCTGACCGGGGTGGAAGGCCCCTGCCGCGGCGAGTCCGATGACCAGGCCTGGCAACACGTCGTCGGGGACGGCCAGCAGGACGAGGTCAGCCTCAACGACAACGTCCAGAGCTTCGCGGATCGGAACACCGGGCAGCAACGCCTCAGCGCGACCTCTGGATGCGTCGCTCACGGCGGAGACCGCGACGGGAAGATGTCCGGCGCGGGCGAGTGCTGCGCCGAGGACCGCGCCGGCACGCCCGGCGCCGACCACCCCGACACGCAGCCGGGCCGTCGGCCTCGATGGCGTGCTCACTGTCCGAACCTACCGTCCCTCGCCGCGGGTCGATGCGCGAGTAGGTTGCCCACTATGGGGAAGGTCGGCTGGGTCCACGCGTGGCAGGAGGCGCTCTACGGCGCCCAGGGGTTCTACCGCGCCCAGGTTCCGGCGCGCCAGTTCGGGACGGCAACCCACCCACCGTTAGGTGCCGTTCTGGCCGAAGCGATCTGGCACTACGCCGACCTGCTCGAGCTCTCGGGCGTCGTCGACATCGGAGCGGGCCGGGGCGAGCTCATCGGCGCATTGCACTCCCACCGCCCGGACCGACCACTCCTCGGAGTCGACGTCATCGAGCGACCCGACGAACTGCCAGCGGGCGTCCGGTGGTTGCGGGGACCCGGAGGCGCGCCGCTGCCTGACGAGCTCGCAGATCTCGACGACGTCCTCGTCGTCGCCCACGAGTGGCTCGACGTCGTGCCGTGCGTCATCGGCCAGCTCGACGGTTCGGGGGTGGTCCGCGAAGTGCTCGTCGACCCCGCGACCGGCGACGAGGCGCTCGGTGATCCGCTGGACGACGCCGATCTGGCCTGGCAACACCAGTTTTGGCCGCTCGCCCATGAGGGTGATCGGGTGGAGATCGGCCGCGCGCGTGACCTTGCCTGGGCCGACCTGCTCACCCGGGTATGCCGTGGCGCCGCCATCGCGATCGACGCCGGTCACGTCGTGGCGACCCGCCCCCGACACGGGAGCCTCGCGGCATACCGGGGTGATGAGGTGGTGCGACCGGTGCCGGACGGCAGCTGCGACCTGTCCGCTCAGGTGGCCGTCGACTCCCTGCGCCACGATGAGATCCACACTCAGACAACGGCGTTCGAGTCATTCGGCGTGTGGGCGCCGATGCCGGACCCGGCGCTCGCGCGGTGCGACGAGGCGGCATACCGGCGCCGCCTCCGGCGCGCCACGTCGGCGGCGCAGCTCACCGACCCGGCTGGGCACGGGGCGTTCCGCTGGGTGGTCGTCCGTCAGGCCGGTGCGATCACGAGTCGCTCGTAGCCGCGCAGCACGAAGGTCGGCCGACGCACCGCCTCGACCACTTGCAGCCTCGGCCACCGCCCCAAGAGGACTCCCGCCGACGTGGCCAACTCGAGCCGGGCCAGCGGCGCGCCAACACAGAAATGGATGCCTGCACCAAAAGCCAGATGGGGGTTCGGGTCGCGGTCGGGCCGGAAGTCGTCCGGGTCATCGAAGACGGCGGGGTCGCGGTTGGCCGCCCCGAGCAGCGCGGCGATCTTCTGCCCGGCCCGGACCGGGACTCCCTCGATCACGGTGTCGTGGGTCGCGGTGCGCTCGAACAGGTGCAGCGGCGAGTCGTGCCGCAGCATTTCCTCGACGAGGGTCACCGGGTCGCCGAAGTCGCCTCCGGCGGCGAGCAACGACGCCAGCCCGTTGCCAAAGCCATTGACACTCGCCTCGTGCCCCGCGTTGAGCAGCAGGACCGCGGTCGCCACGAGCTCGCGTGGCGAGAGGCGGTCACTCCCGTCGCGCGCGGCGACGAGGTCGGACAGCAGGTCCTCCCCCGGGTGCCGGGCCCGGTCGGCCGCCAGATCCTCCACGTATGCCGCGAACTCCCGGCTGGCACGTTGTGCTTCGGCTTCCTCGTGGGGCGTGCGAGTCATCTCGTACATCCGCACGATGGCCTGTGACCACGGGCGCAGCAGGTGCCGATCGGCCTCGGGGACGCCGAGCAGCTCGGCGATGACGAGCACCGGCAGCGGCTCGGCCAACCCCTCGATAACATCGACCGACCCTGACTCGGAAACCGTTGCAGCACAGTCCTGCACGAGACCGGCGGCGAGCTTCTCGATGCGAGGAGCCAACCGTTGGACGTGGCCGCGGCCGAATGCGCCCGCGATGAGCCGCCGCAGCCGCGTATGTTTCGGGGGCTCGCTGTCCAGGATCGAGTCCGCGTGCAGCCAGTTGAACGTGTCCCAGTCCGCCTCTGGGGCCCGCTCCTGGAAGATCCGTCCGAGGGCCCGATCCCTCAAGACCGCGTTGCAGGCCGCATGGCTCGTGGCCACATACATCCCCAGCGCCCCATGCCAGCCGACGGGCGCCGTTGAGCGGCACGCGGCCAGGGCGGCATACGGGTCTGCAACCACCTGCGGATCGGTGAGGTCGAGCAGGGGGGCCACGTCGGGTGCGGCCGGCGAAAAGTCCACATCATTCACGCGCGTCACCGTAGTGGGTCGGTTCGGCTGCGGCACACTGGCGAGCATGCCGTCAGTTCTCGGGGAACTGGCGCTTCGGGGCATGAGGGGGGACCTCGGCGCGCCGAGTCACACGTCCGTCACGTCACCACGCTCAACGACGCCCCGACGGCCCGTGATCGCAGCGGTGAGCGGCCTTCTGGTCCTAGGGCTGGCGGGCTGCGGGTCAAGTGACTTCGCCAGTGCGTCGCTCACGACGTTCGTCCCCACCTCAGCACCGGCCACTGCCACGACCAAGAGCAAGCCGCGACCCACCGCGAGCGCAACGGGGCCGACCACCAGCACGCTCGGTCCGTTGCCAAAGGTCTTGTCCAGCTCGCCGTCGCCCGTCGACGCCAACATCATCACGGCACTCGGCGATCTGCCCGCCGCCTTCGGCTGCCCCAAAGTGCCAGAGCCGATCGTCATCCCGGCCTCGGGGACCACGCCAGGAGCCATCGTCTGTCAAAGCTCGTTGGCTGGAGAGGCGGTCTTCCTCTGGTACGCGGCCGATCCTGACGCGAAGTATCTCGCCGTCAAGGCCGCGGTGGCCACGGCCCGGTATGTCCACGCGGGCAGGCGATGGGTGGCCGGAGGCATGGTGCACCAGGGGATGGGGACGGTCGGCGGTGAGGTGTTCAAGCAATAGGGCGGCCTCGGGGCCAGGCGCAGCCCGCGGTTCTCGGGGTCCGTTCGGGGGGACACCCGATGGCGCAGACCCGGCCCCAGAGCCCACCATGGACGACATGACCAGTCACTCCCCGCAGGATTCGCCCACCTGGCCCCCGGCGCCCATCCCAGCGCAGCCCCCGAGCCCCGGGCACCCATCGGGAGCGGCATACCCGGGAGTGCCCCAGCCGTACGGTCCCCAGGACGCGTCCCGGGACGTCGTAGACCGGGTGTGGACGGTCATGAGCAACACCAAGCGGCGCGGTGACTGGGTGGTGCCGGAGCGCATCGTCCTGCCCGTCGCCCTGGGCGACGTCTATGTGGACCTGCGCGAAGCCCGACTGACCGCCCCGATCACCACCATCGAGGTTCAGGGCCTGATGGGCGAGGTGAAGATCGTCGTGCCTGAGTCGGTCCGCGTGGAGTGCAGCGGGTCAGCCATCGTGGGCGAGTTTCACGACGTCCCATCCGAGCAGCTCCCGGCGCCAGGCGCCGGGGCCCCCGTCGTCCGAGTGGTCGGCGCCATGATCATGGGTCAGGTCCGGGTCTTCCGCACGGCCGATGCGGTGGGCGAAGGAGGGTATGCCATCGACGGGATGGCCGGGTGGCGCGCGAAGCGGCGCCGTCGAAAGGGTGGCCGGGGCATCGCCAACTGATCCGTCAGGCGGGTGCGACCCCTCCGGCGCTGGCGGCTCGTTCGCCCGGGCCGCCGGGGTCCGGCGGGTCGATGCGGCAGATCCGTTGCGCCACTAACCCGCTCACAATGAGCACCAGCGCGGCCAGCGCGTGACCTATCAGCAGCCACATCCGGGACCGTTGCGAATCGACGTCCAGGTCAGGCAGGAGCGACAGGGCCTGCGCGGCATACCAACCGAGCAACCCGGCACCAGTCAGCGCTGCGGCCTGCGCGAGGACCAGGGAGCGGGCAGCCCGCAAGGCGCTCCCCGGAGACGAGGCTCGCCGCTCACGCAAACGTTTGACCGGAAGCGCCGCGAAAAAGACCCCCACAGCCATGAACAACAGCAGAAGGACGCCGGCCCACCCCGGGTTGGGCACCGGACCACCGATAAGACGCAGGACCACGAGGCCGACCAGCCCGACGACGAGCGTAATGACGACGAGGTGTCGCAGCCGAACACCCCCCGAGCTCACCATGCCGGGCCCCAGATCGGTCCGGTCCGGACGCCGCGCGCGCCGAGCTCGGCCGCCAGGTCGGCGACCCGCTGGATCGGGTGGGCGACGGTCGGCCCGACCCGCAGAGTGGCCTCGGGGTCAAGCCGTGCCCACGGGATGAGGACGAAGTTCCGTTCGTGGGCCCGGGGGTGGGGCAGCAGCAATGCTGGGGTGTCGGACAGCCGCTCCCGATCGCTGCCCGGGATCCCGAACTGCACGAGATCCAGATCCAATGTCCTTGCTCCCCAACGGACCTCGCGGGTTCGGCCATTCCGGTGTTCGATGGCGTGCAGGGCCCGGAGCAGGGCCGCAGGCGAGCCGGCATACGTCGCCAGGACCACTCCGTTGAGGTATGCCGGTTGGTCGGGCCCCCCGAACGGGTCCGACTCGACGAGTTCGGACACGGCGGTCAGGGTCAGCTTCGGCACCTCGGCCAACTGTTCGACCGCGTCGGTGAGGGTCGCGACCCGGTCACCGACGTTCGATCCCAGCGCGACGACGACCCGCGTGCCGCGCTCCCGACGGATCTCGACCCGAACGTCACTGACCGAGACACCCACCGGCGCCTGGGGTTTGTGGACGACGACATCGACCGCGTCGACCCCGTCCCGGGCGAGAATGTCGCTGGCGATGACCTCCGCGAGGGCCTCGATGAGGTCGAACGGATCCCCTTCGATGCGAGCCAGCACCTCGGCGGCAACCTCGCCATAGTGCACGGTGTCGACGAGGTCGTCCGAGCGCCCCGGCCGACGAAGGTCGCGTTCGATCGCGATGTCGACGACGAACTCCTGGCCGTCCCGACGTTCGTGCTCGAAGACCCCGTGGTAGCCGGTCCCGCGGATGCCCGTGACGACGATCCGATCGGTCATCCGACACCTCCGTGCGCCAGGCTCGCCTCGACGACGTCGAGGGCGTCGCGGGTGGAGCGGACGTCGTGCACACGGACTGCCCAGACCCCGGCCAGGGCGGCCAGGACGGACGTCGCGGCCGTCGCAGCGTCGCGCTCGATCGGGGGCCTAGGGACGCTGCCTTCCGGGCGTCCGACTTTGCCCAAGAAGGCCTTTCGTGACGCGCCGAGCAGCAGCGGCAGGCCCAGGTCAGCGAGCGCGGAAAGGCGCGCGAGCAGCGTCCAGTTGTGCTCGGCCAACTTGGCGAAGCCTAGCCCGGGGTCGAGGACCAACCGGTCGAGGCGGATCCCCGCGGCCAAGGCGGCATCGCGGCGGGCGGCAAGCTCGCGGCATACCTCCGCGACGACATCGCCGTATGCCGCGCGGTCCTGCATGTCCACACTGTGTCCGCGCCAGTGCATGAGGACCAACGGGACCTCCCGGGCCGCGACCAGCGGCAGCATCGCCGGGTCAGCGAGCCCGCCGCTGACGTCGTTGACGAGCAGGGCACCGGCATCGAGGGCTGCCTCGGCGACCTCCGCCCGCATCGTGTCGACCGAGACCCGTGCCCCCTCTGCGGCCAGTGTCGACACGACGGGGATGACGCGGCGCAGCTCCTCTGCAACCGTCGGGCGTTGCGCGCCGGGGCGGGTTGACTCACCACCCACATCGAGGAGGTCCGCCCCGTCGGCCAGCAGCGCCAGCCCGTGGGTCACGGCCGCGTCCGGCTCGAACCACTGCCCTCCGTCGCTGAACGAATCTGGGGTGACGTTGACGACCCCCATGATGAGCGTCCGGCTCCCATCGGAGAACGGCCCGGGGGTATGCCGCCGACCCACCTTCGTCGCGCGAGCGGGCACGCCATCGACGACCGCCATGTCCCTGGCCATGTCCCTGGCCATGTCCCTGGCCGTGTCCCCCACCATGTCCGCCACCACGCCCCCCGCCCGTGCGGGGGCGGTCACCGCTTGCCGCCGAGCAGGAGCGCCATGGCCTCGGCGCGCGTTGCGGCACTGCGCAGCTGGCCGCGCACCGCGGACGTGATCGTGCGGGAGCCGGGCTTCTTGACGCCGCGCATCGACATGCACAGATGCTCGCACTCGATGACGACGATGCACCCTTGGACCCCGAGGTGTTCGACGAGTGCGTCGGCCACCTGGGTGGTCAGCCGCTCCTGGACCTGAGGCCGCTTGGCGAACACGTCGACCAAGCGCGCGATCTTGGAAAGCCCAGTGACCTTGCCATCCTTGGCCGGGATGTATCCGACGTGGGCGACGCCGTGGAAGGGCACCAGGTGGTGTTCACAGGTGCTGTAGACCTCGATGTCGCGCACGAGGATCAACTCGTCGTGGTCGATGTCAAAGGTCGTCGCCAGCACGTCTTGCGGGCTCTGGTCGAGTCCGGCGAACACTTCGGCCAAGGCCCGCGCGACCCGAGCCGGGGTCTCCCGCAGGCCCTCCCGATCGGGGTCCTCACCGATGGCCAGAAGCAGCTCGCGGACCGCAGCCTGCGCGCGAGGGTGGTCGACCGGCATACCGGTCAGTGCCCTTGCTGCGCCGCGCCGAGGTCCTGCGGCGCGCTCCCCGGTGGAGGCATCGCGGGAACGTGACCGTTGCTGGTGGCCGCGGCTTCGGCGGGGGTGAGGACCGGCGGACGTTCGCTGATCCCGCGAGCGTCGCTGGACAGCCAGGTCGGCCGCAGGGGGCGCTTAACAATCGGGGCGAAGATCTCGGCGAGCTCCTTGGTGCCCAGGGTCTCCTTCTCAAGCAACTCCAGGACGAGTTGGTCAAGGATGTCCCGGTTGTCGTTGACGACATGCCAGGCCTCGTCGTGGGCCTGCTCGATGAGCTTGCGGACCTCTTCGTCGACGACGGCGGCAACCTGCTCGGAGTAGTCGCGCTGGTGGCCCATGTCCCGGCCCAGGAACACCTCTCCGGTGCTCTGACCGAGTTTGATCGCACCGACCCGCTCGCTCATCCCGAACTCGGTGACCATCTTGCGGGCCATCGCGGTGGCCTTCTCGATGTCGTTGGCCGCGCCGGTCGTCGGGTCGTGGAAGACGATCTCCTCGGCGACCCGCCCGCCGAGGGCGTAGGCGAGCTGGTCGAGGATCTCGTTGCGCGTCGTGGAGTATTTGTCGTCCTGCGGCATGACCATCGTGTAACCGAGCGCACGGCCACGCGGCAGGATGGTCACCTTGGTCACGGGGTCGGTGTGGTTCATCGCTGCGGCGACGATCGCGTGACCACCCTCGTGGTATGCCGTGATCTTGCGTTCCTTGGCCGACATGATCCGGGTGCGCTTCTGCGGGCCGGCGATGACCCGATCGATCGCCTCGTCCAAGGCGGGGTTGTCGATGAGCCGCTTGTTGGTGCGGGCGGTGAGCAGTGCGGCCTCGTTGAGGACGTTGGCCAGGTCGGCGCCCGTGAAGCCGGGGGTGCGCCGGGCGACAGCCAGCAGGTCGACGTCGGGGGCCATCGGCTTGCCCTGGGCGTGGACCTGCAGGATGCGGTGGCGGCCGATCATGTCCGGGGCCTCGACGGCGATCTGCCGGTCGAACCGGCCAGGGCGCAGCAGGGCCGGGTCGAGGATGTCGGGGCGGTTGGTGGCGGCGATGAGGATGACGTTGGTCTTGACGTCGAACCCGTCCATCTCAACCAAGAGCTGGTTGAGGGTTTGCTCGCGCTCGTCGTGCCCGCCGCCCAGGCCGGCGCCGCGGTGCCGACCGACGGCGTCGATCTCGTCGACGAAGACGATGGCCGGGGCGTTGGCCTTGGCCTGCTCGAACAGGTCACGCACCCGC
>WBZV01001487.1_pt1 | contig 10505 bp, 9 predicted proteins | sample 5204221 | NCBI WGS metagenome assembly WBZV01 (sample SAMN12344360, study PRJNA552823) | activated sludge metagenome | biome: Activated sludge suspended growth; feature: Nitrification reactor; material: Wastewater; isolation source: activated sludge from nitrification reactor of wastewater treatment...
ATCCTTGACGGCATCCCCGACCCGACCGGCCAGTTCTATCGCTTCAACCTGGCCGATTCGCTGCTCCGCGCCAGCACCAAGGCCTGGAAAAAGTAGGAGGCAGACATGACCCAACGAATTACGATTGACCCGATTACCCGCCTGGAAGGTCACGGAAAGATCGATATTTTCCTCGACGATAAAGGCGATGTCGCCAACTCCTACTTCCAGATCCCGGAACTACCCTACGCGGGTAACATTTGACCTTGATGGTAAAACCAATTGGATCGTTGTGGATCAAATCCGCACGATCGATAAGATCCGTATCATCAAATCGATTGGGCGCCTTTCTACTGGTCCGGTCGCCGAGTTAAAAAGGATTATTAGAGAGGCTTATGTAGATTAATTTAGCCGGATCATTTTTTTGGCAACGGTTTTCCCTTCTCCTTCCAGCACGCATACATAAACCTGACGCTTAGTTCCGGTTGGGGCGTTCCAGACCGCTTCGTGCTCTCCGGTCGGGAACGGCTCGCCGTTTGCCAGGCGGGCAATTTCCTGTCCCTGCATATTGACGATCCGAAGGGTAATGCGGGCGGATTCCTCCAGGTTGAACCGGATGCGTACCTCCGATTCGAAAGGGTTGGGGTAAATGCGGGTAATCCGAAACGGCGTTTTGGCTAATTCCTTGACTGAAGTAACGGCTTCGGGCGCCACCGGCGCGCTTTCCACCGAGTTGCGGCTGATGGTGCTTACGGCGTACCAGTAAGGCATGGACGCGGAAGGGGTTTGATCCAGGTATTCGAAATTGCTGGTAACTGCGAGGAGGTTTTGGGGGCTTTTCACGGCTTCAGTCCAATCGGGCGGGGCGTTTGCCTGGAGGCGGTACACAGCATAAAAGCGCGGGGAAGCTTGCTGTCCCTGGGGAGCAGGCTGGTTCCAACGCAGCCTCCGGCCTCCTGTTTCTGTCAGGAGTTCCACTTGCTGGGGTGAAGCCGGGGCGTGGACATCTTTCCAGTCCATCACCGGCGTGAATGCCCGGTAGCGGTATAAGTCGGTTCGCAGGCTGTCGGGCACGCCCTGGGTGGTCGATACGCTGATATTGGCCGCCCGGAAGTGCAGGGCGCCGGGAATGCCGTTCTCCCGCATAAACCGGATTTGTTTGGGTATCTCCGAAGGCGTGTACAGGGAGGCGGCGCTGGTCATGGACGGATCGGCGCGGTATAAGGCCAGTCCGGGGTAGAGGTGCCTGCCGTTCATCTGGGTTTTCCACCAGAGAGAAAGCTTGGCAAAATCCTGGTTGCCGCCAAAAGGCCAGTACAGCTGGGGAGAGAGGTAGTCGATCCATTTTTCCTGGAGCCACTTAACCGCGTTGCCGTAGGTAACATCCGCCCCGGATAAACCGGTAATGCCGGGCGGGTTGCCGCTGCGCCATATGCCGAAAGGACTGATGCCGTATTTGAGCCAGGGTTTGATCGCGAGGGCTGCCTCGCTCAGCTCCTTCACAAAGCGGTTGATGTTATCTTCTCTCCAGGCATTGAGAGTCATGCCGGTCCCATAAACGGCATACGTGGCCTGGTCTTCGGTGGTAATGCCCTCATAGGGATAAAAATAGTCGTCATAGTGCAGTCCATCGATGTCGTAGCGCTTGACCACATCGGTAAGGAGGTTGACGAGGTACTGGCGCGCTTCCGGGATCCCCGGGTTGAGCAGCATCACGGTTTTAACCGTCAGCATCCAATCAGGGTGCTGCACGGAAAGATGGTTTATAGCTTTGGGGTACGTCGACGTGACGCTCCGGATCACCCGGAAGGGGTTGATCCAGGCATGCAACTCCATCCCACGTTTATGGGCTTCATCAATCGCAAACGAAAGCGGGTCCCAGGAAGGACTGGGAGGCAGGCCTTGCTGCCCGGTCAGGTAGTACGACCAGGGCTCCAGGGTAGAGGTATACATCGCGTCGCTCTCAGACCGGATTTGGAAAAAGATGGTATTGATGCCCGTTTGCTGCAATTTGTCGAACATCGTGCGCAGCGCCTGCTGTTGGGAAGAAGGAGAGGCGCCTCTTACGGGCCAGTCAAGGTTGACCACCGTAGCTACCCACACGCCGCGCATCTCGTATTTGGGAGGGGTGGGGGATTGGGCGGGGAGGCGCAGGGCACAGGGCACAAGGCATAAGGCGGCAAGGCAAAAATAAAGGAATTTCATGGGCTGTTATTTGTAAGGGAAAATAGTGAAAAGAAGCCATTTTAAAGCTAATTAAAAGGACTCTTCCCAACCCCTACCTTAGAATGGTTCTTTATTACAAATTACAATCCCTTCCTGCTTCGAGTTTGCCGATCATTCCTTCGATATTGGCTTTATTGGCCGAATCCGGCGCCAGGGCCAAAGCCTGCCGGGCATATTTAAGCGCCGTTTTGTAGTCTCCGATACCCGAGTATCCCCGGGTAAGGCCAACTAGCACGGTAAATTCCTTGGGAAATTTTTCTGCATTGTACTTAAATATCTCCAGCGCTTTGTCTTGTTTTTTCTGTGCCAGGAGTTGGCGGCCGAAGGCATGGACGGCTTGCATGCCAGCATCCGGCATTCGGATGGCTTCCGCCATCAGTGCGTCGGCTTCCGCTTCCCGTTTCATGGCATAGAGCACCCCGGCTTTGGTTTGCATCGTGCGGAAATTTTTTTCGCCGGGAAACTCCAGCGGGTTCATGGCATGGTCCGCCCATGCGAGGGCCTGGTCGAGATGGGTTTTTCGCTCCACGCAAAAGTTGACGGCCTCGATCCAGTTTTCCAACCGAAACCCATGGAAGTTTTGGAGCTCTTCCCGGAATTTTTGGATGTACACCTCATTTGGATCCGGAACGGAAATCCGAATCGGAATGGTTAGTTCTTCCCAGCTAAGCAAAACCCGGCAGCGGTTTTCTTCCCGGTCGTCAAAAGTATAAGTGAGCCATTCCTGATATGCTGACTTGAAGGGCTGGACGGTCACCCGTAAGACGTCTTCTTCCGGCCGGTAGAAATAACTTCCCCAAGCCGTCGTGTTTTTGGAAAAAATAACCGTCCATTCGTTTGCCGAAGGTATCATATGCAACCCATACACGCCTGCCGCCAGGGGCTTGCCTTCTATCTCCACCCCGTGAGAGAAAGCGATGGTCGTGTTTTCGTTCGCGCCTGCCCTCCATGGCGAAGGGTTATTGTCGTTGCTCAACCCAAACTGAAGATTGCTCAGCCCATAAGGCACCAATCCTCCCCAGATCTTGCCGCGCCGGTCGGTACCGTCCGGCGCATGCACATCCGGGCTGCTGTAGTTAATGGTTACGCTGACCAATCCCATGTATTGGGTGACACTGGCTTTTTGGTTGCCGCCGCTGGGGGGCAGGGAGATCTGAGCGGAGAGAGCTATTCCGGTAAGTAAACCGAAAGCTGTTGAGAGGATTTTTTTCATTAGTCGGGTGGTTTTGGTGATGAAGAATGCTACTAATGTACGCTAATTCCTCACAAAAACCGGCGCTTGGTGGTATTTATAGGTCGAATCGGTCAGTACCTTCCAGGCTTTGGTTTTCCAGTCCATCAGGGCAATATGGTACTCCTTTTGCTCTGCGAGGTCGATCAGAAGCTCGGTATTGCCATCGGGAAGAAACCGGTCGACTTCATGAGGAGGGTTTAGCCCTTCATAAAACAGGAAAAAGCCAATAAAGCGATTCAACGGAGGTGGCGGAATGAAGGTTTCTACGGTCACGGTTTGGCGCGTATTCGGCTTCTCAATTAAGGCCTTTCCTTGTTTAAATAGGTTTCCATCCACTCCAGCCAGCGCGCCCAAACTTCCATGGCCCGTACCGGATCGCTCAGGGTATGACCAGGTCCCGGGTAAGCGATGAATTTTACCGGCACGCCGTTGTCGCGAAGGGCATGAAAAAGTTTATACGACCCGGTGATCGTGACCCGGGCATCCTCGGTTTTGGACTGGATGAGCGTGGGCGTTCTAATTTTGGACAAGTTGGAGATCGGAGACTGGGCAAAGGCCGACTGGAGGTTATCCCCTTTGTAGGGAGAATCGGTGATGGCATGGCGGCGCATGCGGTTGAGGTCGTTGAGGCTGTACATGTCGGTGTAGTCAATCGGAGCGGCGCCGGCCATAGCGGCAGCCCAAACGCCGGGGTAGCGGCCGATCATCCAGGCGGTCATCCATCCTCCATACGACCAGCCCGACACCCCAATGCGATTTTTTTCGATAAACCCTTTTGCAATCAATGCCCTGACCCCGCTCATCACATCTTCGCCCGGCCCCGGCGCGGCGTCGTTGGCAATAGCGCTCTGAAACGCGTTCCCCAGGTTATTGCTGCCCCGGTAGTTGGGCTCCAAAACTACCCAGTCTCTGGCAGCCATCCATTGGGCCTGTATACTGAATCCCAAACTGGAAGAGGCAGTCGGGCCCCCATGGATATAGACGATTAACGGATAGGTTTTGCCGGGGTCAAAATTGGGCGGATAGGTGACGATGCCGTTGGGCTTCAACCCATGGGCGCTTTCCCAGGTCAACGCTTCGCGTTTTCCCTGTTTTTTTGCTGCCAAGGCCTCGTTAAAATCAGTAAGCCGGATGGGCGCGGCGCCCAGGCTGGGTTTGTAATACAGCTCACTGGGACGGTAAATTTCCGATCCGGTCAACACCATTGCCCCGGAAGGAGACACCGACCAATCTTCCAGGTCGATGACCGGCCCCAGGGGCGCCATCGATTGCTCTCCGCCTGGGCCGATGATCCAAAGCCTGGACTGGGCGTCATCCTGTACGTCGAGCAGAAGCCGTCCGCCGGAAAGCCATTGGAAGTTGAGTACTTCGCGGTCCAGGTTGCGGCTTCGCGAGGCTGGGGGTTCTTGGTTCCATCCAGTTTGGTATACTTCGTTGAGGTTAGCAGGAACGCCTTCTCTTGGGTAGCCAAAAGCCAGGCGGTTTCCATCTGGGGAAAAAAATACCGGTCCTTCCAGGTGGGTGTTTTGGGTCACAGGCCGGATCGTTTTATCTACGACATTCAAAAGGTAGGCTTTACTTAAATCAGAGTCTCCCGAAAAGGAAGAAGCATACCGGATAAAGGCAATGGTCCGGCCGTCGGGCGACCACGAAAGCGAAGAAACGGAGAGCCCTGTGGCTACGGTAATCGAATCAGGGGTAAGCCGGCTGGATTTTTTGCTTTCCAGATCCAGTACCCAGATATGCCTGGCCTTGGGCGCTTCATTGGTCAGGTAGTCGTTGCTTCCCACCTCAAACGAATCGTCGAAGCGCGCGGAGCCGGAGGGCGCAGGCTTGGGTTCTGCTTCTGCAATGAACGCAATGCTTTTGCCATCGGGGCTCCAGGCATACCGGCTAATGCCGCCCGGGGCCTGAGTGGCCTTTTGGGCTTCCCCGCCTTTTACCGGGAGCAAGAAGAGCTGGGAACCGTTGGGACTGGAGGCCAGAAAAGCCAGCATGGCGCCATCGGGCGACCATTGGGGGTCGAAAACGCCAGGTCGTTCAGAAACCAGCACCCTGGTTTGGCGCGTTGGTAAGTCGATGGCCATCAGTTGGCGCACGTACCGGTTGTTCTCGTAATCCGTTGTTCGGTGAATGAATACGGCGGATTGGCCATCGGGGGAAATGCGGGGCATTGTAAGCGCGACGACCTGATGGAGATCAGGCAATTCAAGAAAGAGCGACTGCCCGCCAAGAGGCTCTTTAAAGAATAAAGCCCCCAGTATTGTCAGGAAAAGAAACGTTCTGGCCATGGATTGTCGCAGTTTGCCAGCCAAGATACTCAATTTGGGAGTTTCCACTCTTTGGGCAATTATTTTTCGACCCTTTGCGAATGATCGGATTTGGAGAAGCCTTTTTGGGATTTGGGAACATTTTTTGGTAAGTTTACCGGATTCGTTTTAAAATACAATTGCGATAAAATGATTTATGACTTCTTATTATACGGCGCCAACGGTTTCGTTGGTCGCGAGCTCGCTGCCCAAGCGGTGAAACAAGGCCTCCGCCCCCTGCTGGCAGGCCGCAATGAAGCCCAAGTATCTGCGCTGGCCCAATCCCTGGGTCTGGATTTCCTCATTTTTTCGTTGGAAGAAACAGAAAAGCTTCGGGCCGCCCTCCGGAAATGCCCTCTGGTATTGCATTGCGCCGGTCCGTACAAGTATACCTTCAAGCCCATGGTGGAGGCCTGTATCCAGGAAGGGGTGCATTACCTGGACATCACTGGGGAAATGCCCGTGTTTATGGCCCAGCAGGGGTTTGACCAACAGGCCAAAGAAAGGGGGGTCATGATCCTGCCAGCGGTTGGGTTTGATGTCGTACCCACGGATTGTCTGGCGTTGTATCTCAAAGAAAAGCTGCCTTCGGCGACGCACCTGCAACTGGCGTTTTCCCAGAAAGGTCCCGCCGGGTTGCCGCCCGGCACCGCCAAAACCATGATCGAGATGATGCCTTTTGGGCTCAAGATTCGACGGGACGGGAGGATCGTCGACGCCCCGGATCCAGGGTATACCCAGGAGATCGATTTTGGCAACCGGCCGCGCACGGCGATGCGCCTGAATTGGGGCGATGTATTTACCGCCTACTACACTACCGGCATTCCCAATATCGAGAATTTTATGGCTATGCCCAAGGCTACTTCCCAACAAGCGAAAATCATGTCCACGCTTCGCCCCCTGTTCCGCTTCAAACCGGTGCGCTCTTTGTTCCAGGGCATCATCAAAGGAGGCTCAACCGCTGAGGAACGCACCGCCACTCAGGTCTACGTTTGGGGCAAGGTTTGGGACGATGCCGGCAACCAGGCGGAAGCTCGCCTGGCAGGACCCGAAGCGGGGGTAGTTTGGACCGTCCGCGCTGCCCTGGCTTGTATCCGCCATGTCCTGGCCGGGGAAGTAAAACCAGGGTACCAGACGCCCGCCGGCGTTTTTGGCGCGGATCTGGTGCTGGAGTGCGAAGGGGTTGCCAGGGAAGACGCTTAGACGGCAGGGGGGATGGCGCAACGCGGACAGCAATCGGTTTGGGTTAATCTCTTTTTGGCTTATGTACGATGTAATCGTTATCGGCGCCGGTTTTGCCGGCCTTACGGCTGCGCGGCGCCTGCATGAGGCCGGGCGTGAGGTTTTGCTTCTGGAAGCGCGCGACCGCGTCGGCGGGAGGGTTTGGACCCACTGGATCGATGGGCAGACGTATGTCGATTATGGAGGCCAATGGATCGGCCCTACTCAGGACTATGCCTATGCCCTTGCCGCCGAATTGGGAGTGGAAACGTATGCCACGTACAATTCCGGCAAGAATGTGATTGCCCTGAACGGGAGCGTAAGAACATACAGCGGCCTCATTCCGAAAATCGATTTGCCTTCCCTGCTCAATATCGATTGGGTGATCAAATCCATGGAAAAGCGGGCGAAAAAGATAGACCTCGACCGCCCGTGGGAAAGCCCGGGAGCCCGTAAACTGGACAGCCAGACCCTGGCTACTTATCTGGACCGGAACGTCCGTTTCGGCAACGCCCGCAAAGTACTTGAAGCGGGTTTGGACACCGTTTTTGCCGTTTCTCCGTCGGAACTTTCGTTGCTGCATGCCCTTTTCTACATGAAATCGGGTACCAGTCTGGACTGTTTGCTGAATATCGACAATGGCGCTCAACAGGACCGGTTTGTTGGTGGCGCTCAGCTTCTGGCCGACCGTCTGGCCGAAAAATTGGGCGGAGCGCTTCGCCTCCAGTCGCCCGTTCGCCGCATGGTTCAATCCGGCAGGGAAGTGGCGGTTATTGGTGACGAATTCGAATTCAAGGCAAAAAAAGCCGTAGTGGCAATCCCTCCCGCCTTGGCCGGCCGGATCGAATACCAACCCGGATTGCCGGGCCGGCGCGATCAGCTTACTCAGCGTATCCCCATGGGCACGGTGTGGAAGTGTTTTGGCATTTATGAACGCCCTTTCTGGAGGGAAAAAGGCCTGAGCGGCCAAGCCGTTACCGACGAGAAGCACTTTGTGCAGACCGTTTTTGATTGTTCCCCCAAAGACGGAAGCAAGGGCATCCTTCTGGGCTTTTCCCTGGCAAACCGGGCCAGGAGATTTATGCAACTCTCCGAAAACGATCGCCGGAACGCCGTATTGACCAGCTTTGCCCAGTTTTTTGGGAAAGAGGCCGCCAGTCCTCTGACGTATCTGGAAAAAAACTGGGCGGATGAAACCTGGAGCCGGGGTTGTTACGCCGGTATGTTCCCGCCAGGGATTTGGACAGGATTTACGGATGCGCTGACGCAACCCTGCGGGCATATCCATTGGGCAGGTACGGAAACATCCGCCGTTTGGAATGGGTATATCGATGGCGCGATTCGCTCCGGCGAACGGGTTGCCAGGGAAATAAACAGCCTCCTCCATGTGTGATACCTTTGTATCGATGCCGGGGCATTCCCTCTCCGGAATTGTGATCTTCGGAAAGAACTCCGATCGCGAACCGGATGAGGCGCAGGCCATCTTGCGTATTCCGGCTAGGAAGCAGGAAGCGCGAAGCGTGCGTTGTACCTTTATTTCCATTCCTCAGGTTGCGCAAACCAATGAAGTGATTCTGTCCAAACCATTCCAAATGTGGGGGGCGGAGATGGGCGTCAATGAACACGGGCTGGTTATAGGCAATGAGGCCGTGTTCACCAAAGTGAAACTGGCAAAAAAGAATACCGGACTTACCGGTATGGACATGCTGCGCCTCGCCCTGGAACGCTGTCGAACGGCAGACCAGGCCCTGGGCCAGATCGTTCAACTTCTGGCCGATTTTGGGCAGGATGCCTGTGGAGGATACCGGAACCGCAGCTTTTTCTACTCCAACAGCTTTCTGATCGCTGACCCCAAAGAAGCTTGGGTACTCGAAACGGCAGGCCCGTTCTGGGCTACCCAAAAAGTTCGGACCGGCTTTCGAAGTATTTCCAATGCGTTGACTATTGGAGAAGATTTTGACCTGATTCACGATAAGGCAATAGATTTCTCCAGAAACAAAGGATGGTCCAAAAAAGGGCGTCCCTTCCGGTTTAGCGACGCTTTTTCCGATTGGTTCTATACCCGAATGGGGCGGGGGCGCATCCGGCAGGCCAGAACAACTGGCCTGGGCAGCGCCTGCTCTGGAGCCCTCGACGCGCACGAGGCTATGCGCATGCTGTCTACTCATGCCCCTCAAGGAGAGGCTTTTACGCCTGCCCGGTGCAATACCGCTTCCGTTTGTATGCATGCCACCGGGCTGACCAATCCCAGCAACACCACAGGGTCCATGATAGCTGAGATCCGCCGGGAAGCGCCGCATACGGTATGGCTTACCGGCACGTCTTTGCCCTGCTTGTCTGTGTGGAAGCCGTTTTTTCTGGGCCCTGGGTACGTCGGGACCTTTGAAAAGAATTTGCCCCAGCCGGGGGCTGCTCCGGATGAAAGCCTATGGTGGCTCGCAGAGAACGTCCACCGGAAAATAGCGCGGCATTACCGGAAAAGAAAACCATTGATCGAGGAGGATCGCAGCCGTTTACAGGGAGCGTTGCTCGAAGAAGAAGCGATCCTGATCCGGAATGGAGGCGATCCCGGCGCCTGTAGCCGCTTTTCCGAAAAGGCGTTTCGTGATTACGAAGCCTTGCTCTGTGGCTGGGAGACCAAGTTAGAGCGAGAAAAATAAAACGGAGGACCTGGGACTTCCTGAGCCTCATCTACCCTGCCGGAGCATTTCCGCGTATCCGTTCGGCAACACGCTTTCCTCCACGGCTTTGGCGGCGCGCTCCACATCGTAGCGAAAGCGGATAAACTCGGTGCGAACGCTTCCCTGGGCAAAAGGCGAGCTGTTTTCGTCGAGGTGGAGCAGCACGTAGCATCCTCTGGGGTCGCCGTCCTTGGGTTTACCTACTGAACCTATGTTGATGACGTGCCGGAAGCGAACCATCCCATTTTCATCCTCGTCTTTCAGGATGCGGTGGTAGGGTTTGTGGGTATGCCCGATGCAAAGTATATCGGCTCCCGCGTCGCGAACAATGCGCAGCAGGCTTTTTTCTTCCCGGTCTTCAAACAGGTATTCGTTGATGCGCCGGGGGCTACCATGAGCAAGAAGCAGGCTCAGGGGCGTGTCATTGACCGGGATCTGAATGCGGATCTGAGCGGGGAGATGATGCAAATAAGCGCGTTCCTCCGCACCGGTCAGCTCGTTGGTGAGCCCGATGGATACGGCGCCCATGGCTTTCTCTTCGTCGGTTTTATAGGCGCAACCGCAATCGTCGCTATGGCGGCCAATGCCAAAATCGTAATTCCCGGCAATAGTCGGTATATGCCGGGCACGGATAGCCCGGATAACCTCGTTGGGCCAGATATTGTAGCCGACGAGGTCGCCCAGGCAATACAGGGCATCGGCATTTCGCGTTTCGAGGTCTTCAAAAAAGGCTTCGAGTGCGGGAAGGTTGGAATGAATATCCGAGAAAAGAGCGATTTTCATGGTTATGAATGATTTGGGTAGTATTTCTTTTGAAACCATAGCGCAAGTTGCACCAGCAAAATGAGTGCGGGC
>WBZV01001488.1_pt1 | contig 10501 bp, 5 predicted proteins | sample 5204221 | NCBI WGS metagenome assembly WBZV01 (sample SAMN12344360, study PRJNA552823) | activated sludge metagenome | biome: Activated sludge suspended growth; feature: Nitrification reactor; material: Wastewater; isolation source: activated sludge from nitrification reactor of wastewater treatment...
ATTGGCATCTGATGTATGTATTCAGCAGGAAAGGGTGGCTGCCCTGGAAGATTGTCTCTTTTTTGAATGATTTGGTGGCGCAGCAGTTGTTGGAATGCCCGGATGGGGCTACCTGGCGTTTCCGGCATCGTATCTTGCAGGATCATTTCACCAAAAGGTGGGAAGATGAAAAACAGCTTGAGGTATAACCAAAATGTAAATAACCCCTTGTCTACTAGGGTTTGAAGGGGGGGAGCAACACAAAAGCGAAAAACCCAAAACGATTGATTCCCGCCTCAAAAATTTCTCCGGAAAACTATCGTGCCAGGCGTTTCTTCAGTTCAAACTATCTGCATTCCGGGACAAACCGATCAGCAAGGACTCCTTCCTGGAGGCATAAATCCAGACTACCAAGAAAACCCACCTGGGTGAGTGGGTAAGCAGGGAAGGCAGTTTTGCATAACTTTTTCTGAGCTTGGTCTCTTATACTTGAACCGGCGAATCCTCTGACCTTAGCTTTACCCCGGTATTTTCAGCTTTTTGCAGCAGGGCAAACCCTGTGCATCTTCAAGAGCGTCGATCTATGGGTAAATATAGGGGCATTGCGGCCCTCTTTTCCAGGAAGCTGATAAAAGTCAGTGCGGAGCCTGACAAGTATCATCTTCTTCTTACCTCAAAATGAATTAATTGTTTTTTACGATGGAGGGCTTTGGGAGATATTAGATAGAAAGTGTGGTGGCCTTTTCTGTGGGCTCCTGCGAGTTAAAGGCGATATAGCTACAATTAGATATGTTAAATATTTTGTCAATGATTCTAATCGCTTAACCAAGCCTTACTAAGGTTAGGCAAAATTTTAGCAAGGATTAAATTTAACCTAAATAAATTTAACTGCTATGAAAAGTATGCTGAATCTTGGTTTTTTCTTTTTAATTTTTATCCCCTTTTCCTGGGGACAAAAAGAAAATTTAAAAAATTTTTTCATTGAAAACAAAGGGCAGTGGCCAGAAAATGTTTTATTTCTAACTCACATTGGAGGGTTAGATGCTTGGATTACAGAGCAAGGTGTATTATTTGATTTCTTTAAATTCGAAAAAAGCTCTGCAAATAGTACAATAGAAACAATTAGTGAAATCCAAGATCTAACACTTAATAGAAATGGGCATATTATTAAATGGAACTTTTTCGAAGGCAATATTCCAATTGCAAAGGGTCAACAAAAGAAAAGAGAATATTACAATTACTTCCTTGGCAATGAGTCTAAAAAGTGGGCGAGTCACATAGCTCTTTACGAAGAGGTTCTTATTGAAGATATTTATAATGGCATAGATGTTCGGTATTATTTCGAGGGACCAAATTTGCGATACGACTATATCGTGCATCCTGGTTCTGACCCTAGTCAAATTTCTTTAAGTATTGAAGGAAGTCAAAAGGTTCAAATAAATGAAAAAAATGAACTAGTCCTCCTGACTAGATTTGGTGAAGTTAAACAAGCTAATTTAGTTGTTTATCAAATTGAAAATGGACAAAAGAAAATTATTCCTGCTGAATGGATCAATAAAAATGAATATTTCACTTTCCTAATAAGTCCTTATAATCGACATAAAACCCTTGTTATTGATCCTTTGATATATTCTACCTTTTTAGGGGGTAATAAGGATGAAGAATTCAACTCCATTGCAGTTGATGCAGAAGGAAATGCTTATGTTACAGGCTATACATATTCTGCGAACTATTTCCCCACAACTACAGGGGCATATGATGAAAGCCACAATGGTTATAAAGATGTTCTTGTCAGTAAACTTAATAATACGGGGAGTAAACTTGTTTACTCTACTTTTATTGGGGGAAGAAAATCAAGGGAAACCTTTTACGGCCCTCCTGATGATATTGGATACTCAATTGCTGTTGATAAGAATGGAGATGTTTATATTGCTGGGGCATCAAAATCAATTGACTACCCAACTACTCCAGGAGCCTTTGATCAAGTCCATTCTGATGAGCAAATGGAAAATTGGGCCCGATTTAATGTTATTGTTACTAAGTTAAGCAATTCCGGTGATTCCTTAATCTACTCAACGTTTATTAAAGGAATTAGAGGTGGAGAATTGGCATACGCAATTGCTGTAGACCCTTCTGGAAATGCATATGTTGCTGGCGATGCTGGTAGTAGCGATGATTTTCCAACAACAGACGGATCGTTTGATCGAAAAAATGAGGGTTTCAGAGAGGGGTTTGTGTTAAAGCTTAATAGTAAAGGAAGTGAATTGGTTTATTCAACTTTCCTTGGGGGGAAAGATTATGATGAAATTAATTCTATTGCAATAGACAGCTTAGGTAATGCATATTTGACAGGGTATACCTCATCTTTCGATTTCCCTACAACTGCAGGTGTATTGGACAGAACCCATAATGGATATGATGATATTTTTGTTGCCAAGCTAAATAATAATGGCACTTCGCTAATATTTTCCACATTTATTGGAGAAAGTGGAACGGATGTGGGAAATTCAATAGCTATCGACATATATGGTAATTCGTATGTGACAGGAAGTACAACATCTCTCAATTTTCCAACAACAAATAACACTTTATACAATGGGGGGGGAGATGCTTTTGTGGTAAAATTGAATAATACTGGGAGCAAATTGATGTACTCTACCTTTTTAGGTGGCCCGGGCGGGTATGATATTGGACATTCGGTTGCTATTGACCACAAAGGTGATGCATATATTGGTGGGAGAACAGCATCAAAATTATTCCCAAGAACTTCGAATGCATATGATTTAACCTTCAATGGTGGCGCAAGAGATGCTTTTGTTTCAAAAATTGGCGAAAATGGAAGATTGATTTACTCAACTTATATAGGGGGAGTTTACGAAGACCAATGTAGCTCTCTGTGCTTAGACAGTATGGGAGATGTATATTTTACTGGAACAACTTTTTCTGGCAATTTTCCTACGACAGCGGGCACATTTGACAACTCTCACAATGATAATGGATTTGGATTTGATGGCTATATTACAAAAATGGATTTATCTTCTATTACTAGTGTCAAGGAAATGGATTTACTACAGGCCTTCTCAATTTCACCAAATCCAGTTAAAGGAATTTTATTGATTGAGTTGAATGAGGCAAACTCCTTGAAAATTTATAATTCGTATGGGCAATTATTAATAGAAAAACATGTTTCTCTTACACATTCAATTGATTTTTCAAGGTATTCTGCTGGTATTTATTTTGTTCAGGCAGGTGGTAGAACTCAAAAGGTAATAAAATTTTAGATTTTCGCTCTTGTTTAAAATCAGATGGATAAAAAATACCAGAAAGGGTGAAAGGAGAGAGAAAGCTCCCTTCAAAACCACTTTCACTCGCCCCAACCCCCAAAAAATACCCCGGAAGTTTTTTGTTTTTACAGCAAAACCCCTAAATTGAGCTTCAGATATAAAAGGCTATGAGAGACGCTTAACAAGGTGTACTGTCGTAGCCTTTTTTTTTGAGAGAGGTGTCGCTGAAAGCTCCCCTCAAAACCCACCCCCACCTTGCCCCACCCCCCAAAAAAACACTCCGGAAGCTTCCTGCTTTGCCCCTAAACCCCTAAATTGACCTTCCTAGAAAAAAGGGCCATGAGAGGCGCATAAGCAAATCCCAACCATGACCAAGGAAAGCGAAATCGAAAAACTCCTGATCGAAAAACTGAGCGATCTCAAGTATACCTACCGGCCCGACATCCGGGACAAGGATGCGCTTGAGCGCAACTTCCGCAGGAAATTTGAGGCGCTGAACCGGGTTTCTCTGTCGGATGCGGAGTTCGCGCGCCTGCGCGACGAGATCGTGAATGCGGATGTCTTTGCCGCTGCCAAAACGCTGCGCGAGCGGAACACCTTTCAGCGGGAAGACGGTACGCCATTGCAATATACCCTGGTCAATATCAAGGAGTGGTGCAAAAATGATTTCGAGGTCATCAATCAGCTGCGGATCAACACCCGCAACAGCCACCACCGCTACGATGTGATCCTACTCATCAATGGGGCGCCTGTGGTGCAGATCGAACTCAAAACGCTGGAGGTGAGCCCGCGGCGCGCCATGCAGCAAATCGTCGACTACAAAAACGATCCCGGGAATGGGTATGCCAATTCGCTGCTGTGCTTCATCCAGCTTTTCATCGTCAGTAACCGCACCAATACCTTTTACTTCGCGAACAACCAAAACAGGCACTTCGCCTTTAATGCCGATGAGCAGTTTTTGCCGGTATATCAATTAGCGGGAGAGGACAATCAAAAGATCACGCACCTGGATGACTTTGCGGATAAGTTCCTGGCCAAATGCACCCTGGGCGAAATGATCAGCCGGTATATGGTGCTGGTGGTAAGCGAACAAAAGCTCTTGGTCATGCGCCCTTATCAGATCTATGCCGTGCAGGCGATCGTGGAATGCATCCACCAAAACCGGGGCAATGGGTATATCTGGCACACCACCGGCAGCGGCAAAACGCTTACTTCCTTCAAAGCCTCCACGCTGCTGAAGGACAACCCCGATATCGAAAAGTGCCTGTTTGTCGTGGACCGCAAAGACCTCGATCGCCAAACCCGAGAGGAGTTCAATAAATTCCAGGAGGGCTGCGTCGAGGAGAATACCAATACCGAAGCCCTCGTACGGCGTATGCTGTCGGATGATTATGCCGATAAAGTGATCGTTACAACCATTCAGAAACTGGGGCTGGCGCTCGATGAAAACAGCAGGCGGAATAAAAAAAAGGCGGAAAAAGGCAAGCCCACATTCAAAGACCGCCTGGAGCCGCTGAAAAACAAACGCATCGTATTCATCTTCGACGAATGCCACCGCTCGCAGTTTGGAGACAATCACCAGGCGATCAAAGATTTTTTCCCGAATACCCAGCTTTTTGGCTTCACCGGCACGCCCATTTTTGAGAAAAACGCCACTTATGTCAAAGCGGACGGCGAACAGGGCTACTATGTGACGACGAACGACGTTTTCCAAAAACTCCTCCACGCCTATACCATCACGCATGCTATTGAAGACAAGAACGTCCTGAGGTTCCACGTCAACTACTTCAAGGCGACGGGCAAGCACCTACCCAAGCCCGGCGAGCCGCTGGCACAGCAAGCCGTGGTGGAGGCAATCCTCGATAAACACGACGGCGCCACGCACCATCGCCGCTTCAACGCCGTCCTCGCCACGGCTTCCATCAACGACGCCATTGCCTACTACCACCTGTTTAAGGATGTACAAGCGAAACGGAAGGCTGAGGACCCCAACTTCATCCCGCTGAACGTCGCCTGCGTCTTTTCCCCTCCGGCAGAGGGCAACAAGGACGTGCAGCAAATTCAGGAAGACCTGCCCCAGGAAAAAGCCGACAATCAGGTAGCGCCCGATGAAAAGAAAAAAGCGCTGAAGGCCATCATTGCAGACTATAACAAGCAATACGGGACCAACCACCGCATCGACGAATTCGACCTCTACTACCAGGATGTGCAAAAGCGCATCAAGGACCAAAAATACCCCAATGCCGACTACCCGCACAAGCACAAGATAGACCTGACCATCGTGGTGGACATGCTGCTCACGGGCTTCGATTCCAAATACCTGAATACGCTGTACGTGGACAAAAACCTGAAGCACCACGGCCTCATTCAGGCGTTCAGCCGCACCAACCGCATCCTGAACGATACCAAGCCCTACGGCAATATCCTCGATTTCCGGCAGCAGCAAAACGAAGTGGACGCCGCCATCGCCCTGTTTTCCGGCGAAAAGTCCGACGAAGCGAAGGAGATTTGGCTTGTCGAACCTGCCCCCAAAGTGATCGAGAAGTACGAAAAGGCGGTAGCAGCCATGGGAAAATTCATGACCGCGAAAAATCTGGCTTGCGAACCCGAAGAAGTGTACAATTTGAAAGGCGATGCGGCCCGCATCGAATTCATCAACCGCTTCAAAGAGGTGCAGCGCCTGAAAACCCAACTCGAGCAATACACCGACCTCAATGACGGGCAAAAGGAGCAAATTGAATCCATCCTGCCGGAAGATCGGTTGCGCTCCTTCCGGAGTTCGTACCTCGAAACCGCCAAACGGCTCAAAGAAATCCAGCAAAAAGAGGGCAGCGATGCCCCGCTTGAGGTACAGCAACTGGATTTTGAATTCGTGCTCTTCGCCTCTGCGATGATCGACTACGACTACATCATGGCGCTGATCGCCAAGTCCATGGGCGCTCCCACGAAGAAAAAAATGACCCGTGAGCAGATCATCCAAATGATCCGATCGGATGCCAGTCTCATGGAAAAGCAGGAGGACCTGGAGGCCTACATCAACGCCCTGGATTTCAGCAAGGGACTCTCAGAGCAAGCGGTAAAAGACGGCTTCCAGGTATTTGTGGCCGAAAAAAACGCCAGGGAACTTGCCGCCATTGCCCAAAAACACAGCCTGGAAACAACCGCTTTGAATACCTTTGTAGACGGCATCATGAACCGCCTGATCTTCGACGGCGAGCAATTGAGCGATCTGCTCGCCCCGCTGGAGCTCGGCTGGAAAGCCCGTACCCAAAAGGAACTGGCCCTCATGGAAGATCTCATACCCTTATTGAAAAAACGCGCCCAAGGGCGGGAAATATCGGGATTGTCGGCTTATGAGTAAGGAGTTTTACGATACGTATCAGGGAGATGAAAAACTCTCAACACTGTTGAGAGAATTACCGTGGACACATAATACCATTATTTTCTCAAGGTGTAAAAGCGGAGAAGAGCGAGAATTTTATATTCGTACCGCGTTGGCTGACAGGCTAAGTAAAAGAGCATTGGAGCGCCAAATAGACGTAGCTCAATTTGAACGATCCATGATGGGGGCAAAACTCTCACCAGTGGCGAGAGTTTTACACCCAGAAGCAACTCAGGTGTTTAAGGACAACTACGTGCTGGAGTTTTTAGGGCTGCCAGAAACCCACAGCGAGCGCGATTTACAGAATGCCTTGCTGCAACACATCAAGGCGTTTATCCTGGAATTGGGACGCGATTTCATTTTTATGGGCGAACAATACCGCCTGCAGGTAGGCAATCAGGATTTTTACCTGGATTTGTTGTTTTACCATCGCGGACTCAGCGCTCTGGTGGCCTTCGAACTCAAAATCGGCAAGTTTTCGCCCGAACACCTCGGACAACTGAATTTCTACCTCGAAGCTCTGGACAGAGACGTAAAAAAGCCGCACGAAAACCCCAGCATTGGCGTCTTGCTCTGTCGCGACAAAGACGAAGAAGTGGTGGAGTACGCCCTTTCGCGCAACCTCTCACCCGCCCTCATCGCGCAATACCAACTGCAACTGCCCGATAAAAAACTCATGCAGGCCAAACTGCACGAGTGGATGCAACAACTACCCGATATCACCCCCGAATAATAAATACCCATGAACAAGGAAAACAAAAAAACAATGACGCCCAAATTGCGGTTTCCGGAGTTTCGAGAGGCGGGGGAGTGGGGGGAACCAAAATTATCTGAAATCAGTGAACGTATTGTTGATAAGGTTGGCGACTTATCGTTAACGACGGTGAGTATTACTGCAGGGGCAGGATTTGTTGAACAAGCAGAAAAATTTGGACGTGACATTTCAGGTGGGCAATATAAAAATTATATTTTATTGAAAGAGGGTGAGTTTGCGTATAATAAGGGCAACTCAAAAAGATATCCACAAGGCTGTATATATAAATTAAAGGAGTTTAAAAAAGTCGCGGCACCAAACGCATTTATCTGCTTTAGATTAAAAAGTAATTATGTCGCGGATTTTTTTCAAGGCTACTTTGACAATAACTATCACGGAAAGCAATTACAAAAATTCATTACAAGTGGAGCTCGAAGTGATGGCCTATTGAATATTAGTCCTAATGACTTTTTCAGTATAAAATTACCAGCGCCCAAAGACAAGCCCGAACAACAAAAAATCGCCAACACCCTCACCTCCCTCGACGACCTCATCACCGCACAGACTGAAAAAATCAAAGCCCTGCAGGCCCATAAAAAAGGACTGATGCAGCAACTTTTTCCGGCAGAGGGGGAGCAGGCGCCGAGGCTGCGGTTTCCGGAGTTTCGGGGGGCGGGGGAGTGGGAGGAGAAGACGTTGGGGGAAGTTGCAAAGGTTACAACAGGAGGCAAAGATACGCAGGATAAGGTAGAAAATGGGGCATATCCATTTTTTGTGCGATCTCAAACTGTCGAACGTATTAATTCATTTAGCTATGACGGAGAAGCTATCCTGACTTCAGGAGATGGAGTTGGTGTTGGCAAAAATTTCCATTATATCAATGGGAAGTTCGACTTTCATCAAAGAGTTTATAGTATTTATGACTTCAAAAAAAATGTTTTTGGCAAATTCATTTTCCATTATTTCTCTGAACACTTTTATCATCGGGTAATGCAATTGAGTGCTAAAAATTCGGTTGACTCAGTCAGGATGGCAATGATTACCGAAATGCCTATCTATCTTCCAAGTAAAACCGAACAACAAAAAATCGCCGCCACCCTAACCTCCCTAGACGACCTCATCGCCGCCCAAACCCAAAAACTCGAAGCCCTGAAAACGCACAAGAAGGGGCTGATGCAGCAGTTATTTCCAAACCCCAACCACGAATAATCATGAGCGAACAAAACCAACAACTAGGGAAGACCCTCTGGGGCATCGCCGACAAGCTCCGCGGCGCTATGAACGCAGACGACTTCCGCGATTATATGCTCTCGTTCCTGTTTTTGCGCTACCTGTCCGACAACTACGAGTCGGCAGCCAAAAGGGAACTCGGGGCGGACTATCCCAAAACGGAGAAGGACGACAAACGCGCTCCGTTGTCGTTGTGGTATGCCGCCAACCGCGATGACGTGCCGGAATTTGAAAAGCAGATGCGCCGCAAAGTGCATTACGTGATCCAGCCCGCACATTTGTGGAGCAGCATAGCGGAGCAGGCACGCGTGCAGGACGGGGAGTTGTTGCACACGCTGGAGGCGGGATTCAAGTACATCGAGAATCAATCCTTCGAAAGCACCTTTCAGGGCCTGTTCTCGGAGATCAACCTCAACTCCGAAAAACTCGGCAGAAACTACACCGAGCGCAACGCCAAACTTTGTGCCATCATCCAGAAAATCGCCGAGGGCATCGCCGGATTCTCCACCGATATAGACATCCTGGGCGACGCCTACGAGTACCTCATCGGGCAGTTTGCAGCGGGAAGCGGCAAGAAGGCGGGCGAGTTTTACACGCCGCAGCAGATTTCAACCATCCTCTCCGAAATCGTCACGCTCGACAGTCAGGAGCCAGGCTCCGGCAAAAGGAAGAAAATTGAAAAGGTGCTCGACTTCACCTGCGGCTCCGGATCGCTGCTGCTGAATGTGCGCAAAAAGATGGGTCCCAACGGCATCGGAAAGATCTACGGGCAGGAGAAAAACATTACCACCTACAACCTCGCGCGCATGAACATGCTGCTGCACGGGGTCAAAGACACGGAATTCGACATCCACCACGGCGACACCCTGCTGAACGATTGGGACATTTTGAGAGAAATGAACCCGGCCCGGAAACAGGAATTTGATGCCGTCGTTGCCAATCCGCCCTTCAGCTACCGTTGGGAGCCCACTGAAGCGATGGCCGAAGATTTCCGGTTCAAAAGCTACGGCCTTGCCCCAAAATCTGCCGCAGACTTTGCGTTCCTGTTGCATGGTTTCCACTTTCTGGGCAAGGAGGGCGCCATGGCCATCATTCTGCCCCACGGCGTGCTGTTTCGGGGCGGCGCAGAGGAACGCATCCGCACCAAGCTCCTGAAAGACGGAAATATCGATACCGTTATCGGCTTACCTGCCAACCTGTTTTATTCCACCGGCATTCCCGTGTGCATCCTGGTGCTGAAAAAGTGCAAAAAGCCCGACGATGTGCTGTTCATCAATGCCAGCGAGCACTTTGAAAAAGGAAAGCGCCAGAACACCTTGCTGCCCGAACACATTGCCAAGATCATCGATACCTACCAGTACCGAAAAGAAGAAGACCGCTACTCCCGCCGCGTGCCCATGGAGGAGATCGCACAAAACGGCTACAATCTGAACATTTCCCGCTACGTCAGCACGGCAAAGACCGAGGAGGAAGTCGATCTCAAGTCCGTATACCAGGAATTGATGGACCTCGAAAAGAAAGCCCGGGAGGCTGCCGACAGGCACAATGAATTCCTGAGGGAGTTGGGGTTGCCGCCTATTCCGGGATAGATGGCGGGTGGAGATTCTCCGAATGGGTAGCTTTGGAGGTTCTTCCGTAAAGACTACGAATCAGCCCAAGCCAAGTAGTGTATACATTATAAGGTGTATGCAGGAGTGTCTGCTAATACGACAGGTTCAGGCGCTAAGTTGTGTTACGATTGTGTTACGATGAAAAAAGCACCTACGAATTGACTTCGTAAGTGCTTGATTTTCAGTCGGGGCACCAGGATTCGAACCTGGGACCCCCTGCTCCCAAAGCAGGTGCGCTACCGGGCTGCGCTACGCCCCGAAG
>WBZV01001490.1_pt1 | contig 10478 bp, 9 predicted proteins | sample 5204221 | NCBI WGS metagenome assembly WBZV01 (sample SAMN12344360, study PRJNA552823) | activated sludge metagenome | biome: Activated sludge suspended growth; feature: Nitrification reactor; material: Wastewater; isolation source: activated sludge from nitrification reactor of wastewater treatment...
CGAACTCAGTAGGCTCGTCATTCCACGGCTTCGATCTTTGCTCGACCTTGCCATCACCTCGCAAGACGAAGAACAGCACGGCCGCAAGAACCAGGAGACCGATCATCAGCGGCAGGGGGAAGCTACCTCCACCACTTCCTCCACCCCCATTGGGTGTAGGGGTTGGGGTAACCGTAGCGGGCGTCACCGTCACAGACCCTGTCGCCCTGGCGGTCAAGGTTGCGAACACCTCCGGCGGGACTGCGGCGAGTAGAACGTCCTTGGCCGGGCTGCTGATCGTCTTTCCGCCGATCTGGACACTCGCGTTGAACGTGTGCGACTTACCGTCCATGCGCTCGACAGGCAGATCGATGTGCAGTTCGTACTGGCCCTGCAAGAGTTCCTTGAGCTGGGTGAAGAGGCGGCCCATGCCGTCGGCGCTGGGCTCCTTGAAGAACTCGCCGCCCGTCTCACGGGCGATGGTCTCCAGGTTCACCTCGTCCAGCTTGCCAAAGCCCAGCAGGTAGGTGGGGGCCTGAGCGTCGACCGCTGCCTGCACAGCGCCCGCGATTTGGCCCTTGGCCGATGAGTCGTTGTTGCCGTGGGTCACCACCACCAGCGCACGCCGGCCCGTTCGCTCCAGGATCTTGCGCGAAACGGTGAACACCGTGTCGTAGAGCGCCGTGCGGCCCTGGCCCGCGACCAGTCCGTTCAATCGTTCCTTGAGCACGTCCTTGTTGTCGGTGAAAGGCGATGCTTCGCGCGGCTTGTCGTCAAAGCTCCAGATCGACACCTTGTCCCCAGGACGGAGCTGGTCGATGAACTGAACGGCCGCCGCCTTGGCCTTCTCCAGGGGCTCACCACGCATGCTCCGGCTGGTGTCCACCGCCAGCACCATCTGGATGGGTGTGGGCACCGAGCGCGGATCTGACCCTACCAGGGCCTTGACCGGCACCGGCTGGCCGTCCACGCTGATCTGGAAGTTCTCGGCCTTGAGGTCCTTGAGCGGCGCACCCTGGGCATCGGTCACGTCGATGTAGACCTTGACCGGCGCGTTCGGGAAGCCGGAGGCGTCCAACTGGGTGAGCCTGACCTCGGCGGTCCCGGCCGCCAACACGGCGGCCGAGGCGCCCGGCAAGGCCAGGCAAAGGGCGATGGTGGCGGCGGCAGCCAGGCGGATACAACAGCGCCTCATCGCGCACCTCCCGGGCCGCGTCGGCCCTTTGACGGCCGGATATCGGCCTGCATGAAGATCATTTCCGTATCACCGATGACGATCTTGTCGCCGCTGCTGAGCGTGTGCCTTTCCATCCGCTGGCCGTTGACCCAGGTTCCGTTGCGCGAGGCAAGGTCCGCCAGGTAGTAGGTCCCGTCCTTCTGCAGGCGGATGCGGGCGTGCTGCCCCGAGCTGACCTTGGCATCGCTGAGAACAATGTCGCAAGGGTCGTTGACGCCCCGCCCGAGGGTGCATTCCTCCCCCAGCGTCCAGTTCTGCCCGGTGTGCGGGCCGCGAAGCGCGGCGAGCCAGGCCACCTGCCCCTTCTTGGGAGTGGGACGGCGAAGGATGGTGTCATGACGTTGCATGGGTACTCCTGCTCCTCCTGTGGTAGACACGAGCGGCTGGCCACCGTCCCAGGCGCCGGTATCGACGGGACTCGGCTTCCCGCCTCCGTATTCTCCCGAGTCGAACACCGCTGTTGAGTCGTAGGAACCGTTGTCACTCGATTCCGTGCCTCCACGAGCGAGCAGCTGACGCCCACGTAGAACCAGCGCGGCCGCCGCCGCGGATGCAGCCAGGCTCAGGAGTTCAACCTGCAGGGCCGACCCGGCTCCCATCAAGCGATCGAGCGCTGTGCCGAATTTGGGCAACAAGCGCGGGAACCCCCCGGCAAGGGCAAGGGTCACTAGGACGATCAGTCCTGTTCGCAGGTTGCCTTGTTCGCCACCGCGTCGCCGCCACTGGGTGAACAGCCATACCGCAGCTCCAGTCACCGCCGCTGCGGGCAAGGGAGTGATCCAGACAGGCATTTCCTTTACCCAGTTCAGTAGCTGGTCCATGTGCCATACTCCTAGACGTCGGTGAGCGCGTCCGTGAACACGCGCCCCGGGTTTGGGGGCCGCTGCGACCGGCTCAGGCCTGAGTAAAGATCAGATCGGTGTCGCCCAGGGTCACACGGTCCCGGTCCTTGAGGGGCTGCCGGCAGACCTCCTCGTCATTGACCCAGGTGCCGTTGGAAGAGGCCAGGTCCTGGATCACGAAGCCCACGTCGCCATCGTCGTTCTCCTCAGACCAGATGGCCGCGTGGCGCCCGGACACGCTCGGATCTCCCAGGACGATTTCGGCTTCTTCCCGCCCCAGGATCTGCTTGTCCCCGGTCAACGGGTACAAGTGCCCGGCATAGGGCCCGTTGGCTACCACCAGCCAAGCGATGGCCGGCTTGCGGTCCGGTTCAATGAGGACGGTACGATCCACCGGCATGCCGGGGCCACCTACCCGGGCCCCCAGCACGGTGTCAGCCGGTGCCTGCGAAGACCAGGGTGCGCCCGCCCCCTGCACGGGAGGCAGCCCAACGGTGTCGGCCACCGTTGGCGAGAATCCCCCGGGTTCGCCGTAGTCATAGCCACCCTCAACCCGGGTCGCCGGCTCGGTCCCAGACTCGGCGTTCCATGCCGGGCCGCTTCTCTGGGCAGGCTCGCTGGGGTGCTGGGGTCTGGAGGCACCGGCGCTGTTGATCCTGACGGTGGGAGCGTCGCCGCTGTTCGTGCTCATGGTGCTACTGCCCTCCTGAATGCCTTTGAAGATTCGTCATGTCGTACGGCTCCTGCCGACGCGCTGCGATCAGCGGGCCAGCGACTCAACCGCGTGCTTGCGGAACCTGCATGAAGACGAACACGTCCTCCCCCATCCGGATCTCGTCATTGCCGAACAACTGCCGCTTGGCGGTGACCCGTTGCCCGTTGACGTAGGTGCCGGCCTTGGAGTTCATGTCGGTCAGGTAGAAGCGCTGCCCTTCAAAGGTGATGATCGCATGCTCCTTGCTGGACGAAGGTGTGTGGGTCTTGATGCCGCATTCCGGGCTGCGGCCGAACTTGTTCCAGTTCTTGAGATTTATGGCCGCCTGAGAGCCGCCACGAGTACGGTTCACCAGGTAGCCGTAGGCCTGTGGGACCGTGAGGAGTATGGTGTGGTCCGGTTCAGGCGGGCGCTTGCCCTCGTTGATCTCGGCCAACAGAGCCTGAATCATCTGTTCCTGCCGGCGCAGCGCGTCCTTCAGCCGGCGAATCTCTTCATCTTGCGGGTCAGGCTCCGGGGGCTTACGTCCACCACCAAACCAACCCAGCACCTCGCGGTTGGAGTACAGTAGGACCGCCACCACCAGATCCAGCACACCCACGGTGAACGGGTTCACGATCTGACCGACGAGCGATGACATAGCCCAAAAAGCGCTGCCCAACGCACCGCTCTTCACGGCGATGGCCAGCAGAATCACACCCAACAGCGCGCTGAGCACGGCCACCCACTGACGTTTGGCAGCGTCGCGCCGCTCCACGACAAGATAGGCTGCCGCCAACTGGACAGCGCCGCCGATCATCAGCCCATAGGCCACCAGCTCCAAGGTTCCGGCAGAGAAAGGCAACGAGGACCCACCGGCCCCCTGCCCTAGAAAGCCGAAGAGCCCCCCCATCAGCCCTTCCACCAGCCCTGCCATGGAGGCCACCCGGAGCAGCGTGCTGCCGAACATGATGGCAAACACCCCACCGATCAGGCTCACGATCAGGATCAGGATGACGGGCCTAGGGCGGCTGACTTGTGCGTACACCTATGACTCCTTGAGGTTAGCGCGGGAGCCCGAAGTTGCCGGCCCGCGGCCACGGATAGGATGAGGTCACCGTCAGCGGCGACGGCGATGTCGGAAGTTGGCCAACATCAATCGTCAGGCGATCACCTCCACCCGGGCAATGGTGTTCCCGATACGCAGTTCGTCGCCCGAGCGGAGCGCTTGCCGGTCCACCACCCGCCGGTGGTTGATCCATGTCCCGTTGGCCGAGTCAAGGTCTTCGATCCAGCACAGGTTGCCGCGGATCGTGATCCGGCAGTGCTCGCGCGACATTGACTCGTCGTTGGCATCCAGTTGCGCCCGCCCAAGAACAGTGACCGGGGCAGCCACAGTAAGCACCCCGCCGCTCCGCGGTGCCAGGCGTACAAGGCGCAGCTTGGCCGACTGGGGCAGGGGCCCGGCTTCAACCTGCCGGCCGGCCAGCAGGTTTGCGACTTCCTGGGCCGAGGGGCGCTGGGCGGGGGCCTTGCTCAGCATCCTGTTCACCAGCGCGATCAAGGCTGGCGAGTACCCATGCAGGGGCGCTGGCGTGGCCTTGACGTGTTGGTGCCTCACGTCCACTTCGTCACCCGTAAATGGCGGTCGACCGGCCATCAAGTGATAGAGGACCACCCCCAGCCCATAAACGTCGGCCTCGGGACCTACCCGTTCTCCTACGGCTTGCTCCGGGGCCATGTAGACCGACGTGCCGAGGATGGTACCATGGACGGTGGTGGATCTGGCGCGAGCGTAGCGCGCAATGCCGAAGTCCGCCACCTTGACCAACTGCGGCCCGGCGAAGAGCAGGTTGGCCGGCTTGACGTCACGGTGGACCACCCCCAGTTGGTGGGCATACGACAGCGCCAGGGCCACCTGGCTGCCTACGAGGCGCACGAAGTCCTCCGGAAGAGGCTGGCCACGAAGGCGGTCGTGCAAACTGCCGTGGGCGCAGAACTCCATGACGATGTAGGGCCGTCCGTCAGTCGTCTTCCCCGATGCATATGCGGGCACGATGTGCGGATGCCGGATCTGGGTCAGCAGTTGGCCCTCATTCCCGAACTTGGCCACATAGTAAGGCTCCGAACTGTTCAGGAGCTTCACGGCTACGGGCTCACCACCGGCAGGAGGGAGGCCCCGAAGCACCAGAGCTGTGGCGCCGCGCGCAACCTCCTGCCACCTGTAGCCATCGTAGCCCGACACCGCGAAGCCTTGCGGCGGGGGCAGGACAGGCGGCGGCGGGGGGTCAATAGGCAGCCGCGAGGGAATCGGCGCAGCCGCCCGGGGATCCGGCCAGAACTGCAGCTTGCTGTCGCCAAGCGTAATGATGTCGCCGGCGCCTAAGTTGGCCACCGCAACCTGCCGCCCGTTGAGATAGGTACCGTTCGAACTGTTCAAGTCATAGAGAACCCAGCGGCCACTGTCCAGGGTCACCGCGGCGTGCTTGCGCGAGGCCAACTCCCCGCCGAGCAGCAGGTCACAGCCTTCCCCACGACCGAGCGTCACGCCCTTGGGCCGTAGCGGCACAGGCACCTTGGTCCCCCGAAGCGGTCCCTGTACCACCACCAACTCGGCCGGGCTGCCGACCAGAGGGACCTCCTTCGTGGCTCCTGGCGGCTCAGTCTTGCCGGCACCATCACGGCGCGATTGCCGTAGTGCCCACCACAACAAGGCACCGACAATGGCGATGGGGATCAGGACTTCCATGGCAACCCAGCGGCCTCGGCCAGGCTCCTGCATGCCCGTCCAACAGTCCACTTGGCACAGCCAGACATGACTGCTGGCTTCGCTATCAATAGCCAGCGCCGAACTGGCACTGCCAGCCGACGAGCTTTGGATTTCTGGGCACACCCCTTCGCGACCACCCCATCGCGGCCGCCTGCTTGGTCAACGTGACGCCATCTTGGTACAGCCCTGAGGTCCACGGCCAACCACCTAGCTGTCGACGATCGACTCTGATGAAAGAAGAAACACCTTGTCAGCACAGGTTAAGTACCACGGCCCGCCATGCCAGTCAAGTCTACTTGGCGCAAGTTCACGGCCGCGCTAAAGTCCCCTTGGTATGACTTGGTTTCACGACCTCACCGGCTTCCCTGAATCATCCCCCGCCGGCGTCCGGGACAGGCTCTCGGTGAGGGGCGAGTACCTCTACTCCCACGCCAACGGTAGGCGTTGGCGCTGCGGTCGATTGGAGGTTCCATCGTTGGGGGACTTGCGTTCGCGCTCAGCCGGACTTTGGGAAACTCATGGTCCGACCCTGCGACTGGAACAAGCAGACGTACAGCACCTGCACGTCGCCCCCCGCTCGGCCGGGGCCTGCTTCCAGGTCGCCTCTCAGTTCAACCTGCTGGAGATGGTCGGCCCCAACGTGACTCCGGAGGACGGGGTCGGGCGCTACGAAGACGATCCAACCCAAGGCCCGGCCTGTGCCATCGCTGCCGGGGCCGGCACCATCTACCGCAACTACTTCGTCCAGGTGGGCGACGGACTCGGGCAAACGGCCGAGCGCCAGGTCGACACCTTGGCCGACCTGGGAGCCCTTTTAGGTAACTCCGAGGGTCGCCTGTGGAACATGCGCAACGGCTATGCCCTCGCGGACGGAACGGGGCTGGCGGCCATCGCCGAACATCTAGGCCGGCTGGATGCCAACGGACTGGACAGGCTTCGCTCGGCGCTGCGAGTCGGCGTTCAATGGGATACAGAGGTCACTCAAGCCAGTGCGGGACACACCGTGACCCAGGTCTACTGCTCCGCTCTGCCAGTGAGCTACTGCTACCACCCCCTTGAAGCGTGGGAGCCCTTTGCCAGACTGGTCCTTGAGGCAGCCTATGAGGCCACCTTGTTGGTCGCGGCAGAGAACTCCGCCCGCACCGGCAACCGCACGGTATACCTAACCCAGCTTGGCGGTGGCGCCTTCGGCAATCGGGACCGTTGGATTGTCAATGCTGCCGAAAAGGCGATCCACCGTTGCGCGGGCCTAGACCTGGATCTGGTCTTCGTCACCTTCCGCCCACCTGGTGAGCTGCTGCAGAACTTGGTTGACCGTTCTCGCTGAGGGTGGGGGCCGGGCCATGCCATGGGCCCGCGCGCGAGACAGCTCCAGCCGACGTCCTCGCCCATGTGGGTCGGGTTCTCCTCTCGGTGACCCGTCCGGCCGCGTGGGGCATGGCTCGCTTACGCTAGCGGCCCTGGCTTCAGTCCGCATCGCCCAGGTCCACCACCGCCACCATCGTGGCCAGTCTCCTCCCTCGCCCTACCTGCCGTCCCCAGGTTCCCAGCCTCCATCCCCACCCATCACCTATCCTGACCCAGCGCCTCCACCCCCATCGCCAAGGCCCTGGCCACCAGCAGCCTCAGCTCTTCGTTGACCAGGGGCAGGTCCGGCAAGGCCTCCGGGTTCACCCAGGCCAGGGTGGCGCCGCGCGGCGGCGGGCCGAAGTCGAGAGGCGCGGCGTCGGAGGGGGTGGCTATGAAATAGTGGACCCGCTTCTCCGTCGGCGTACCATCGCGCTCGAAGGAGTAGCTCAAGGTGCCCAGCTCTGAGCCAATGCGGATGACTGAGCGCAGCCCCGTCTCCTCGCGAAGCTCTCGTGCGGCCGCGTCGACCGGGCGCTCGAAGGCCGCTACATGCCCTTTGGGCACCTCGAAGCCCTGCCGTCGCACGCGAATCAGCAGGGCCTCGGGGTCCTTCTCGGTCAGGCGCAGCAGTACGGCTCCCGCCGAAAGTTCGGGGGCGGCCGGTGGCAGTGCTACGTCCGGACCGTCGTCCAGAATCAAGGGTTGCGGCAGCAGGGCGCGGCGTTCCACCTCCGCAAGGAACCAGACCAGCGGAGCATTGGCCCGCCAGCCGCCGGGGCAGTCCACCCGGTCGGCTACCATGAACAGGCAGAGCAGGCGCAGGTCAACCCGTCCGGTCAGCTTGCGCCAGGCCCTGTCCGTGGGTGTCTCGCCGGACATCGCGGCACGGTACCAGGGGAGGTTGCAGTCGTGGTACTTGACCAGGTTGACCAGCTTGGGATCGTCGACCCCGTACCGCTCCAGCAGCTCCACCGATGCATCCGCGTTGGCCGTTCCACTGATCTTGCCGATGTCGTGCAGCCTGGCCAGGTCGCTGAGCAGCGCGGTCTCTTCAGCCGTGCAGTCGTTCATGGCGGCCAGGGCGACCAGCCGCTCGGCCACCCATTCGCAATGCACGTGAGCATTTGGGGGCCGCGTGGCGTGAGGGGTTCAAGAGCACAGCCTTGAGCTTGGCGTAGTCTTCCTGAAAGGGCTGGCAATGGGTCAATGGATCCACGGTGTCAACTCCCTGTGGTGATGAGCGATGTGGCGAAACGGGAGTCCAACGCGCGTGCGCAGTGGGGCAGCGATCCGAGCGGACAGGGTCCAGCGGGCGGCCGCGTCAGAAGCCCAAGGCCGCCAGCAGGCTCCGCAACTCCGCCACCCGCCCTCCAGCGCCGCCAACGCCGCCTCCTGGGCGCGGCGCGCCCCATCGGTCATCAGGCCGGGAAGCGCCGACAGCGGCGTGCGTTCGCCGTCGGCCGCGATGCCCAACCGATCCAACTCCCACTCCAGATCACCGCGCAGCCACTCGCCGCACGCGTCCTCGCCGCCGGCCAGGCTGCGGCGCGGTCCAGCGACAGTGCGGCGGAGGAGATCCTTGTGGCGCCTATCCATGACGGATGGTCTCCCCCGAGAACCTATGCTGGACGAGAATGGGCCTGCCCGGCGGTCGTGGCGCCACTGTCGACGTCGGCGTGGGGAGGAGATGCCGAGGGCCGACTGCGAACGAAGTCATCGCCAGCCCGCCGCCACCCGATGAGGCCCCTGACGGCCATCACCAAGAGCACCACGTACAGCAGCGAGATGAACCGGACGTCCTTCACGAAGTACAACCAGATGCCGATGATGTCGACCACGATCCAATAGATCCAGCTCTCGATGCGCTTGCGGGCCATCAGCCACATGGCGCAGAAACTCATCACGGTCGTCAGCGCATCGAGGAAGGGATAAGACGCAGCCTCGGGGAACAGCACGGGTGACCAGGTGTGTATGTGGCTCATGACATACCCTAGGGCCAGAGAAAGGATCATGGTGCCGCCGATCGCCAGCCCCATCGAAAGCGGAGGGCTGTACCCCACATCCGCGATCACCCTGTCCCGCTGGGCCGACCTGGACCAGAACCACCAACCGTAGATGCTGGCGCCAACGTAGTAGAGTTGCTCCACCGCGTCAGAGTACAACCGAATCTGGTAGAACAAGCCGAGGTAGAGCAGCACGCTGACGATGCCGACCGGCCACGTCAGCACGTTGCGGCGAACAATGAGCCACACCGACCAGAGATAGGTAACGGTGCCGAAGCACTCGATGTAGCTCATCGGGTAGCCGAGGATCGTGAAGAACACCTTATCGACGCTCAGAAACTCACTCATCACACTACCTTTGGGAGGCAATCAAGAGGATTGGCGTATTTCTTGAATCGGGCAAGCAGTTGCCCGACCATGGCGACGCGTTGGTCCAGGCTTCCGGAGATCACCGTGTACGGCAGGTGCCGGGCGTGCAGATCGCCCATGACCTGACGTTGAAATGCAGCGCGATTGACCTCACCCGAGCGATCCCAGGTATGTTCATAGGGGATGTCCGTGTCGCACAGCAACACCAGATCGTAGCGGGCGCCGCAGGCCTGTGCTAACTCTGCGAGCCTCGGCGGAACCGTACCATGGTAGTAGCGGGCGAACGTGGCGGTCGTCAGGGCGTTCGTGTCCGTGAAGAGGAAGCGGTTGGCCGTCTCCAGGAGGTGGTCCTCGCGAACTAGGTGCTCTTCCGCCAACTCGACCAGCTGCTCCGGCGACAGTCGCCGGTTGGTTTGATGCTGATCCCAGTACTCGCGGCCGAACTCGGGCATCCAGCATGTCCGATGCTCCGCCGCCAGACGCTCGGCCAGCGTGGTCTTGCCCGTGGAGGGTGCCCCGAGGAGAACCACGTTGGTGACCAGGTCCCTGTAGACCAGCGGAGCAAGGAAAGATCGGTGCTCGTATAGCGCCTGGCGTACAATCGAGGCAGAAACAGGAAAGCAGGTCCGGGTCTCGTCCACGCGGCGATCGATCGCGCCAAGGGCACGGCTCACATGAGCGCCGTAGGGTTCGCTGGAGTAGAAGTGGCTGACGGGGCAATCCGCCAGGAGCTTGCGAAGATACGCCTCATGCAGTCCCATGATCTCTGAAGTGTAGCCAACCTGCGTCGGCCCGTCCCAGGCTTCGATGACCTGGACCTCCGGGTAGAGCGCCCTGATCCAGTCTGACCTTACCTGCAATGGCACATCCGAGGTATAAGGAGCGTCGTAGATGACGACGACAACCTCGTCAACCTCAGCCAGCGCCGTCTCGATCACCAACTGATGTCCGCGGTGCAACGGGGCATACTTGCCCAGCGTCAGTCCTCGTGAGCGGCCGGCTCCGCCCCAGCTGGCCTCGACACCAGTCAAGACATGGCGGAAGTCGCTGCGGTATCTGTCCATGGAGTGGCTATTCTACTCCCGCCAACAACCCATCGCGCTCCACGTCGTCACACCCCCCCGTCCGCCCCACCCCCCTCGTCCCCAATCACCGGCCTCCCCCCAACCATCCTCCCCCGTCCCACCCGTCCCACCTTCGTCATCTCCCCCGCCGTCCTTTCCAGCCCGCCCAC
>WBZV01001491.1_pt1 | contig 10476 bp, 11 predicted proteins | sample 5204221 | NCBI WGS metagenome assembly WBZV01 (sample SAMN12344360, study PRJNA552823) | activated sludge metagenome | biome: Activated sludge suspended growth; feature: Nitrification reactor; material: Wastewater; isolation source: activated sludge from nitrification reactor of wastewater...
GAGTGGATGCGCCCCTGGGCGCTGTATCCGTCCTGGTCGGCCAGGCCCAGATGGACGGGCAGGCTGGTGCCCTTGGCCGTGCGTGCCGGGTTCACCGATTTCAGGAAGGTCTGCTCATCCACGTCGAAGGCGGCGTAGATGCGGTCTGAGGACACCAGCGTGGTGAGGGCCGGGCCGCCGGTGGTGCTCACCAGGTTGCCGATGGTGACTTCGGCGCGGGACATGCGTCCGTCGATGGGGGCCTTGATGGTGGTGTAGTCCAGATTGAGGCGGGCGATGCGCAGGGCTGCGCGGGCCGCCTGCACACCGGCCGTGGCATCCCGGGCGGCGTTCTGCTTCTCTTCCAGATCGCGGCGGGACACGGCGTTGTCGGCGATCAGGCGTTCGGAGCGGGCCAGGTCCGAAGCGGTGTAGGCGACGCGGGCCTCCGTTGCCGCAAGCTGGGCCTCGGCCCGCGCCACCTCGGCCGCGAAGGGGCGCGGGTCGATGGTGAACAGCACGTCGCCCTTGCGTACGGCGGCGCCATCCCTGAAATGCACCTGGGTGAGGATGCCGGAGACCTGGGGGCGGATCTCCACCCGGTCCACTGCTTCGAGGCGGCCGGAGAAGTCGGCCCACTCGGTGACGGCGCGATGGATCACCTCGGCCGTATCGACCTGGGTAGCCGGGGCCGCCCGGGTGGCCGAAGGCGCCGGGCTGTCGGCGCGGGCGGTGTAGGCGGCAATGCCGCCAGTGGTGATGACGAAGCCGGCCAGCACGGCCGCAACGACGATCCGGCGGCGGGGGAGGGCGCGGGGGCTGGGGGTGTTCATGGTGTCCTCTCTGTTCTCTTGGAATCGGGGCGTCGGGCTGTGCCTTGGGGGTGGGGGCCTCGGCCCGCCGGGTACACACGGTCCGGAGGGCGAGTAGGCAGCCGGGGTCAGTGAATTGTGGTTGTTTGGCTTGGCGGGATAAATATCTATTTATTGACTTCACTATTCGGATTGGGCTAATAATTAATGGGGAGGCTTTGTTTTGAAGCCCCACGGGAAAGGCGGGGAAGATGGACAGGTTTCAGGCCATGAAAGTGTTCATGGGGGTGGCGGAGGCCAGCAGCTTCTCCCGGGCGGCGGACAATCTGGCCTTGTCCCGGGCGACGGTGACGACCACCATTCAGGGGCTGGAGAACCTGCTCAAGGTGCGCCTGCTCAATCGCACCACGCGAAGCGTCAGCCTGACCGCGGATGGGGCGGCCTACTACGAGCGCTGCGTGCGCATCATTAAAGAGCTGGAGGAGACGGAAGCTGCTTTCCAGGATGCGGCCCGCCGACCCCAGGGCCGGCTGCGGGTGGACGTGGTCGGGCCCATCGGCCGGCACATCCTGATCCCCCGCCTGTGCCAGTTCCATGAGCGCTATCCGGACGTGGAGCTGGTGATCGGCATGGGTGACCGGCCGGTGGACCTGGTGCAGGAGGCGGTGGATTGCGTGATCCGGGCCGGTGAGCTGGCGGATTCGACCCTGGTGGCGCGGCGCATCGGCAGCCTGAGCTTCGTCACCTGCGGGGCGCCGGCCTACCTGGCCCGGTATGGCGAGCCCCGGACGCTGGAGGATCTGCAGCACCACCATGCGGTGCATTACTTTTCCAGCGTGACGGGGCGCAACTTCGACTGGGATTTTGTGGTGGATGGCGTCAGCGTGCCCGTGCGCATGAACGGCCGGGTGGCGGTGAACGATGCCGATGCGTACAACGCCTGCGGCTTGCAGGGCTTCGGGCTGATCCAGCCGCCACGTTTCATGGCCTTGCCCTACCTGGATACGGGGGAGCTGAAGGAGATCCTGCCGGCCTGGAAGTCGCCCCCCTTGCCCATGTCGGTGCTCTATCCCCAGAACCGTCACCTGTCACCCAAGGTGCGGGCCTTTGCCGACTGGGTGGCCGAGCTGTTCAGCCAGTGCCCGCTGCTCAATGGCAGTGATGGGGAGGGGGTGAAGGCGGGCGAATGCCGCTACCCCGAGCGTCCGTCCAGCTACACGGTGCGGGAAATGCTGGAGCAGGAGAACCAGCTCGCCGGGCTGGGCTAACTCGAGTTGAGTGGATGGTAAACTTGGCCAAACTTTGGAAGACTTCGCCATGCGACACCAAGTGAGTTTCCGGATATGAACCAGACTGACGATGAAATTCTCACACTGGATGAAGTGGCGGTCTATCTGAAGGCGGGAAAGAAAACCGTATACCGGCTGGCCCAGCAGGGGGAGATACCGGGATTCAAGCTGGGCGGGACTTGGCGGTTTCGTCGCAGCGAATTGGATCGCTGGATTGCCGCGCAGATAGCCGAAAATTCGCAGGACAAGACATGAGCACCCCGCAGAACAGCAGCAGCCAGATGGCCTTGCCCAAGGGCAAGAAGCGCAAGGCGGGAGTCGATACATGAGCGACTACGTGTTGTTCCAAATGTGGGAGCCATTTCGGCAATCCCTGATCAAAGGCCACTTGTTCTATGTGGAGCAAGCGCAGAAGCGCCTGCTTTCGCAGTTCGCCGATATGGAGTCTGATGCAGATCGGGCTGCCGAGGAATGGCTTGAGCAAAGCGGAAAATTCTTTGACCCGGATCGGCATGATCCCGGCGATTTCTATGAAGCGGCGCGCGATATCGGCATTGAGTTCTACGGACTTTTGAGCGATATGCGTGAGCAAACCCGCTTGAGCGTTGTTGCCGGGATGTTCCACGAGTGGGACAAACAGCTACGCGACTGGTTGGTTTGCGAGATTCAGCATTGGCATCGCGGCGATACCGTGACTTCGAAGGTCTGGTCGGCCGACTTTGGCCAGATTGCTGACTTACTGGAGAGCTTCGGCTGGGATGTCCGCAGCAAGGACTATTTCCGCACGCTTGACGCCTGCCGCCTTATAGTCAATGTCTATAAGCACGGCAAAGGAAAGTCTCTCGATGATTTGAGGGAGCACTTTCCTGAGTATTTTGACGATCCGTTGAAAGACTTTGGCGGCACCATTTCGGGCGCGGGGCGTCTTGATCATACGCATCTCAAGGTGAATGACGCTCAATTTCAGGCGCTCTCGGATGGAATCTTGGCGTTCTGGCGAGACGTTCCAGAAAGCGCGATTGAGTTTCAGGTTACCGATGTGCCGGACTGGCTCTACAGGGCCTTGCTGAAGGATCGTGCCGAACAGACTGGTGCGTGTGCGAGGAAGCAGGCATGAGTGACAAACCCGTCAAGTTGACACCCGCGCCCTCCGGCTACGCCGACTGGCTGGCCGACCTGAAAACCCGCATCCACAGTGCTCAGCAACGCGCCGCGCTGGCGGTCAACCGGGAACTGGTGCGGCTCTACTGGCAGATTGGCCAGGATATTCTGGCACGGCAGGCCGCGCAGGGCTGGGGCGCGAAAGTCATCGAGCGGCTGTCGCAGGACCTGCGCTCGGCCTTCCCGGAAATGAAAGGCTTTTCCCGTGCCAACCTGATGTACATGCGGGCGTTCGCGGCGGCCTGGCCCGATGAGAAAATTGTCCAACAGGCTGTTGGACAATTGCCTTGGGGCCACAACCTCGTGCTGCTGTCGCAGTTGAAAGACCCGGCACAGCGGCTGGCCTACGCCGAAAGCGCCATTCAGCACGGTTGGTCGCGCAACGTGCTGAACATCCACATCGAAACCCGTTTGCTGGAGCGTAGCGGCAAAGTGGTAAGCAATTTTTCAACCACCTTGCCTGCGCCGCAGTCCGACTTGGCGCGTGAATCCCTGAAAGACCCGTATCGCTTTGACTTTCTTGGCTTGAGCCGCGAAGCGGGTGAGCGCGCCATCGAGAATGCGCTGGTCAAGCACGTTACTGAATTCCTGCTGGAACTGGGCGCGGGCTTCGCCTTTGTCGGGCGGCAGGTGTTGCTGGATGTGGGTGGTGACGAGTTTTTCATCGATCTGCTGTTCTACCACCTCAAGCTGCGCTGCTATGTGGTTATCGAGCTGAAGGGCGGCAAGTTCAAGCCCGAGCATCTGGGCCAATTGAGCTTTTACCTGACGGCCGTGGATGAGCAGATCAAACACCCGCAAGATAACCCGACGATAGGTCTGCTGCTGTGCAAGAGCAAGAACAAGGTGGTGGCCGAATACGCGCTGCGCCAGAACACACAACCGCTGGGTGTGGCGGAATACAAGCTTATTGAATCCCTGCCGCCGGAATTGGCGACAGATTTGCCTAGCATCGAACAGATCGAACAGGAATTGATGGGTAATGATGCAGGTACAGCCAATGCAGACGCGAGTCATGACCGATAAGCCCACCAAACAGCGTGCTGTTCCATCCGTTTCCGTCACCTACGCCCGCAACGGCGCATCCGACTGACAGGTGGAGCCCAAGTGGAACCTGTGCAACGCGCCGGGCAACGACAACGGCGGTAGGGTTAAGTCGCTGGGCGCGTTTCTCGAAGCTGACGACAAGGTGCTGGTCTGTACTCATGCGACCTTCCGCTTCGCGGTCGACTAAAACGATATCGCCGTGCGGCGGTTGGCCTCGCCCGAGAGCGGGCAACTCTCCTTTGGTGGCAAGCTTGAGGCTGATGATGTCGAAAGCGGCACAATCTACATCTTGCGCTCGTTCTCCGATCATCTCTATGTCGTGCAGCACCGCGACATCATTACTATGGATTCGAAGTCAGGAGGCGGATCTCAGCGCAGGTCCTGGATCAGCGGGCTCAGTAGCACGTATCCGCCAATATCGGCTGCCCCAGCGCCGATCATGCCGCCCGCGAGGCTCAGCGCGGGAAGTACATCTTCGCCTTCACCAGCTTGTAGGTCCATGGCAGGCCGGCGTTCTTCCAGCCGTTGACGATGCGCTGGCCGGCCTTGGCGCCATCCTTGGCGGAGTCGCCCTCGAAACCCTCGGCGATGCTATAAACGCGGGTGAATCCGGCACTGGCGAGCAGGTCGGCGGCGCGGGCGCTGCGGTCACCCGAACGACAGATCAGGATGACCTGGTCGGTCTTGCCGAGGCCTTTTTCCTTCAGGCGGATCTCGGCTTCCTGGATGAAGTCGCTGTTGGGCTCGAGCTGGTACATGTGGCGGCGCTCGTCCCAGTCGGTCATCATCTCCTGGTGTTCCACGTAGGGCACCAGGGCATCGGCGGTGGTGGGCATCCCCACATACATGGCTTCGGCACGGGTGCGTACGTCGAGAAAGAGGGTTCGGGCCGGCGCCTTGCCGACGATCTCGTAGGCCTCCTGGGGCGTCAGGTAGAGCTGCAGGCGCGAGCGTTTGTAGTCGGGCAGGGTGCTGGCGTCCACGCCTTCGGCCAGGGCCGGGAGCGACAGGGAGAGACTGCTCAATGCCAGCAGTGCAGCGATCGCAAAATGTCTCATACTTCCTCCAGATGATTCGTTTGTGCCAACCCCTGTCGAGGCTGATCATGCATTCAAGAACGTTTTTCCTGCTGGCCGGTGTGCTTCTTGCCGGGCTGGCCCGGGCCGGTGATCCGGCGATCGGCGAGAAGATGGTGAAGGAGCATGCCTGCGCGACCTGCCACCAGCGTCTGGTGGGCGGTGATGGCTCGGCCCTGTACACCCGCAGCGACCGCAAGGTGACCAGCAAGGCCAAGCTCGGCGCTCAGGTGAGCTTCTGCAGTACCCAGCTCAAGACTGGCTGGTTTCCCGAAGACGAAGAGCATGTGGTGGCGTGGCTGAATCATCGCTACTACCACTTCAAGTGACATGCCGCGGGGGGCTCATCGGGCCAGCCCCTGCATGACCCGATTCTCCAGATAGCCGCCATACAGCCCGACGCTGTCGCCGCCCAGCAGGGCATCGGCCCGGGGCTGACCATGGGCATCCAGGAAGAGTACGGTCGGCGCGAACTTCACCTTGTAGCGACGCGCCAGGTCGGTGTGGGGGATCCTGTCGCCGTTGAAATCGGTCAGCAGGCGCGGGCTGCTGATGCTCACCTCGCGGATGCGTAACCGCCCCCGAAAGCGCGGGTCGTCAATCAAGGCGGGGAGGTAGGCATCCCTGACCGCCACGCAATAGGGGCAGTCGGGCAGGCTGAAGAGGACCACGTAGAGCAGATCCGCCCGGTTGCCACCGGCCTCGTGCAGGCTGGATTCCAGGGGGCCGCGGCCATGCACGCCGACGCCCCCCGCCAGCAGCAGGCCGGCAAGGAGGGCCAGGCGCGCGAGCAGCTTCATGGGCTTATCGGGCGAGGGATTCGCGTTCCAGGGTCAGGTAGCTGCCGTAGGCATTGATGCGGTTGGCGGCCTCGAAGGCGGGCACTTTGCTGAAGCGGCTCCAGTCGGTGCGGGCATAGGCTTCTTCAAAGGGCACCATCTCCTCCACGGCCTTGCCCATCTGTTCGCGCAGGTAGAGCAGGTAGTCGCGGGTCAGCGTGAGGTCGGCCGCGGCATCAGTCGAGTGCCTGCCATGCCCCGTGACCAGCACCTTCGGCTTTAGGCCCGCCAGGGTGTCGATGGCAGCCAGCCAGCGTTTGCTGTCGGCATTGCCGACGAAGGGGATACGGCCGGCAAACAGGATGTCGCCACAGAACACCACGCCGTCCTCCTCCACGGTCAGCATCAGGTCTTCGGGGGCGTGGGCCGGGCCGAGAATGTCGATGCGAAAGTGCAGGCCACCCTCTTCGAAGCGGGTGCCGCCGCTGAGCCAGCGGTCGGCCTGGATGAGGCGGGTGCTTTCATCCACCCAGGGGAACAGGTCTTTCTGGCGCTGGGCAAGGCGGGCCGCGGCTTCACCGCTGCCAAAGTACTCCTTGCCGGCCTCATGGGCCCACACTTCGGCGCCCGCCGCCTTGAAGGCCGCCAGGCCATAGAAATGGTCGGCGTGGTAATGGGTCAGGATGACCCGTTTCACGGGCTTGCTGCTGAGCTTGCGGATGGTGGCGAGCAGGGCATCGCCCAGCGGCGGGGTGCCGAGGGCGTCGATGACGATGACGCTATCCCGGGTGATGACGAATCCGGCATTGCTGTTGAAGCCCTGATTGGCCCCCGAAGCCATGCCGGCGTCGCCAAGAACATACCAGGCATGCTCCGAGACGCGAATGGGCTGCAGGGCCTGGGCAGGTGCATCGCCCGCCTGAGCCAGCGAAAGCAGCAGGGTGGCGGCGAGGGCGACGATGGCGTGCAGCCGGGCGGGGAGGGAGGGTCTGCTGCGGGCCATCGTCGTTCTCCTCAAGCCATGCCGGGGTTGCCTGCCATCCCCTTCAGGGCGGGCAGGTTGAGGGGGCGGGAACGGATCACCTTCTGCCCCTTGAGGTAGCGGGCCACCAGATCCCACACGGCTTCGCCGCCGGCCTTGGCGGCATCTTCCGACACCGGCGCCCAGCCGGCGACCTTGTAGGTCTTGCCGGCTTCCAGCAGCTTGCCGCCCAGGCGCATGTCGGAGATGCGGCCGCCCATGCGGCCCATCGGGTCGCAGGTGTACTCAAGCCCGCCGACCCGCACCATGTCGCCGCCCTGCTGGTAGTAGGGGTCGGGGTTGAACAGGTTGTCGCAGACGTCCTCGAGCACGGTCTTGATCTGCTCGCCGGTCATCATGGTCACCGTGGTCCATGGGTAGGTGATGGCGGTCTGGTCGAGCAGATGCTCCATGCGGATGGTGTCGCCGGGCAGCAGGCTGGTGCCCCAGCGGAAGCCGGGGGAGAAGGCGATCTCGGCGTTCTTCTCGGCCAGCAGGGCGTCGAGGATGAGCTGGTCCCAGGAGCCGTTGAAGTTGCCACGGCGGTACAGCAGGCCTTCGCTGACGGCGAGCTTCTCGGCCAGCTTGCCCTCGTAGGGGGCGCGCATTTTCTTGATCAGCGCGTCCATGGCCGGGTCGGCGGGAATCAGGTTGGCGAACACCGGCAGCAGCTTGTAACGGAAGTCGGTGACCTTGCCACCCTTCACCTCCAGGTCGAGCACGCCCAGGTATTTGCCGTTGGAGCCGGCATTGGTGACCAGGGTCTGGCCACCGGCGTTCTTCACGATGACGGGCGCGGGTACGCCGTCGTGGGTGTGCCCGCCCAGGATGGCGTCCACACCGCGCACCCGGCTGGCCATCTTCAGGTCCACGTCCATGCCGTTGTGGGACAGCACCACCACCGCCTGGGCGCCGGCGGCGCGGGCTTCGTCCACCACCTTCTGCAGGTTGTCGTCCTGGATGCCGTAGCTCCAGTTGGGCACCTGCCAGCGGGGGTTGGCAATGGGGGTGTAGGGGAAGGCCTGGCCGATGATGGCCACGGCCACGCCGTTGATGTTGCGGATCACGTAGGGCTTGAACACCGGGTCGCCGAAGTCGGCGGTCTTGATGTTCTGGGCGACGATGTCAACGGTGCCCTTGAAGTCCTTCTCCTCGATCTCCTTGACCCGGGCCTCCCCATAGGTCGCTTCCCAGTGCAGGGTCATGACGTCCACGGTGAGGGCCTTGCAGGCGTCCACCATGTCCTGGGCGTTGGTCCACAGGGCCAGGCCGGAGCCCTGCCAGGTGTCGCCGCCGTCAAGAAGCAGGGCTCCCGGGCGGCTGGCCTTGAGCTGCTTGACCAGGGTGGCCAGGTGGGCGAAGCCGCCGACCTTGCCGTAGGTCTTGGCAGCCTTGACGAAATCCAGGTAGGTGAAGGCGTGGGCCTCCGGCGTACCGGGGCGGATGCCGAAGTGGCGCAGCAGCTTGTCGCCCACCAGGTGCGGCACCTGGCCGGCCATGGGGCCGATGCCCAGATTCACGTCCGGCTCGCGGAAGTGGATGGGCAGCAGCTGGGCGTGACAGTCGGTCATGTGCAGCAGGCTGACGTTGCCAAAACGGGGCAGGTCGTACATCCGGGTGGCGGCCTTGGCCGCCTCGGAGGGGTTGCTGTGCAGGCTGAGGCCGCCGGCCGCGGCGACGGCCAGCACCTGGAGGAAATCCCGGCGGTTCATGGACATGCGGTGGGCTCCAATGTCAGTCTTTGTTCACGGGCGATTCGGGATCGACCAGGAAGGCGACGATGTGGGTGATCTGCTCCGGGGTCAGCCAGTTGTGCAGCCCGAAACGGGGCATGTTGGTGCACGCGGTGAAGGCGTTGGAGTTGTAGATCTTGTCGTATGCGTACTTGATGATGTCGTCGCTGGCGCCGCGCAGCTTGCCGAAGTGGTGCAGGGTGGGGCCGATGGTGCCGTAGGCCACTTCCTTCTTGGCCAGCTGGTGGCAGGCATAGCAGTTGCCGCCGCGGGGGGTCATCGGGGCGTCGGGCTGAATGAAGCCGATGTGTCCGCCGCGGCCGCTGGAGGCGAGCTTTTCGCCTTCCTTCCAGTCGCCGATGAGCTTGCCATCCACGGGGTAACGGATCGTGGCCTTTTGGGCCAGTTCGATCTTCTGGCGCAGCTTGGCGGGCGGATTGTCCCGGTACTGGCTGCACAGGCGCATGGCGTCATCCTGCTCGAGGCGGTCCATCCAGAACTTGGGGTTGTCGCCGCGGAAGGAGCTGCGGAAGATCTGTTCGGCCTGCTTTGACACGTCGTTCTTTACGCTGGCGGCGCCGGAAGGGGTCCGTTCCTGGGCATGGGCGGGCAGGCTGGCGAGCAGGGCAAGGGTGGCGGCGATGAGGGTCTTTTGCATGGTGGTGTCCTCTCAGCGCTTGATGCCGGGGGTCTGCATGACGGTGCCGCTGGCATTCTTCTGCAGATACACCTGCAGGGCGATCACCGAGTCGGACAGGTATTTGGGCTCGGGCCAGCGGGCCTGGCGCATGCAGTCGATCAGGCGCCGCTGCATGGTCCACATGGCACCCTGGGAGACCCGGTAGGAGGGCCAGGTGGACATGGCGACGCCCGCGCCGGCCTGGGTGGTGAGATTGCCCAGATCCTGAAGGCGGATGCGCTTGTCGTTCTGGCCGTGACAGATGGAACAGGAGAAATCCTGCGGGCCGCTGCGACGGTAGAAGATGTACTCGCCCACCTTGGCCATGCGGGCTTCTTCGGGGTGGCGCGCCGGCACATCGATCTTCATTCCGTTGGACTTGGCGCCGATGTAGGTGACCAGCGCTTCGATGTCGGACTCCTTGCCCGGGCGGGAGAACCACTGTCGGGTGACGTCCTCTTCCTTGAAGCCCTGGAGGCTGACCATGCAATGGACGAGGCGGGACTCCACGTCCATCACCTTCCGGGTGTCGGGGAAATAGCGGGGCAGTTGGGCGTAGGCCCCGTCAAGCTTGCCCGGTCCCAGACCCATGTCGCATTGCTCAAGGCTGGCGTTCTTGGGGCCACGGGCTTTCTTCCACAGGGCCTCGCCCTTCAGTTCGAACAGCTCGGCGGGGTTGCCGTCTGCCAGCATCTCCCGGTACTTGGCGATCTCGTCCATGGTCGAGTCCTGGGCCAGTGCCGAGCCGGCCAGAACCAGTGCGGCCGTCGCAAGGACGGCCTGCAGTCTTGCGCGCATCGATCTTCCTCCTTCGTGGGGTATGAAATGCCGCCTCGGGGCGGTCTGATGATGGGGCTGCATCTGCGATGCGCCACCGTCGCCACGGCAGGATCGGCCGTG